>OAVO01000696.1_pt1 | contig 19104 bp, 9 predicted proteins | sample 1501411 | NCBI WGS metagenome assembly OAVO01 (sample SAMEA2580081, study PRJEB22360) | human gut metagenome | biome: human gut; feature: human-associated habitat; material: faeces | place: Denmark | collected 2008/2010 | reverse complement strand
TGGAGACAGAGGGGATGCTGCTCTGGTAGGCGCTCATGAGGTAGAGATAGAATTGCAGCTCCCGGACGGCGGTACCGGTGGAGCCATTGCGCAGCACGCCCGGGTACTCGCCGGGCCGCAGGCTGGGCGAAAGCAGGCGGTTGGCAATGTCGTTGTAGACTTCGTAGAGCTTGTTCCATGTCGTCCGGCCCACGACGCCGTCGCTGGTGAGGCCGAAGTAGGTCTGGAACCGCCGCACGGCCGCTGCGGTAGACGAGCCGAAGATGCCGTCCACGGTGACATTGTTGAGACTGGAATAGACCGTCCGCGCGATCTTCAGCCAGAACTGCACCAGCCGGACGTTCTGGCCGCTGCTGCCCTGGCGCAGGGCGGTGCCGGGGTAGGCGTTGGGGGTGCCGTTGTCGGACTGGATGCTGCGGAACTGGTCGTACAGCTCGGTCCATGTGGTGCGGCCCACGATGCCGTCCACCGTCAGGCCGTAGCGCCGCTGGAACGCCCGGACAGCCGCCGCTGTGCCGCTGCCGTAGACGCCGTCCACCGTGACAGAGGGAATGCTGCTCTCATACTGAGCCAGCGTACTCAGCCAGAACTGCATCTGCTCTACCTTGCTGCCGGTGGAGCCCTGTTTGAGGACGCTGCTGCCGAAGTTCCATGAGCCGTCCGAGAGGGTGCCGCTGAAGGTCTCGCCTTCACTGGTCAGCTCGGCGAGGTCCTTCACCGAGACATAGATATAGCTGATCTTATACCAGGTGCTGCGGCCCACCACGCCGTCGGCGGTGAGATTGAACTGCTTCTGGAACTTTTTGACCGTCTCGGTCATCTTGCGGCCGAAGATGCCGTCCACCGTCAGCAGGCCGAGGAAGGGGTAGTCCTTGGTGATGCGGTTGAGCTGCCGCTGCAGGGTGAACACCGCCGCTCCGGTGCTGCCCTGCCGCAGAGGGCTCCCGGGGTAGCTCTGGGGGATGGACTGGATGTTGTTGGTGCGGATGATCTCGATGTTGCTGCCGTAGTAGTATTTGAGGATGCTCAGTGCGCTGCGGCCCTGATTGGCCAGCGTGACGGTCCCCCACTGCTTGAGGCCGGGGCAGGTGACGGATTTGCCGTCGCAATATTCAGCGTAGTAGGGGTTCACGGTGCCGGTCTTGCGGATATAGGTGTTGAAGATGTCGTCCGTCAGCCGCACCATGACATCGAACATCGTCCGGCCATGGACGTAGTATTGGTCGTAGCTGGTGGAGTTGGTGATGTTGAAAGTGTAGCCCTTGCTGGGGTACCACTCGGTGTAGATGCGGTTGAGAGCCAGCGAGATCTGGCAGTGGATGTTGGCCCGCAGGGCCTGCTCGGGCCACGGGGAGCAAAATAACCCAACTGGCCAAAGCTGCCTGCCCGGACTGGCGCAAAGAAATCGGACACGCGCTGCTTTTATGAATCAACATATGAAATTTTATTGAAAATCTATCATGGCGGTGGTAAAATAATCCTATAGTTCTGTCATGCTGTATCGATGCCTTTTTGTGGTATTCGGGAGTGCGGAACGGCAGCTGCCCAGGAGTTGTGAGGAGAACGATTTGATGAACAAAAGAACATTGCGCCGCCTGTTTTCCGTGCTTATGGCACTGGTGATGGCGGTCTCTCTGCTGACCGGCTGCGGAACAAAAACCGCCGAAAATGTGGAAAAGCAGGAGGATGCTCAGACCATTCAGGTGTATCTGTGGACGAATAACCTGTACGAAACCTATGCGCCCTATATCCAGTCCCAGCTGCCGGATGTAAATATTGAATTCATCGTGGGAAACAACGATTTGGATTTTTACAAGTTTTTGCAGGAGAACGGCGGTCTGCCGGATATCATCACCTGCTGCCGCTTCTCGCTGCACGATGCGGCTCCCTTGAAGGACAGCCTGATGAACCTTGCCTTGACCAACGAAGCGGGCGCTGTGTACAATACCTACCTCAACAGCTTCAAAAACGAGGACGGCAGCGTGAACTGGCTGCCGGTCTGCGCGGATGCCCACGGCTTTGTGGTCAACCGCAGCCTTTTTGAGCAGTACGGTATCCCCCTGCCTACCGATTACGAGAGCTTCGTTTCGGCCTGTCAGGCGTTTGAGAAGGTGGGCATCCGCGGCTTTACCGCCGATTATACCTACGACTACACCTGCATGGAAACGCTGCAGGGGCTTTCCGCTGCCGAGCTTACCACGACGGATGGGCGCAAGTGGCGCACTGCTTACAGCGACCCTGCCAGCACCGCACGGGTGGGTCTGGACGACACCGTGTGGCCGGGGGCATTTGAGCGGATGGCGCAGTTCATTCAGGATACCCACCTCACAGCGGATGACCTCGAGAACACCTACGATGACGTGACCGGGATGTTCCGGAACGGAGAAGCTGCCATGTACTTTGGCAGCTCCGCCGGTGTCAAGGTGTTTCAGGATGAGGGCATCGACACGACCTTCCTGCCCTTCTTCAGCCAGAACGGCGAAAAGTGGATCATGACCACCCCCTATTTCCAGATCGCTCTGAACCGTGACCTCGAGCAGGACAACGCGCGCCGCGAAAAAGCCATGAAAGTGCTGAACGTCATGCTCTCCGAGGAGGCGCAGAGCCGCATCGTTGCCGACGGGCAGGACCTGCTGAGCTACAGCCAGAACGTCCCCCTGCGCCTGACCGAGTACATGAAGGACGTGCGCGATGTGGTGGAAGAAAACCACATGTATATCCGCATCGCCTCCAACGATTTCTTTGCCGTCTCCAAGGACGTTGTCTCCAAAATGATCGCGGGCGAGTACACGGCACAGCAGGCTTATCGTGCGTTCAATGCCCAGCTTCTTGCCGAAGAAACGCCTGCCGATGACGAGATCGTGCTGACCTCCGGGAAGAGCTATTCCAATGTCTTCCACGCAAACGGCGGCAGCGCCTCCTTCTCCGTTATGGCGAACACGCTGCGGGGCGTTTATGGCACCGATGTGCTGCTTGCCACCGCAAACAGCTTTACCGGCAGTGTGCTGCAGGCAGATTATAACAAGAAAATGGCCGCTTCCATGATCATGCCCAACGGTCTGATGTCCCGCCAGCGCACCATGACCGGCGCAGAGCTGAAGGAAGTTGTCCGCGCCTTTGTGGAGGGCTGCGAGGGAGGGTTTGTGCCCTTCAACCGCGGCTCTCTGCCGGTGGTCAGCGGCATTGCCGTGGAGGTCAAAGAGGCAGGCGGCAGCTATACCCTGACCGGCATCACCCGGAACGGACAGCCGCTGGGGGACGACGACACCGTTACCGTGACCTGTCTGGCAGCGGAAAATCAGATGGAAGCGCTGCTTGCGAGCGAAAGCGGCAGGTCTTTGAACGGAGATACATGGGTAAAAAACAGATGGCGCGATCATCTCTCCGGCGGCGGCGCAGCGCTTGCAGAGCCTGAAAACTACATGACACTGAGGTAAGCGGGATGGAAGACGAAAAGCACGAATCCAAACGAAACTGCCATCCCCGGCAAAAGTGGCTTCCTGTTGCCGCCATCCTTCTTCTGGTCTTGCTGATAGCAGGTTTCAGCGTTCGGTACATCTCGTTTGTGTCCCAGACCATCTATCAGGAAAGTACCTCGCATCTGGAAGAGGTGCTGCATAAATCCAACAATATGCTGAAAGAGATGGTGCGCAAGAACCTGACCTATCTGCATCTGTACAACGGCTTTCTGGAAACTACCTCGGATGAGGCCGAAATACAGGCGTATATCGGGGCGGCACAGCAGGAGGCTGGGTTTGCCGAATTCTACTTTCTTACCTATGACGGCAACTACATGACCGTGACCGGGGAGACCGGCTATCTTGGCCTGCAGACCAATCTGGACGAAAAGCTCGCTCACGATGAGGATATCGTCGTGAACACGGCGCTGCCCGGCAAGCCCCAGATGCTTGCGTTCATCTGTCCCGAAACGCAGGGCAGCTACCGGGGCTTTGCCTACGATGCCGTTGCCATCTCTTATTATAATGATGCGGTGCTTAGATTGCTGGACAGCTCTGCCTTTGAGGGCAATGCCAGCAACTATGTCATCTACCCGGATGGGCGGGTGGTCATCGACAATTCCGTAAACCGCAAGGAGACCATTTACAATTTCATTGCGATGCTGCGCGACCATTCCGATCTTTCCGAGGCGCAGATCCTGGAGCTGTCCAATGCCTTTGCACAGGGCAGCAGCGGAAACATGAAGGTAAAGCTGGGCGACACCAGTTATTATCTGGTCTACGAGGACACGGCGGTCCAGAGCTGGACGATGGTGGGGCTTGTCCCGGTCAAAATCGTCAATGCCAATCTGGATAAGCTGTGGTTCCATACAGTGCAGATCGCAGCGGGCATCGCCGCAGGTCTTGCGGTGCTGGCCATTCTGCTCATTGTGCGCAGAAGCCATACAACCCTGCGCCGGAAGAATACCGAGATCTCGTACCGGGACGAGCTGTTCCAGAAGCTTTCGCGTAACGTGGATGATGTTTTCCTGATGGTGGACGCAGAGACCTCTAAGGTGGATTATGTCAGCCCGAACATTGAGCGGCTGCTGGGCATCCCGTGGAGAGAAGTCCGGCAAAATGCCTTCGCTCTGGACAAGCTGGGCGCCCCGGAGCAGGGCAAAAGCTTTCTGGATGGGCTTCTCAGCGGGCAGCAGCGGGAATGGGATATCGAGTTTGAGCATCTGGAAACCAAAGAGCGCCGCTGGTTCCATAACATCGCCATAGGCAGCGAGGTGGAGGGCAGGACCAAATACATCCTTGTCATGTCCGACCGCACCGCCGACAAACAGGTGAATCAGGCGCTTTCGGATGCCGTTGCCGCCGCCGAGACTGCCAACCGCGCCAAGAGCACCTTCCTTTCCAATATGTCCCACGACATCCGCACCCCCATGAACGCCATCATCGGCTTTACCACACTGGCGATCAGCAATATCGACGACAAGGAGCGGGTGAAGGATTATCTGGCCAAGACCCTTGCTTCCAGCAGCCATCTGCTCTCCCTCATCAACGATGTGCTGGATATGAGCCGCATCGAAAGCGGAAAGCTCCATCTGGAAGAGGTGGAAGTCAACCTTTCGGATGTGCTGCACGATCTGAAAACCATCGTCAGCGGGCAGATCTACGCAAAACAGCTGGAGCTTTATATGGACGCGATGGATGTGACCGACGAGGATGTCTACTGCGATAAGACCCGGCTGAACCAGATCCTGCTGAACCTGCTGTCCAACGCCATCAAGTTTACCCCGGCGGGCGGTACGGTCTCGGTGCGGGTGCGCCAGCTTGCCGGGCAGGTGCGCGGCTGCGGGCAGTACGAGTTCCGCATCAAGGACAACGGCATCGGCATGAGCCCGGAATTTGCCAAAAAAATCTTTGAGCCGTTTGAGCGGGAGCGCACCTCCACGGTCAGCCGTATCCAAGGCACCGGCCTTGGCATGGCCATCACCAAAAACATCGTGGATATGATGGGCGGCACCATCGAGGTGCAGACCGCGCAGGGCAAGGGCAGCGAGTTTATCATTCGTGTGCCGCTGCGGGTGCAGGCAGAGCACCGCCCGGTGGAAAAGATCACCGAGCTGGAAGGCCTGAAGGCTCTGGTGGTGGACGACGATTTCAACACCTGCGACAGCGTGACAAAGATGCTGGTCAAGGTGGGAATGCGCGCGGAGTGGACCCTTTCCGGCAAGGAAGCGGTGCTGCGCGCGCGGCAGTCCATCGAGATGAGCGATGTCTACCACGCCTATATCATCGACTGGCGGCTGCCGGATATGAACGGCATCGAGGTCACCCGCCAGATACGCAGCCTGAACGACGATACCCCCATCATCATCCTGACGGCTTACGACTGGTCGGATATTGAGGTGGAGGCAAAGGCCGCCGGTGTAACCGCCTTCTGCTCCAAGCCCATGTTCTTGTCTGACCTGCGCGAGACCCTGATGCGCGCCCTCGGCCAGAAGCTGACAGATGCGTCGCAGGAGCTTCTGCCGGAAAAGAAGGCCGACTTCCAGGACAGACATATCCTGCTGGTAGAGGACAACGAGCTGAACCGCGAGATCGCACAGGAGATCCTGCGCGAGTACGGCTTCCGGGTCGATACGGCGGAAAACGGTGAAGTGGCGGTGGAAAAGGTGAGCACCGCAGCGCCGGGCAGCTATGATCTGGTGCTGATGGATGTGCAGATGCCGGTGATGGACGGCTACACCGCCACCCGGAAGATCCGCGCACTGGATGACCCTGCCCGGGCAAAGCTCCCCATCCTTGCCATGACCGCCAACGCCTTCGACGAGGACCGCCGCAACGCCCTGGAAAGCGGCATGAACGGCTTTTTGTCCAAGCCCATCGTGATCGGCGACCTTGTGCAGGAGCTGCGCAAGATCCTGTAAGCCAAACGCCTGTCAGACAGAAAAGAAATAAAGCACCCGCAGCATTCGCTTCCAGAGGTCAAGAGCCTCTGCGAAGCCTGCTGCGGGTGCTTTTGTCGGCTGGCAGCCGTTATGATTTCAGTACATCTGCAAGGACCTGCAGCAGATGCGGAATATCCAGCGGCTTTGCAATGTGGCCGTCCATACCGGCCTTCAATGCATTCTGACGGTCTTCTTCAAAGGCGTTTGCCGTCATTGCAAAGATGGGAATGCCTGCCTTTGCAGCATCCGGCAGGGCGCGGATCTGTCGCGTCGCCTCGTAACCGTCCATCTTGGGCATCTGGATGTCCATTAAGATCAAATCGTACTGCCCGGGGGCCGCCTGCTTCATCTTCTGGACAGCGATCTCGCCATCCTCAGCAGTGTCTACCGCAAAGCCCGCTTCCTTCAGGATCTCCAGCGCGAGCTCGCGGTTCAAGGCATTGTCCTCCACCAGCAAAAGCTTCTTTCCCTTGAGCTCGGCGGCATCTGGCTGCGCTGGCTTACAGGCAGGCTCTGCACCGTACGGTTCTGCCAGCACTCTGTGCAGTTCGGAAAGGAACAGCGGCTTTTCGCAGAAGGCGGTCACTCCGGCAGCGCGGGCTTCCTCTTCAATATCCGTCCAATCGTAGGCCGTCAGAATGATGATAGGGCAGCTTTTCCCGATCACCCTGCGGATCTGCCGCACGACCTCGATGCCGTTCATATCGGGGATGAGCCAGTCGATGATGTAGACGCTGAATTCGTCGCCCTGCTCCATGGCGTATCGGGTGCGGATCACCGCTTCCCGGCCGGAGATCGTCCACTCCGGCCGCATCCCGATCTTGGACAGCATGGTGCTGACGCTCAGGCAGGTGTCGGTATCGTCGTCTGCTACCAATGCGCGCAGCCCTTCCAACTGTGGGAGCTGCCTGGGCTCCACCCTTTGTCCGCTGAGTGCGAAGCAGAGATCTACGATGAATTCGCTGCCCTTGCCCGGTTCGCTTTCGATCGCGATGGTGCCGCCCATCATATCCACGATGTTCTTGGTGATGGACATGCCCAGGCCGGTACCCTGAATGCCGCTGACGGTGGAGCTTTCTTCCCGGCTGAACGCCTCAAAGATATGCTTCTGGAACGCTTCGCTCATACCGATGCCATTGTCCTTGATGCGGAACTCATAGCAGCCACGGCCCTTGGGCGCACCGTTCTTCTGGGCGATGCGGATGCTGATGGTACCGCCTGTGGGAGTGAACTTGATGGCGTTGGACAAAATGTTCAGCAGGATCTGGTTCAGCCGCAGCGGGTCGGTGATGATGTCCTCGTTCTCCACGTCCATGGTATCGATGAAAAGCGACAGCCGCTTTGCCGAAACATCGGGTTGGATGATGGAGCGCACATCGTGGACGAGGTCCGGCAGATGCACCGCTTTCTCTTCAATTTTTACTTTGCCGCTCTCGATGCGGCTCATATCCAGCACATCATTGATGAGGGAAAGCAGATGCTGGCTGGAGGTAGAGATCTTTTTCAGGTAGTCCAGCACCTGTTCCTTATTATCAATATGGGTCGCAGCCAGCGAGGTGAAGCCGATGATGGCGTTCATGGGGGTGCGGATATCGTGGCTCATATTGAACAGGAACTCCCGCTTGGCACGGTTTGCCGCACCCTCGTGCTGGAGTGCGATCTCCAGTTTGCGGTTCTGTTCCTCCAGCTGAGCCTGATACTTCTTCTCCTGCTCTTTCTTCTGCTGCTCCATCTCCTGCACGGAGCGTCTGCGCAGCACCCGAAGGACCATTACAAGCAGGATGTAACCGGCCAGCGCCATCAAAATCAACGGAAACGATTCGCGGAAGACGGATCTTTCATCCGTATACGCGTAGAGATCGAAAGACCTTCCGTGGCAGTACATTCCAACATAGCAGCCGGAGCCGTTCCAATCGTGGGTATGGGTCAGCGTTTCGGCAGCCCCGGCTTTGCGGATCTCCCGCACCGGCAGACTGTCCGCAGCATCCTGCCCGATGAGCTCCGGGCGGTTGGAGGCAATGACCTGATTGTTCTGCACGATGAACAATGTGCCGCTGGTCTCGACCGAGTAGCCGTCCAGTACGCTCTGGATGGACAAGGCCGTTCCCTCTACAAATTCTGCCGGGGTATAGCGGTAGGCAAGCAGGATGACCTCTTTGCTTTCTGCCCGGTGTGCCGCAACATCCACGGCAGACCCATCCTCCAGCAGGATCCGCTTCAGATAGGTCTTTTGCGGGTAAGAGAAAACGTCCAGAACGGCATCGTTCTTGAGCGGTTCTCCAAACCGGGCATAGCCGATGCCGTTGGTTGTGGATTCGCACAGGAGCGTACCGTCCGGGGCCAGAACCGAAATGCCTGTGAGCCAGAGCAGCTCTGCCTGCCTGTTCAGGCATTCCGGGTCGGAAAGGTCGAGCGCAGGGTCCTGTGCCAGCTGATGCACCGATACCGCCGTGCGGCGGAGCGCTTTGGCCACGACCGTATCGTTGTGCTTTTCAAAGCTGGTGGACTGGGATTTGACAAAATCAAGGATCTGGCAGAAACGAGCCTCCGTTGCACGCAGTGCCTGCCAACTCGAGAAAAAAACGACGCCGGCCATAAAAAGCACGCCGATGACCAGATAGAGCCCCCATCTCCATGTATCTGAGATGGTTTTGTTTTTACGCGCCAATGGTGTCCACCTCCAGATACTGCGAAGCATGTTCCAGATACTTGCCAAGGATCTGCTCCAGTGTGCCGTCTGTGCGCATCTGCGCAAGAACAGCGTTCAGCTGGATGTCCAGCCCGCGGCTGTCGTTTTTGGCAAAGGCGATGCCCAGCCCGGTGACCAGCAGCGGTTCCTCGAGGATGCGGAACTCCACGGAATTGTCCTTCATGTATTGCAGGATGGCCGTCTCATGGGCAGCGATGGCATCCACATAGCCGCAGGCCAGCATCGCATACTGCACGCTGCGGTCTTCGGTGCTGAACACCTCGACGGTCTGCGGGATGCGCGGGTCGGAGCCGCTGAGAAAGATCTCCTCCGGCTTGCCGGTGCTCTGCACGGCGATGGTCTTTCCGGCAAGGTCGCCGAGTGTCCGGATGCTGCTGTCGGCATCCACCGCAGCCACCTGACGGCTCACCATGTAGGGCCCCGCCCAGCGGTATACCTCCTCGCGCCCATCCATGGAAAAGCAGCCCCAGATGCAGTCGATGGTGCCGCTTTCCACCAGATCTGTTTTTTGCTCCCAATCGATCGGTTCAAACCGGGCAGCATATCCCATGCGGCGGAAGGCTTCGGTGGCGATCTCCACGTCGATCCCGGCGGGAACGCCGTCATTGTTCAGATAAATATAGGGCGGATAGGTATCACTTCCCACAATGAGCTGCGGAAGACTGCTGTCCTTCGCGTTCGTTCCGCCGCAGGAAGTCAGACTGCCGACGGCAGCAGATGCCGCCAGCAGGGTGCAGCCGCGCAGAAATGCACGGCGTGAGATTCTATGTTTCATTTGGGCTTTTTGTTCTCCTGTTTTATTGCATCCATTGCTCAGTTGTGCTGCTGTAATTCTTCTTTCAGGTCAGCCTGAATATCCGTCAGGCACTGCAGCAGCAGCGGGTTGAACGCTCCGCACTCGCCGTTCAGGATCATCTGCACGGCTTTTTCGTGGGAGAAGGCTTTTTTGTAGCAGCGTTCGCTGGTCAGAGCATCGTACACATCAGCCAGCGAGACCAGTTGTGCGCTGATGGGGATCTCATCGCCCTTCAGCCCATCCGGGTAGCCGCGCCCATCCCAGCGTTCGTGGTGCCAGCGGGTGATCTCGTAGGCCGTTTGCAGCAGCGGCTGCTCTGCAAAATCATCCAGATCATGCAGCATCTTGGCTCCCAGAATGCTGTGGGTCTTCATGACCTCGAATTCCTCCGGGGTCAGTTTGCCGGGCTTGTTGAGGATCTTTTCGTCAATGCCGATTTTTCCGATGTCGTGCAGGGCAGAAGCCAGCGGGATCATATCCTGCTGTTCCGCAGTGATAGAGTATCTGCTGCTGATCTCCAACAGACGGCGGAGCAGCAACTCGGTGATGATACGGATGTGCCGCACATGAGCGCCGCTTTCGCCGTTGCGGAATTCTACGATATGGCTCAGTACACCCACCAGCATATCCGTATTATTTTCACGGGCGCGGATCTGCTCAGAGACCATCTGCACCAGCCGCCGCTGCTTGGCGTACAGCTTGATGGTGTTGGTCACACGGCGGTACACGATACGAGCATCGAAGGGGCGATTGACATAATCACTTGCGCCCAGCTCATAGGAACGCCGGATCGTCGCATCGGAGTCCTCGCTGGAGATCATAATGACCGGGATATCCTCGATGGTGTGGTTGGTATTCATGGCTTTCAGCACTTCAAAGCCGTCCATAACGGGCATATTGATGTCCAGCAGCACCAGTGCAATGTTTCCGGCCTCTGCCTGCAATTTTTCCATGCATTCCCGTCCGTTTTCAGCTTCCAGAATGTGGTAACTATCCCCCAGGATCTCTGTCAGCATCATGCGGTTCATTGCGGAGTCATCCACAAGTAAGATCTGTGACTTGTTCTGCAAAAGCTTTTCCAAAGCCGCCAGGTCATGCCCCGGAACCTCCACCATGACGGCATTCTTGCGGCACTTTGCCTGATACATCAGCCGGTCCGCCCGGCGAACCGCATTCTCCATCGGGTCGGTGATGGCCTGCATCGTTCCGCCGATGCTCAGTGAGAGGCGAAAATGCGAATAACCGGGTACAGCAGCCTGCTGCACGGCGGCTCTGATCTGCTCCAGCTTGGCTTGCAGGATGTCGCTCGGAATGCCGGGCAGCACCAGCAGAAATTCATCCCCGCCGTAGCGGATGAGCAGGTCCGACTTCCGGATGCAGGACTGGATAGCGTTTGCCACCGTTTTCAGTGCCATATCTCCGGCGTAATGTCCATAGGTGTCGTTGCAGATCTTGAAATCGTCCACATCCATCAGCGCGATGCCTGCCGGGCCGGTGGATTTACGGACAACTTCTTCGTAATAGCGGCGGTTGTAAATTCCTGTCAGCGGATCCCGATAAAGCTCGTCTTTGAGCTGCTGCTCCCGTGCGGCGCGCTGTCGGGCTGTTTCGTCCTCCGATACTTTCTGATTTTCGGTCAGTTGTTTCAGCGCCTGCTCCGCTGCGGCAAGAGCGGCTCCCTGTTGATGAAGTTTTTTCAACAGCTGCTGCTCACGCGCTTTGTAATATTCCTCGATCTCGGAAAGTGTATTCACGTTCTGACCCTCTTCTACATCATTTACATCATTTGTGTGTTTCATCTGCGAAACCGTGCGATTCCACTATTTTTTAATGGGGAGGGGTAACGCGGAAGCGTTTTACGGTCTGTTCCAGTGCTGCAATGTCCACGGGTTTGGAGAGATGTTCATCCATGCCGGCTTCCTTGCTCTTTTGCATATCCTCAAGGAAGGCGTTGGCGGTCATGGCAAGGATGGGGATGATCCTGCCCAGCGGATTTTCGCCATTGCGGATGCGGCGGGTGGCCTCCAGGCCGTCCATCACCGGCATCTGCACGTCCATCAAAATCATGTCGTACTCGCCGGGCTTGACGCTGGCAAAGGCATCCACGATCTCCTGACCGTTGGAGCAGACGGTGCAGCTTGCACCCTTGGATTCCAGCAGCATTTCCAGGATCTCGGCGTTGATGGCGTTATCCTCGGCGCAGAGGAACTTCATGCCGGACAGGGGAGAAGTTTCTTCTGCTTCCTCCGGCAGAGCCTGCACCTTCTGCGCATGATCCGACCCCGTATCAATGGGAAATTCCAGCACGACCTCAAAGCGGGTACCCCTGCCGGGGGCGCTCTCCACGCTGATGGAGCCGCCCATCAGGTCTACGATGCTCTTGGTGATGGCCATGCCAAGGCCGGTGCCCTGCACTTTGTTGGTGCCGGATTTTTCCTCGCGGGTAAAGGGGTCAAAAAGGGTCTTTTGGAACTCCTCGCTCATGCCGATGCCGTCATCCTGCACCACAAAGCGGTACCGGGCAAAGTGCTCATTCCGGGGCAGCTCTTCCACCTCCAACCGGATATGCCCGCCCTTGGGCGTATATTTGACCGCGTTGGAGAGGATGTTCATCAGCACCTGATTCAGGCGGTTGGGGTCTGCCAGTACGTTTTCGTGCTGCAGATGGGTGTTTACCGTAAGGGTCTGGCAGCGCTGGCCTGCCTGCTGACGGATGATGCTGTCCAGCTGGCTGACCTGCTGGGGCAGGTTCATTTTTTCCACATTCAGGGTGGTCTTGCCGCTCTCGATGCGGCTCATATCCAGAATATCATTGATGATGCCCAGCAGCAGCCGGCCGGAAGTTTCCAGCTTGCCCAGATGCTCGGCCAGCTTTTCCGGCTGGTGCAGCTCGTTTTTCATCAGGGTGGTAATGCCGATGATGGCGTTCATGGGGGTACGGATGTCGTGGCTCATGTTGGAGAGGAAGTCCGTCTTGGCCTTGCTGGCGCGCTCTGCGGACTGTAACGCCTCTGCGGCAGCATCCTGCGCCTGCCGCAGCTCATCGTTTACCTGCGTCAGATGGATGTTGTATTGTTCCAGACGGAGGTTCGCTTCTTTTTCAGCCCGCAGCTCCTGCTGCTGCTTTTGCCGCAGGAGAAACCAGCCGACGAAAACTGTTATGACCGAGAACACCATCGCAATGACGATGATGATGACCATGACGATGTTGACCAGCTTCTGCGTATTCACGGCCACATATTCTGCCGGAACAAGGAACGCCAGTGTCCACTGGGCGTTTTCCATCTGCTTCAGGGCGTAGAAATACTCAGTCCCATCCAGCACGGCGTTGGAATAGCAGGAGCCTGTGCGGGCAAGCCGCTCCTTTGCCCCCGCAAAGGAAGAGTCGTGCAGATAGGACATCCGGGAGAGGACGGTGTATACGTTGTGTCCCTTCAGCAGCTCGGTGTCATTGGCGTTGAACAGCTTGAAGCCATCGTTGTCCAGCACATAGACGCTGTTGTTGTTTTCGTAGGCGTCACAGCGGAAATAATCGTTCAGCTGGGTCATGCTCTGGGAGATGCCGAAGTAGCGCAGGGTGATCTCTTTCTCTCCGCTTTGCAGTGTGATGGGGGTGGAGAGCTGTTCCAGAAACACCATCCGGGAGTCGTCCTTGGTCAGCGAGTTGGAGACATAGTTGACCCGCTCCGGTGCGCTTTCCAGATAGTTCATTCCCCGCAGCAGCCCCATGCGGCCATACTCGGTATAATAATGTCCGGCAGTATCCACGGCTACCAGTTCGATCTGTTTTTCATGGTAATTGGAAAGCTCCGACAGCTTTTTCAGATAGCGGTAGAGATCGGTATCGGTCTCCAGCGGGCTGTTGTACAAATAATTACACTGCACATCCACCTCGTCCCAGTGGGTGTCGATGACATCTTCCAGACTGCGGAACATCTGGTGGGTGACTTCCTCCATCTGGCTCAGCCGCTCATGGTAGACAAGGTTCTGGATGTAGGTCTGGCTCATGACAAAAAGGGTCAGGAGCGACACGATGATGACAAAGCCGAAGCCGCCAAACAGCCTTTTATAGATTTTATTGTTCACATCCGGTATCTCCTGTCCGTTCTGTTTCAGGTGCACCCTAGCTCCACGCGGTATCTGCCCGGCTGATGGTGGTGTATGCGCCAAAGAAGGCTTTTGCGGCGTCCATGCCCACCACGCCGCTGTCTGTGACCGTGGTCTCCGCAGCCAGCTGGTCGCTCACACCGCAGATTGCAACCTGATAAGTTTTGTCCGCCTCCGGCTGCACCGGGCTTACCAGCACATAGGGGTAACCCTTGCCGTTGCCGTAGGCATCGTAACCAGAAGCAAGCAGGCCGCTGATCTGCTGCCCGGTCAGGGAAACGGTCTGGATGGTGCGGTTCCAGCCGGTGGGCAGAATGACCGAAAGGTCGTAATCCGTAATATCCTTGGCGTACAGCTTGGCCGCTACGCCGTGGTGGTTCTGCTCGGTGGGGTTGCCGGGGATCCATGTGCTCAGCGAGACCAGCGCAAGGTCGCTGCCGGTAGCCTGTGCAAAGCAGCGCCCCACCAGCATGGCGCAGTCCTCCTGCGAAAGCTCCTCCGTAACGGTAGTGATGACATCCGGGGTGTCGTTCACCACACTGTCCTGATCCTCGTCCAGCTGACGGATGACATCCTCCATGGTGGCATTGCCCTTGATAAAGTCCAGCATTTTAAGGCCGGTGGTCACGATGGTGTTTTCCCAGCCGGAATAGATAAAGGGCGCGGTGTTGCCCACGTTCAGAGCATCGGCGATGTCGGCATAGTAGGTGCCGTCCGCTTTTGCGTCCTTGAAGGGCAGCAGGCTGCTTTTCAGCGCCGTTGCGGGCTGCAGAGCGCTGGTGCCTGCAACGGTGGAAAGCACACGCATCACCTTGAGCGCATCCTCCAGCTTCTGGGGGTCCTGCTCCAGCTTTTTATTCAGACCGTAGAAGCGGTTCACATTCAGCACAAAAACGTTCTGGGTGCCGTCCTCCGAGAGAAACGGCATCAGCCCGTATTTATCGGCGTTGCCGTCTGCCTCCACGATGCCGTTGGTGTTTCCGATCAAAAACAGGGTGTTCCCCTCGGTCATCCTCTGCCGGGTCACATTGTCGTCAAGAGCGTCGCCGGAGTCGTTCAGCATCCCGATGTCCTTCCACTTCTGGACATAGGCCATCGCATGCATCATGCCGGGGGTATTGCTGACATTTGCCTTACCGGACAGATAATCCCGCTGCCACAGCCTGCCGTCCAGTGTGCCGAGGAAATCGGCTTCCGCAATGTTGCACAGGTACTGGAAACCGTAGCCCGGATACTGGATCTGCGGCAGACAGAGATCGACCCCGGCTTCCTTTGCCTTTGCAGCCAGTTCTTCCAGCTCAGCGAAGGAATTGGGCAGCTCCCAGCCGTATTTCTTCAGCAGGGTCTTGTTGTAGGTGATGCCGTAGCAGTTGTAGGTCGAGGGCAGCAGGTAGATGGCACCGTTGTCGAACACGTCCTGCAGACGGGACTCCACATAGTTATCCGTAAAATCGTAGCCGGAAAGGTCCAGCAGCTTGTCGGAGACCAGATCGGTCCGGGGGTCGTAGTAGGTCAAGGTGCAGACGTCCGGCAGGTCGCCCGCCGCAAACATATTCTGCAGACAGGTGGTGGTGTTATCGCCGCTGTAGGGCACGACCTCGATGTTCACTTCCGGGTAAACGCTGTGTACCTGCTCAATAAAGGCTTCTATCTCCTTATAAGGTGCCATAAAGGTGATGGCTTCGTGAGCAGCGTCTTTTTTAGCCGTTTCGGTCTTAGTGCCGCCGCAGGCGGTCAGTGCTGCCGCTGCCGCAGTAATGCCGCAGACCTGCAAAAACGAGCGGCGGGAGATCTTTTTCATCATATAAATATACTTTCTCACATTTTCGGAAAGCAATACTGCGCAGGTGCAGTAGCGCAGTGCTGCCTTAGCTGTTCTTACACATCCCACAGGAACTCCGGCGCTTGCGGCCTGTCCGAACGGGGCTTTGCGCCGAGTTTCCATAAAATGACAGTATAATTGTACCATTGCGGCAAAGGCGTTTCAAGTTGATTTTGAACGTCTTGCGATATTTTGCATGAAAAATATGGAAAGTTCTGAATTTCGCTGGCTGGAAATAGACTGAAGTGACCCATATCACGACCAGATGGACCGAAAAGGGGGATTCGATGAAAAAAACTCCTTTTATTCTGCACGAAAAATTTCGCTCGGACAACAACGAACAGCGCAAAGAACGGTTTCAAAAGGAATTTGAGCGATATATCATCGATGGATTGCTCAATGCCGTTCCTCCAAGATCCTGTGCCTGATGCGGCATCCCTGAATTGGAAGGAGGGACGCGTTATGCTGCGCATGGATGCTCGTGTACAAAAAGAGGGGGGCAGATCATGAAAGCAGCAATTTATTGCCGCCTGAGCAAAGAAGATGAAGATAAAATTGGTGAATCGGAGAGCATTCAGAATCAAAAGTCGATGCTGCTCCAGTACGCCCTGGAGAACGGATTTGAGATTTACCAGATCTATTCGGATGAGGACTATTCCGGCATCGACCGGAACCGCCCGGCATTCAATTCGATGCTGCAAGCCGCAAGCGAACATAAATTCGATGTGGTACTGGCCAAAACGCAATCCCGTTTCACCCGTGACATGGAGCTCGTGGAAAAGTATCTGCACGGAAAGTTCATGGAGTGGGGCGTCCGCTTCATTGCGGTGGTAGACCATGTGGATACAAACGATACCGCGAACAAAAAATCCCGCCAGATCAACGGCCTGATCAACGAGTGGTATCTGGAAGATCTGTCCACCAATGTCCGCTCGGTGCTTGACCACAAGCGGAAAGAGGGGTTGTTCATCGGCTCTTTTGCACGGTATGGATACTGCAAAGACCCAAGTGCAAAAGGAAAACTCATCATCGACCCGGAAGCGGCCGAAGTGGTAAGGCGGATCTTCTCCATGGCTCTTAACGGGATCGGCGCACACAGGATCGCACGCATCCTGAATGACGAAAAAATTCCAAGCCCAACGGCCTATAAGCAGCTGCATGGCATCCATTACCGCAGTGCATTAAAGAATACAAATGCGGCTCTTTGGAGCAGTCCCACCGTATATCAAATATTGCATGATCAGCTTTATATCGGAAATATGGTGCAGGGAAAGCATAAAAAGATAAGTTACAAGTCTGAAAAGACGATTTGGATGCCAAAATCGCAGTGGATCGTTGTAGAAAATACGCATGAAGCGATCATTGAGCGGGAAATGTTTGAAACGGTCCAGAGGATGATGCAGGAGCGCACCCGGAGCGGCGAGAAGGGAACGATCCATCCGCTGGCAAAAAAGGTGGTTTGTGGATGCTGTGGCAGCTGCATGGAGCAGACTGGCCGTCAGCCGAGAGCGGATGGAACACAAAGACGCTATGTTCGCTGCCGGATGCACCAGCGCGCACCGGAAGTGTGCGGTAACAGGACCTGTACCGATATGGACGCGTTGGAGAATGCGGTACTGGAACGTATCCGGGCGTATGCGGCAGACTATTTTGACCCTGAAAAAGTTACCCTTCCAGAACAGGATGACCCCATCCGGCGGCGAGAGCAGGCCAGGCGCGACGAGCTGAAACGGTTGAAGAGCGAAGCAGCCCGGCGGCGCAGGGCCATGCGGGAGTTGTATCTGGATAAGGTGTCAGGTCTGATCGATGCCGTTCAGTTTTCTGAAATGAACCAGACCTTTCTGGAAGAAGTGAAAAAGGCAGAGACCCGGATCGATACATTGGAAGCGGAACTGGAACAACAGCAGGAAGAAACCGGTGGAGTCCAGACGCAGATGCAGCGTGTCCGTGAACTGGCACAGGTTTCGCAGCTGACCCGCGAACTTGTTGTGCTGTTGGTCCATCGGGTCATCGTCAGCCCAAAAGATCCGCTTACCGGAGAGCAAAAGATCACGATCGAATGGAATTTCTGAGCCGGCAGGCAGTTTAGCTGCCCCGCTGGGCTGTTTTCGTCAGCCCAGGTTGGATACACCTCACTGGACGCCACGTTGGCGATATACCTGCGGAACGAGACGGTGACATTCCGGGCCGAGGCGGCGGGCCTGCCGAGATGGACGGTGATATTTTTCGGGATGATGACCCGGTCCAGCACCCGCGGCGTACAGGCGAGGAACGGGTTCGGGCCGCTGCCGCCGTCGCCGGTGAAGAGGCTGTGGGGCGGGATGACGATGGGGACGTTGGGGGTGTCCCGCATCTCTTCCGTGTCGGGGATCATCTCGGGCTGGGCCAGCGTCACCTGCCCGGGAAAGACCTGCACGCCCTGGATGCGGACGGTGCGGTAGCCGGTCTTGGAGGCCACGAGGTCACAGACCGCGTAGGGGGGCTGCGTGGTGTTGTTCTCGTCCAGCGAGAGAGCACAGGCGGGGGTGGTAAGGGTGACGTCGTCGGCGTTGCCTTCGGCGTCGGTCAGGCGGGTGGCGGTGAAGCCGTTGCCGCTGACGGTGACGGTCACACCCTCGACAGGGCTGGACTGACGGGCCGCAAAGGCCTGAATGCGCAGAATTCCGGTAGCCATACAAAAACTCTCCTTTGCTTGAAATCAAGATAAGGCTCGGTACAGCCTATTCCGCCGTGAGAGAATGGGTGAATCCTCTTGGCTTTTTGGGGCGGGGAGAGTATACTGGGATCAGCAAAACACACACGAAAAGGAGTGCATACAAATGCAGGCGACCATTCAAAACGAATTTCTGAGCCTTACGGTGGACACGCACGGTGCCGAGGCCGTCAGCCTGAAGAACGCGGCGGGGGAGGAGCTGCTCTGGCAGGCCGACCCGGCGGTCTGGGAGCGCCACGCGCCCATCCTCTTCCCGTGGACGGGCAAGCTCAAGGACGGCAGCTTCACCCATGGCGGCAAGACCTACAAGGGCGGCCAGCACGGTTTTGCCCGGGACGTGGAGCACACCCTGCTGAAGGCGGAGGGCGACACCATCCGGCTGGAGCTGCGCCCGGATGAGGCCATGAAGGCGGAAAAGTTCCCCTTCGACTTCCTGCTCACCAGCACCTTCCGGCTGGACGGAAAGACCCTTCACCACACCCTCACCGTCTCGAACCCCGGCGCCGAAGAGCTGCGGTTCGGCATCGGCTAACACCCCGGCCCTCAATCGCAGACG
>OAVO01000692.1_pt1 | contig 19117 bp, 20 predicted proteins | sample 1501411 | NCBI WGS metagenome assembly OAVO01 (sample SAMEA2580081, study PRJEB22360) | human gut metagenome | biome: human gut; feature: human-associated habitat; material: faeces | place: Denmark | collected 2008/2010 | reverse complement strand
ACAGCACGAAACGGCACTCCCGGTTCTCGCAGAACCAGCCCTTTTCACGCTCCACGACAGGCTTGCCACAGTTGGGGCAGACACCAATGATTTTGTTTTTCATAAGCGCATTCACTCCTTTTTTCATTTCCGTGTTCTTTACCAATTCAGTAATCATCGTGTTGATCTCGGTCATAAATTCACTCGGCTCCATTTCGCCACGTTCGATTTGCAGCAGCTTCGTTTCCCAATCGGCGGTCATTTCGGCAGACTGGATTTCTTCGGGCATCACGGTGATGAGGGCTTTGCCCTTGTCGGTGGGCAGCAGCACCTTGGTTTTCTTGATGCCCTTGCGCTCCAGAAAGCCCTTCTGCACCAGCTTTTCGATGGTGGCGGCGCGGGTTGCCGGGGTGCCGATTCCTTGACGTTCCACGCCCTCCGGCATACTGTCTGCACTAGCGGTTTCCATCGAGTGTAACAGTAAATCTTCCGTAAAATGCTTTGGAGCTGAGGTCTGACCCTCTTTCAGTTCGGCCCCAATAATGCCGCACTCACTCTGCTCCTGCACATCCGGCAGAACAGCAGGTTCTTTTTTCTTGCCCAGCAAATCGCCCAGCATTTTACGCTCGATGCCTTTCCAGCCATCCGACAGCACAACTTTTCCCTTCGCCGTAAATTCCTCGTCTGCACAGATGGTTGTCATGGTGGTTTCGGCATATCGGTGAGCTTCGCCAACAGCACAGAGCAACCGTACAACGACAAGCCGCAGGATGCTCCGTTCCCCGGCGGGCAGTGCTGACAAGTCGGCTTTTGCTGCGCTTGCCGTGGGCAGCAGTGCATGGTGGTCTGTGACCTTACTACTGTCGATGACCTGCTGCACATGAACAGGAACATCTTCGTGAAAATCAAATGCTCCTGCGGCAGTCGCCACCAGCTCCTGCAGGGATGCCGCCATATCATCGGTCAGGACGCGACTGTCCGTGCGGGGATAGGTGATGAGTTTTTTCTCGTACAGACTTTGCGCATAATCTAAACCCTGCTGTGCGGTAAAACCTAACAGCCGGTTGGCATCCCGTTGGAGGCTTGTCAGGTCGTAGAGCAACGGCGGCTTCTCGGTTTTCTCTTTGCGCTCGACTTTCTGCACAGTGGTGTGGTCCTCCTTTCTGCAATTTTCAAGCAGCGTCTCGGCATCTGACTTCTGCGAAAATCGCTTGCTGGATGCTGTGCCGCCACCTGCAAAGGACAAAGCCACCGTGTAGAACTTTTCCGGCACAAAGGCGGCGATTGCAGCCTCCCGAACCACGGTCATCGCCAGAACCGGGGTCATAACGCGCCCGACCGCCAAAGGCTGACCGTACAGGCACGAAAAAAGCCGGGATGCGTTGATACCGACCATCCAGTCGGCACGTTCCCGGCAAAGTGCTGCATCGTACAGCGTGTCATATTCAGTTGAGGGTTTGAGGTGCGCAAAACCTTCCCGGATTGCACTGTCCTCCATGCTGGAAAGCCAAAGCCGCAAAAACGGCTTTTTGCACTGCGCCTGTTGGTAGACCAACCGGAAAATCAGTTCTCCTTCGCGTCCTGCGTCTGTTGCACAGACAATGCTATCCACATCCGGGCGGTGCATCAGCTTTTGCAGGATACCAAATTGCTTCTCGGTGGACGCAGACACCAGATACTGCCACTGCTGCGGCAGGATGGGCAAGTCTGCAATGCTCCACTTGACGTACTTGGCATCGTAAACATTGGGCGGTGCCAGCTCCACCAGATGACCAACGCACCAGCTGACGAGATAGCCGTTGCCCTCCCAATAACCACCCTGTCGATTGGTCGCACCGAGAACCTTTGCGTAAGCTGCCCCGACTGAGGGTTTCTCGCTGACCACAAGCTGATAAGACAATAAGCATCAACTCCTGTTCTTTTCAGATTTAGATATGTAAGGCGGCAAATGCCGCCTTAAAATCAGATGGGTTCGGTATCCTCCTCGCCGGTGTCCTCCGGCTCGTCCTCGGTGGGAATCTCAAAGTCGCCCTTGTCCTCGGTGTAGTTTGCATCGGGGTCCAGGGCTTCTTTTTCGGCTTTTTTCTTCTGCATCTGCTGGCGATAGAAATAGAAGCCGCCGCCTGCCGCCAGTGCAATCAGCACGACCATCCCCAGAAAGCCGGATGCGATCTTTGTGACCTTGTTTTCCTTGGGCTGTTCCGTACCGGATGCTGCTTCTTCGGCAGCTTTCTTGGCTTCTTCCTCGGCTTTCAGCTTATCCTGTTCAGCCTGCGCCGCCGCTTCCTTTTCAGCGGTATAGGCATCCGCATCTTCTTCCTCCATCAAAGCCAGAAGATCAGCTTCGTCCACAAGGTTCATAAAGTGAACGGTCTGCTGTCCCTTGGCGTTGCGGTCAATGACCAGATAGAAGGTACTGCCCGATTTGCTGACCAGCGTAATGAACTGCTGTCCGCTGCCATCGGAATAGTCGGTGTGGTAGTCGTCTACCAGCGTCAGATTGCCCTCCGGGGTCAGGGCACCAGATTCCTCATCGGTCACGGTGACAACATCCTCCTCCACCACTTCCGGCAGAACAGGCTGCTCCACGGGGGCGGTATCGCCCTCAAAGGCAAGGGCGGGAGCTGCCATGCCAGCGCACAGTGCCGCCGATACCAGCAGCGCACACACCTTATTCATCATCTTCATTGGAACCGTCCTCCTTGTCAAAAGTTGCGCCCACGGCAGACAGCGCAGCCGGGTTCGGGGTGGCAGTTGCCGACTGCCGCAGCAGGGCGGCAAGCTGTTCCGGCGTGACCTTGGCAGTCCGCACCATCTCGTTGACCTCGGCGGAATCCTCCTCCTGAATGCGCCGCTCCAGAATCTCGATGCGGTTGTTCAGCTTGATGCGGCGCTCCTTCTCTTTTTCCAGCATTGCCCGCAGCTTATCCGATTTTTCGCTCATAGTAACTCCTCCAATCATTTTGAAAGCCGTCCGAATCCTGCGAGATGCTTCTCCCAGTAGGACGAGTGAATGTTTGCGTACTTGATGGGGTCTCCGGCGCTGACCATCATGCCGTTGCCCAGATAAATCCCGGTATGGCTCATGCCGGGGGTGTCGTAGGTGCCTTTGAAAAAGACCAGATCGCCGGGCTTTGCTTCTGCCTCGCTGATGTGCTGGCTCTTGTTCCACAGGCCGTTGGCGGTGGTGCATCCCACATCGTAGCCGTTCTGGTTGTACACCCAGCAGACATAGCCGGAGCAATCAAAGCCTGTTTCTGGGGTAGAGCCACCCCAGACGTAGGGTGTGCCCACATATTTTTGCGCCTCCTTGTAGATGGCGGCAAATTCGCTGTCGGTCAGGGCTTCTGCCGGAATCTGATAGTCGATGCCCGGTGTACCGGAACCATCGGAGCCACCGGGCGGCAATCCGCCGTTGAACAGATAGGGTCTGCCGCCCAGCGTATCCTGAAAAATCTCGTACCGTTTCCATTGGTCGTTGTCCAGTTCCTCCCGGATAACTACTTCCAGCCCTTTGTTCACCAATTTGGTGTGGAAGATTTTGTACTCGTAGGGCACCTGCGTGGGAACCGGGATTCCTGCCGGGCTGATGACCCAGACGGTCTTATACCGTATCTGCACCTCCACCCATGTGGTGAGCTTATACTGCTTTTTGAAGGTCTCCTTCAGCTTGCCCTGCACCTCCGACCGGGTGTAATCGTCATACAAAGTCGTGAGAAAAGAAGTCAACTGCCACGGATCATGCTCTATGGGGTCAAGATGGTACTGGTACTCGTTGTAGCCGGGATGGTCGGTGGGGGTGCGCTTGATTTTCTTGTCCAGTTCCTTTTCCAGCTTCTTGTAGTCCTGTTCTGCGCCCCGGATGTCCCTGTCCTCGGCAGAATACATGGTCTGCCCGGATACCTGTGTACCGCCCGAAAAGAGGATGCCGCAGGAGGAAAAACCAGACATGACCATGAGGATGAGCAAAAGAAAAACGCCCACGATCACCAGAACGTGTGCGTTGCTCTTGGCGGCATTCATCAGCCCTTTTACGGCGGTGCTGACGGTGGTTTTACCCTTTTCTACCGCCTGTTCCACGCCGGACCGGGCGGCAGATGCGCCGTTGGATGTCGCCTTGCCGCCTGCGCTCTGCGCCGCTGTGCCTGACCGGGCGGCGGCATAGTAGCTCTGCCGGATGTCCTGTTTCTGCCGCCACCGGGAAAGCCAGTTGGAACCGCCCTCGCTGGTGCCGGATGCGCCTGCATCTTGTGCCGCAGTCGGCTCCGATGCGGAAGATTTAGCGGTTTTGGAGCCTTTCTTGCCCTGCATCTTAGCTTTCTTCTTGAGCTTCCGGGCATAGCGGCTTTTGGAAATATCACGGACATTTCCTGCCGCCTTTTCGCCCTCGCTCAACGCCTGCACACCAACGTTTTCATCCTCGTACTGGTCAACCTCCCGATGCACCACAGAGCGGGCGGCATGGGCGGCGTACATTTCCCGCTTCTGTGCCTTGCTCAACCGGCTCAGTTCGTCCGGGGTCAGTTCTGCCTTGCCGAACCGCAGATGCTGTGCCTTTTCCGCAGCTTTATCTGCATCGGTTTTCAGCTTTTTCTTTTTGGGCACCGACTGCTCCACCTTGGCTTTTTTCGGAGGAGAACGGGTCTTTTTGGTAGACGATTCCTCTTTGATGTTCAGCTTCGGTTTGCTCATTTCTGTTCGCCCTCCGAAACTTCACCCAACTTGGTGGTCATAATACGGTAGAGTTCCAGATCGGTGGGGAAGCGGTCAATAAAGGGCAGAATCACATTGCCGAAAAACAGCAGCCCCTCGCCCTCGCCAGAGTGGGTCACATAGGAAAGCTGATGGGGCGAGATGTTGAGTTGCTTTGCGAGAATTTGCCGGTCTCCCGCCGCCTGATTCAGCATGATGATCATATCCGAATTTTCAAAAATATTCTCAACCTCACGGGAAGAAAGCAGGTCTTTCACGTTCTGGGTCAGCCCTGTGGGAATACCGCCCCACTTGCGGAAACGCTTCCAGATCTCCACGGAATAAGCGGCGGTCTGCTCCTCTTTTAAGAGGAGGTGCATCTCATCCATATAATACCGGGTGGACTTGCCGCTGCTGCGGTTTGCCGTGACACGCCCCCACACCTGATCCTGCACGATGAGCATACCGAGTTTCTTCATCTGCTTGCCCAGTTCCTTGATGTCGTAGCAGACGATGCGGTTGTTGACGTTCACATTGGTGCGGTGGTTGAACAGATTCAGACTGCCCTTGACGTAGATTTCCAACGCCGTAGCAACATGGTGGGCTTCTTTTTCGTCCTGTTGGAGCAGGGCGTTGTACAGATCCTCAAGGATGGGCATATTCTCCGGGCAGGGCTCCGCAAAATATTTGCGGTAGATCAGATGCACACAGCGGTCGATGACGGTTTTCTCCACCGGCAGTAGCCCTTCCTTGCCGCCCACCACCAGTTCGCACAGGGAAAGAATAAAATCTGCTTTCAGGGACAGGGGATTATCCTCCTCGGAGTAGTTGGCGTTGATGTCCATGGGGTTGATGAACTGGGTACTGTTGGGGCTGATTTTGATGACCTGACCCTTCAAACGATTCACCAGCGGCGAGTATTCGCCTTCGGGATCGTTCACAATAATATCATCGTCCGTCACCAAAAAAGCGTTTGCAATTTCACGCTTTGCCGAGAAACTTTTGCCAGAACCGGGAGTGCCGAGGATAAGCCCATTGGGATTTTTCAGCTTCTTTCGGTCCACCATGATGAGGTTGTTGGACAGGGCATTCAGGCCGTAATACAGGCTTTCCTTACCGGACTGGTACAGTTCCTGTGTGGTAAACGGAATGAAGATGGCGGTGCTGCTGGTGGTCAGGCCGCGCTGAATCTCGATCTGACAGTCTGCCAGTGGCAGGCTGCTCATCAACCCCTGCTCCTGCTGAAAATCCAACCGACACAGGTTGCAGTTGTGCTTCTGTGCAATACTGGATGCCTGAAAAACATTGTTTTCCAGTTCCTGCTCAGTCCTGCCGGTGTTCAGCACCAAAAAAGTGACGAGGAACATCCGCTCGTTCTGGCTTTGCAACTCTTTGAGCAGGGCTTTCGCATCCCGTCCGTAAGTTGCCAAATCGGACGGAATGATGTCAATATCATATCCGGCACGGATGGCTTTCTTCTGCTCCTCGATCTTGCTGCGATCCAGTTCGGTGATGGTGCGCTTGACCGTCTTAATGGCCTTGTTCTGGTCAACAGACTGGATGTGCATGGTGACGATCTGGCTGGAATCCATGTCCAGAAAATCCTTCAAAAGCTGGTCGCTGATGTCAGATGCCGTGATGCTCAGAAAGCTGGCGGCGCAGAAGATGCCGCCCATCTGGAACGTCCGGGAATTTTTGAAGGCAAATGCGGTGGGTGCAATGGCATCCTTCACGGAAAGGCCGCTTTTCACAAGGTCTTTCCAGTCAAAGTGAAACTTGCTGGCACCGTCCATGTTGAACATGTCGTGCATGAGTTTCAGCCGCTGGACACCGTTCAGGGGCTTTGCCTGCACCCCCAGCCGGTGGAAGTTGTTCAGCAGGTCGTTCTGGATGTGGTCGAGCCGGGGCTTGACCTGCGCCATGCTCTCGCCCTCCACACCAAAGGTGATGAATTTGGTCTTGGTCAGACCATTATTGCCCTTGGCAAGCTGCTGGCGCAGCATCTGGGAATACTCGGCACGAACATCATCGAAGCCGTCCTTCTGGAACGGAATGCGGATGCTCTTTTCAAACTCGGTGCTGTCCGTTGCCATGTTCACAAAGGACAGTTCAAATTTGATGCTGGAATCGAAGAAGTTCAGAAAACTGCACCATTCCTCGAAAATGGCGGTTTTGTCCTCCTGCTGGGCGAGCTGATAATTGATGTCCTGGTACTGGATGGTGCGGGTGTAGTAGTTGGGCTTCACCCGGCAGGTGCCATCCTCGAACATCCGCTGCATGGGGATAGACTGCTGGGCGGTCCGGGGCACAGCAGGCTTTGCGTTCTGCCTGCACTTCTGCGCAGACTGGGGCTTACTGTGCTTACCGGTCTTTTTCCAAAACGGAATCATGGGTCATGCCTCCCTTCATCAAAATCGCATAGTAGTTGTTGGTCTTGTAGGGGCGAATCTTCGGACGGAGAAACCGGGACTGCACATAGTACGACAGCAGCTTTTCCATAGGTTGACCGTTTTTCTCGTACATCCCAAGGAAGAATGCCGGCAGCATCACCGCCATCATGCCGAGGGTGGCGGCGGTGTTACCGCCGGAATCCCGGAGAACAAAAAACAGCGGCACTCCAATGAGAGCCGCTGTGCCGAAACAAAGCAGTTGCCGTTTGGTCAGGTTGAACGCCACTTTGGATTTGACCTTGGTCAAATCACGGGGCACGGAAATATACGCAGCCAAGTAAGCACCTCCTTTAATGCGCTCCGAGAACGGATTTCGTCACGGAGCTGGTCTTGAACAGGCTGAAACAGAGCAGAACGGTGTAGCCCACGATGCTCCAAATGGAGTTGATGGCATCCCCGGAAATTGCTACCGACTGTATCAGCACGGCGTAAATCGCCACGCAGATGAGGATGAGAAAGCCTTGAAAACCCAGTGCAAACAGGCATTTCAGGTAGTTCTGTCCCATGTGCGATTGCTCGTGGTTGCCGAAGGTTGCCATGGGAATGGGCGCAAGGCTTACCATGCAGTAAATTTCAATCATGCGCCCGTAGACGATGACGAAAATCACGATGCTCAATATCCGCATGGTGATGCCGATGAAGAAACTTTGCAGGAACAAGCCGAACAGGGGGCCGACATCCATCTGCATCAGGCTGGATTGCAGCATGGACAAGCCAATGTCATTGACACGGGTGTTTCCGGCAATGATGCTGCTGGAATCGGACACTACCTTCTGGGTGATGTCGAACACTGCCATCACGATGTCGAAAGTATTGCTGATGAGCCATACCGAGATAGCGGTCTTGAAAATCCAGCGCATGATAAGGGCAGGCTCAAATTGTGACATATTGTTGTGCTGGGTGATCATCTCGATGAGTTCATAACAGGCGATGAAGGTCAGGATGATGCCTGCAATGGGCAGTACCACGTTCCGGGAGAGGGCTTCGATCATGGCGAACACTCTTGGCTCAAAGCTGGAGGGCTTGGTGCCCACCTGCTGGGCGATGTTGCCCACTTGGGTGTTCACATCATCAAACAGCCCGCTGAGATTGGACATAATGCCTGCCGTCAGGATGCCTTTGATCCAGTCGGCAATGGCTTTGAGAACGGTTTCCATTCAGTCACCGTCCTTAGCTGAAATGGTTGATAAGGGTCTTGAGAAGGTTCAGGAGAAAAATAATGTGGGTCAAAAACTGCATAAGACACCGCCTTTCATTGATGGGTGAAGATTCGTACCGCAATGCGCTCCTTATGATAAAGGGCTGTTATCCACAGCAAAGATGGAGCGATTGCGTATGTACAGGCGGGAAAACCCGCCTGCGGCTCTTAGCCGAACAGACCAGACAGCAGAGGAATGAGGGTGATGCCCACCAGAGCGACACCTCCGCCAGCCATGAGCTGCTTCATGCCCTGAGACTTTGCTGATGTGTGATAAAGAAGTAGTAGAAGTGTAAAAAATTTTGCCGTTCCTATCCGGCGTTTGCGCATTGCGCCGGATAGGTCGGGCGGTCATTCGGGCAGGTCTACCTTGCCAACGAAAGAGTAATAAATATCAATGTCCTGTCTGCGTGTGCCGTTCTCGTCATAGCTGCACTCATGCACAACGATTTTCTCCACAAACTCACGCAAAAGGGTAGGGGTAAGTTCTTCAAAGCTGGTGTACTTGCGGACAACATTCATAAACTTTTCTGCGTTTACCGTGGCTTCCTGCGCTTTGGAAAGCTCTGCCCGGATAGCGGCGGCTCTCTCTTTCAGTTCTTTCTGCTCGGCTTCATAGTCTGCCGACAGCTCCGTGAAACGCTCGTCTGAAATGCGCCCGGTCACGCTGTCCTCATACAGCCGCTTGAAGATAGCGGATAACTCGCTGATACGCTTCTCGGCGGCTTCCAGCTCCTTTTTCCTTGCGGCGTTCCTGCGCTTGCCCCCGTCCTCGTTCTGCTCGATCAGCAGCTTCATAAACCGGGCTTCGTGCTTCGCTGCATAGCTGGTGACTTTCCGCAGATTGTCGGTCACTCCGGCGGTCAACAGGTCGGTGCGGATAAAGTGCGCCGTACAGTCACGGGTACGCTTCTTGTAGCTCCCGCAGATATAACAATCCTGCTTGCGGGTGGCGTTCTGGTAACGCTGCTGGTAAAGGACGCTGCCGCAGTCGGCACAAAAGAGTATGCCGGAGAATAAGCCCACTTCATCATAGCGGTTCGGGCGTTTGCGCTGCTTGCGTAACTCCTGCACACGCTCCCACATCTGGGTGTCAATGATAGGCTCATGGTGGTTCTCGAAAATCGCCTGTTTCTCAATGGGGTTCTCTACGCTGTGCTTGGTCTTGTAGGACGGCTTCTCCGTCTTGAAGTTTACCAGACAGCCCGTGTACTCCCTGTTTTCAAGGATATGTACCACGGTATTGGTCGCCCACTTGCACTCATAGCCGGGGTGGTAGCGGCGGGTGCTTCCCGTCCGACGGTATTCCAGCGTTCCCGGCGTGGGGATCTCCTGCTCTGTGAGCATACGGGCTATCTTGGTCGGCCCGTTCCCGGCAAGGCACAAGCTGTAAATCTGCCGCACAACAGGGGCGGCTTCCCCGTCAATGATAAAATTTTCGTCCTCGTCCATAAAGTAGCCGTATACGGGTTTGCTCGTGACGGGCTTCCCGCTCATACCCTTAGACCGTTTTACTGCTTTGATTTTCTTGCTCGTATCTCTCACCAGCCATTCGTTAAAAATGTTCCGCAGAGGGGCAAAATCATTGTCGCCCTGTGCGCTGTCCACTCCGTCATTGATAGCGATAAAGCGGACGCCTTTCTGTGGGAAAATCATTTCCGTATACATTCCCACTTGCAGATAGTTTCGCCCTAACCGTGACATATCCTTGACGATAACGGTGCCGACTTTTCCGGCTTCAATGTCCGCAAGCATGGCTTGAAAACCGGGTCTTTGGAAGTTCGCCCCAGAATAACCGTCATCTGTGTACCATTGCAGATTGGAAAAGCCGTTCTGCTTCGCATAGGTTTCAAGAATACGCTTCTGGTTTGAAATAGAATTGCTCTCACCTTGCAGCTCGTCCTCGTGGGATAATCTCGGATAAAGGGCGGTAATAAGGTTTCGGGTGGTCTGTCTTAACATAGTGTCCTCCATTTCCGACAGCCAGCCCCACTATTCCGTATGACTATCATACCACACGCCGGGGCTGGCTGTACAGTCCTTTCTGCTTCTTTACGTCCCGTCAAATTGCCGATTTTTGTGTAGCAGCTTCCGCTTCCAGCACTTTCAGCATTTTATCGGCGGCGGTGGCGGTGGTGTCCTGCTTGAAATAGCCGGAAACGACAAGGACAGAATTACCTATGCGGATTTCCGTCACGCAATCCGGGCGGCGGGTGCTGCGGTCATTCTTTGGGGTGTTGGTCATAGGCGGCTCTCCTTTCTGTTCATCAGCTTTTTCAGTTGTCCCATTTTCTCCTGCGCCGTGGCTTTTCGGAAGTTGCTCCCGGTAAAGCGGACAGGAGAACACATTTCAATCAGACGGTCATAAATGCGGGCGTGGGCGGTGTCCTCCGGGTGCTGCAAGTCCTCCAGCGTGAGATTAGTCGTGACGATCAGCGGCCTGCCGCTGCGGTAACGGCTGTCAATCACGTTGTAGACCTGCTCTAAGCCGTATTCCGTTCCCCGTTCCATTCCAAAATCGTCAAGGATAAGCAGCGGGAAGCTGCAAAGTCGGGAGATATATTCATTCCTGCCCTCAAAGCTGGCGGCAAGGTCACCCAATATCAATGCAAAGTTTGTCATGCACACGGGGATTTCACGCTCCATAAGGGCATTTGCGATACAGCCCGCAAAATAGCTCTTGCCTGTGCCAACGCCGCCCCATAGCAGATAGCCAATGTTGCGCTCTTTCATGGTTTCCCAGTTCTCCACATAGAAATGGGCGTGTTCCATTTGCGGGCACTTGCCGTTGTCGTTCTCAAACGTCCAGCCCTGCATAGCCGGGTCTGTAAAGCCCCGCCGCTTCAACCGCTCGACAGTTTCAAGGTGACTGCGCTGTTTCTCTGCGGCTTCCCGTTCCTCACGCTCTGCCCGCTGGCAGTCACATTCTGCCGGGTGGCGGTCACGCCCCAGCCATGCGGCGGTTTCTTTGGGGAAATAGCCCTCTTTGGGCTTGTGGCACTTCCCGCAGTATAAAAGCCCGTCCTCGCCGGTGTAGTCCTCCGGCTCCGGCGTGGTGTCGGTCATATTCAAAATCATTTCATCAAATCCATTCGTCATAAGCTCTCGCCCTCCTTACAGGTATAATCGGGTATGCCCTTTTTCGGGGCTTTCTTGGCTGCGTCCTCCTGCGCCCACTTGAAAATCGTGGCTGCATGGCTCTTGTATTTCCTCCCGCTGGAAGCGATATGGCAGGATAGGCGGTCAATGTAATACTCCCACTTGCCGGGAAGCTCTGTTTTCAGCCCGTCAAGCTCCGTATCGGAAAGAATGACATTGTGGTATCTGCCATAGGCGGCGGGGGCGGGGTGTCCCGTTTCTAACTCTCTCTCTTTTTCTATTTCTATATCTATCTCTTTCTCTATCTCTATCTCTGGTGGACAAATGTCCGCTCGATATGGTGGACATTTGTCCGCCCCTGTCTGCGGCAGGGCTTTTTGTTCCTGCAAAGCCAGCCGCGCCCTGCGCTTGCGCTCCCCCTCGGTAGAGGACTGGCCGATTAAAAGCTCAATGTTGCTCATGTAGAGTGCGCCGCTTGGCAAAGGCTCCACAAGCCCCAGCTTCATAAAGATTTTCAAAGCTCTCTCTACGGTACCTACCTGCTGGCGGGTAATGGTCGCAATCATCTGGGCGGTGTAGGGGATATTCTCGTCAAGCTGCAATTTCCCGCCGTTTTTCAGCGATTTCAAGTACAGCTTCAAGAGAATGTTGGAATAGATAACGCCGTCCTGCATACTTTCCAGCAGAACGATTGCATCATCGTCAAAATAGCTCTCTTTCAGCTTGAGGTAGTAATATTTGCGGTTATCTGCCATAGGCTGCGTCCTCCTTTTTCCAGCGTTTGGAATAATAGCGAGGGCATAGTATGATAACCGCCCGGAAGCTCTGTTTGCAGTCACGGGTGCAGCCCCGGCATAGGTCGTTGTAAGTGATACGGTTGCGGTGGTTGAGGAAGAAAGACCATTCCAGCCGCCGCTTCTTGCTCATTCTCGGCAATGGTAAGCTCCTTTCTGCCGTTCCTATCGGTGTAGCGGGATAGGGGGCATTTTCTGTATGTTCTCGGTATCATTTTCGGGCTTTTTCTGCCCTGTAAGCCCCGTTTGGAAGTCGGGGAGTATTGCGGTAAGGGTTCATATCATACCTGTATTTTTGTAGGGTTTCGGTATCATTTCGGGGCGGTCTTTAACGCTCCTGTTCACGCTTTTTCTGCTGGCTCGGTGCGCCCCTTAAAATCTGGTCGATATTGCGTCTGACTGTCTGAAGCTCCTGCGCCCGCTGGCGTTTCTCCCGGTAGTCGTTATATCCGGCGTTCTTCTGGACGGTAAGCTGCTCAATCTCCCTTTGCAGGGCTTTGCTGGCTGGCAGCTTGGTTATTCCATGCTCCCGGAAATAACGGGCGGCTGTGTCCGCTATGATAAAATCGCTTTCGTGCTGTTCCCGGTAGGCTCTCCGGGCTTTCTCCGATTTCTGCGCTTTCAGACCGTCACGGGCGGGCTTCGTGCCGATATAGCCCAAAAGGTTGCGCTGCAATTCCTTTTTCTCCCGGATAGCGGCTTCCAGCCCTTTCAGTCCGGCAAGGCTCTCCTGCGTGGCGGTGTTGGCTGCGGAAATGGCAGCGTCCAGCTCGTCCGGGGAAGAAAAGCCATACTGCTGGTAGAGCATGAGGGTAGCCGACATCTGTTTGAGGTTGTGCATGGTCGCCCACTTCTCATAGCCCCGTCCTTTCCCCTCGGCTCGCTTGGCGGCTATGTCTACCATGCGCTGTACAGCGTCATTGTTCGGGGCGTTTTTCGCTTCTTTTTTCGTCCGTAAGCGGTCTTTGATACTGCCGGGGTATTCCGCTATGGCTGCGGGTTTTTCGGCGGCTCTGGCGGCGTTCTGCTCCAAAACGGAGAGGACAGCAGCCCGGTCAAAATCGTCCCCCAGCTTCCGGGCGGTAATTGGCTTCGTCCTGTCCGGCGTGAGGTAACTTAGCCGCCCCCGGCTCTCCTTGACGGTCACACCATGCCGGAGAAGCAGGGCGGCAAACTCATCAAAGCCGGAAGCAGCGGCAAGGGCTTCCCGGATAGTCCGGCGCAGCTTCGCCTTATCCGTTTCAAACTTGGTCTGCCGGGGCGCGATACCGTCCGCAGCAATAGGGGCGTTGGCTCTGTCAAGGGCAGCCTGTCCTTTCTTCTGCGCCCAATACTCACGCTCGGTAATGCGTTCTTTGCTGCCGTTCAAAAGGTCTATCTGGTAAAGCCCCTCGCTGTGGCACATCTCCATGACTTCGGCTTTCAGATAGTTCATAGCTGCGTCCGTACAGCGGTGCTTGCAGCCTGCTTTCCTGTCCGCTGGCCTGTCCATGTGGGGCAGCATGGGAACCTCCGCAATCCGCAGACTGTTAATGACGATATGCACATGGATATTTTCGGTGTGGCTGTGTCCGTCCGGGTGGGTGCAGACAAGGGCCTGGTGTCCGGGGAAATGCTCGGCGCAGAACTTCTCGCCCAGCTCCTGCGCCCGATCAACGGTCAAGCCGTTGTCCGGGCCGTCCCGTGGGTCAAAGCTGATGATGTAGTGGTGGCTCTTTACGTCCTCCCGTTTCTGGTTCTTGCCGTAGCGGAGATTGGAGCGCATACAGGCAACGGCAAAATCCTCCCCGCCACAATTCAGAGAGGATATGCGGTAGTCTACCCTCGGTATGAGCCGCCCGTCTGCGTCAAGGGTGGGCTTCATGGTAAACTCGTCATGCTCGAATGTGAGGTATTTTTCAGCGTCCCCGTAGTTGGCATTTTTAGAGCTGATATGTTTGAGTATCGCCAACGGCTTCACCTACTTTCTGCAAGACTTCAAACTTCAAGGCGGCAAGGTCGGCGGCGGCTCCCCGCACTTCCTTTTCCAGCCCCCGGTAGGGGCTTCCGTATTCGTTCAGGCTCCGGGCAATCTGGTTTAAGTTGCCGCCGATTTTCCCGTACTCTGCCGTGAGCTTGGAGAGGGCGGCAAGCAGCCCGTCATTGACCGGGGAAACGGTGACAATGGGGCGTATGGTCGCTTTCCGTATGGCTTGCCGGATAAACTCGGACTGGCTGATTTCATAAGCCGCCAGCCGCCCGGTGAAGTCGGCGTATTCTTCATCGGTCATGCGGGTCTTTACCACATGACGGCGGTGGGGCGTATTGTATTTCTTTCGCATGGTCTGTGACCTCCTTTCTCGCCCGACAGGGCGCATAGCAGGGTTTGGGGAAGGCACTCCCCAACAAGATTCCCGCAGGGGCAAAAATAAGCGGAGAGCGAATTTTGGCACCTCGGTAGAATCTTGCTCTAAGAAACTGCCAGACTGCCACTCACTTCCTACTGCCACTTTTTCAGGAAATCGCAACCAGCTTTTTTATAAAAGGCTGCGGGCTGGCGTTCTTCCCTTACTCCCTACAACACCGCAAAAAGCAAAAATGACGGACTTTCCGGCAAGAACTTTTCCGGCGGCTCGGTCTTTCCCGACAATAAGGCGTTTCGGAAGCTGCGTTTTGCCCGCTGTCTAAAAAAAACGGCAGCCTTTTTTTGGTTTCACTATCTAATACGGAACTTTTGGAAATTTGCCAAAAATGAGCGCAAAAAAAGCAGCAAATCTTTTTCGGATTTACTGCTTCATGTGCCGCTGCGGGGCGGCGGGATATTCAGTTTCTATGTTATCGGTCAAGCCGGAACTTGAACAGGCTTTCAATCAGCTTTGTTCTGATGTAGTCCTCCATATCAGAGTTGTAATAGCCGTTCATCTTAGAGAAGTAGCGGATATATCCAGCGTATCGGTCAAGGACGGCTTGTATCGCTATGGGGTCGCCCTCATGTGCCTTTATGATAGTGTCATAGGGGAGAAGTCGGTTACTCATGGGACAGCACCTCCATTTCCTCTTTCAGCCGCTTCAAGGCAAGCCGTATATGCCGCCCGATTGTGCTGCGTGTCCAGCCGCTTTGTTCTCCGATTTCTTTCTGCGTCAAGTGCTGAAAGTAGTACAAAAAGATTTCTTCCTGCGTCTGTTCCGGCAATCGGGCAAGAGCAGCCGCAAGAGAACAGCTATCTAAAAGTATCGTCTGCCCCCGGACAGAGAACGGATAAGTTTCGCCATAGTCCGGCACTTGAAAATACTCGTCTGTGGTGCTTAGTTGGACAAACTTTTCTTCGGTCAGATATTCAAGGGAGATTTCCCGTTTCCATCTCGCCGCCAGCATACGGGCAGCGTCAAAGGACGCATGGCGAATAACAATCCGGCAATAGGTATCATGGGTATAGCGGATATGTTCTTGATAGGCTTCCTGTTCGGTCATGGAAAATCCCCCTTTCTTCAATTATGGGAAAGGGCGGCAGCATTTTCTGCTGTCGCCCCTTGATTACCCACCGGCAAGGACAGGCGGGGCTGTCAACGGTGGGTGCAGCCCATTTACTTGCCGTTGACTGGCTCGGCTGGTTTTGCTATTTTTAGCGACTTCATTCATCTATGCTTATCGTTTCATCACTTATTGCTAGCGGGTTATTCTGGGTATTGCTGTTGAGGTCTGGAACGCTGAAAAAGACAGCAATAAAAATATTCACAAGAACGATTACTGCTAATATAATGGCAACAATTTTCCAGATACGACATGAGCGGCGGTTCTTGATTGCCAGTTGCTCGTTTATTCTGGATAGTTGTTCGGCAACATCACTGGCGACATTTTCATTTTCAATTTTCGTACCCAGCAATTCACTGACAGATACCTCTAATATTTCAGCCAGACGAATAAGAGTATCAGCGTCGGGAACGGACAAATTTTTCTCCCATTTGGAGATAGTCTGTCTGACTACATGAAGTCTGGTTGCTAATTCTTCCTGTGAAAAGCCTTTCTGTTTTCTGAGAGTTTTTAGATTTCATAGAAACATGATGCGTTCCACTCCTTTGTCTTGGTAAATCAAAAATAGCATGATAGCTGCTATGCGGCAAGCAATGCAGATTAACATTAGCGCAACTGCCTATAAAATAAGCATAATTCCGCACAAATCACTTGAAAACGAATATTTCTTCAATCGGTGCTTCAACAACTCTTGAAATATCAATCGCCAGTTTAAGTGAGGGATTGTATTGTGCCTTTTCCAGCCGCATAATTGTTTCTCGCCGCACGCCTACCTGTGCCGCTAACTGCTCTTGTGTCAAATCCTTTAATAGCCTGTACTTTTTTAATCTACATTCAAAATCCGGCACGCTTATTCCTCGCTTTCATCAAACTGTTCATCGTTATCATAATGATATAGCAGATATTCGCTAAGGAATATTTCAAGTGCTATGGAGAGAGCTATAACAATAACAAGAGCAATTAAGGTATATTCAAGGTTATCCATGAGCTTTCCCTGTCCCAAAATGAGTATTGCAAGAAAAATAATGGACAGAGAAGTTTTGTTCGCTACACTTTGCGCTTTCATTTTGTTTTCTTTGTATCGTTCATCTATAAGAGTATTTGACATTTTTCCCTCATAGAAAAATCCGAAAAAGCCGAAAAACAGGAAAAACACAAAAGGAAAAATTGTCTTGTCAACGCTGTAAGTCCAAAATCCCAAAAATCCGGCAAATCCTAATAAACCTAAAAAACCCAGTTTTGGATTTATTGTTCTGGTGGATTGCAAGGTTAATTCCCTACGCCTGTTTGTTTTAATAGATTCCAAAAACAACACAACAATATTCACAATATACAAGGTAAGAAGTACGCCGGAAATAATCATAGGCAGGTCTTGCACTCTGAAAACATATTCAGATAAATCCATAGGCACAATAAACCTTGAATTGTTAAATGCTATCGTGTACCATGAAGATATTGCTACCAGCAGAGCGCATATCACGCCCAGGCAAATTGTGAGTTTCGTTCTTTTTTTCATAATGGTGTCCTCCGATGAGATGTATTTGTCGCTTGTCGCGATAAATATATCACTTCAAAGGCTGGCTGTCAATAGGAAAGATACAAATACATCACTTTCCCCAAAATGCTTAGAAAGACAAAAGCTGATATAGGAAAATCCCCACATCAGCTTTTCGTATTGGTCTGTGTTTCGGAAATAGTGGCTGCTGTCTATCAAATTATCATTTGTTACTTTACCGCACATGAGCATTGGAGCCGGGGTTGTCGTTACCATAACCTTCCAGCAGATTGATGGCACCCCAAACGCCGAGACCGGCACCCAGAGCGACAACCAGAGTCTGAAGAACTTCGATAGCAGAGTTAAAGAATTCCATAGTCGTTTCTCCTTTATTCTGAAAAATTGTAGACCATCCGTACACACCTGAAGCCGCCTATTGAAGCCGCGAACTGCGGCGAGAGTGGACTTTCTGGTGTACCTCTCTGGTCAGGATAAAATAAAACCGCCTACCGGATCAGGCAGGCGGGAGCGAATCAGCGTCCACCACGATGAACTCATCGCCGGGGTGGATCTTTTCTTTTTGGTTCAGATATTTTTCAATATCAAAGGTGTTTTGGGGGTCGTAGTCCGAGGTCAGCTTGTAGTTGGGATGCTGGGTCAGGTCGTACTTGTCAGAAAGAAACGGTCTGACACCACGCAACTGCAAAATGCACTTGCCGCCGTCCAGCACCGCCAGCTCGTCCCGGCTCAATAATTCATGCCCCATCTTCTGGAACGTAGTGCCGTAACTGGGGCTGTTGCCACGGGTATCCGAGGTGTTGAAGGCATCGATGGTCTCCTTGCCCAGCATCTCGGACAAGTCTTTCAGGGTGGTCGGCTCACTGCCGCCGAGGAAAATCTGGCTGTCCATGTTGCCCACGATGGTGTCCGCATTGTCCTTGTAGATGGCTTTCAACTGGCTTCTCGCCTGCAAAACAAGGCAAGCGGAGATTTCACGGCTGCGGATGGTGGCTACTAATTTTTCAAGGTTTGGAATCTGCCCGATGTTGGCGCACTCGTCGATGAGGCACCGCACATGAATGGGCAGCTTGCCGCCGTACACATCGTCTGCCTTGTCGCACAGCAGATTGAAAAGCTGGGTGTAGACCATCGAGATCAGGAAGTTGAAGGTGGAATCCGTGTCCGACATAATGAGGAACAGCGCCGTTTTCTTATCGCCCAGTGTGTCCAGTTGCAGCTCATCGTACATGGTGAGATCACGCAATTCTTGGATGTCGAAGGGGGCTAATCTGGCACCACAGGAGATCAGGATGGATTTTGCGGTCTTTCCAGAGACAAATTGTCAAGGACTTTTTAATCAAATTCACAAAAAAGCCACAAAAAAGTGCCAGAAGCAGATTTTAGCTCCTGACACTTTTGCGGATGGGTTATTTGCTCCTGCTTAACAGTTCGTCGCAAAGGTACGCATATTCCGGCAGTTGGCCGATATAGGGTTTCCAGCGCCGCTTAATCTCGGCCAGTTCCAGCGGATCGGCGTCCTCGAAGTCATGGTCGTTTCCGGTCATTCCAAAAACATCCAGTGCTATATCATTCAAGCACTCATAACAAAGGCCAGCAGCGGACTCTATCCAGTTGCCGGTATCAATATAGACTGGGTCGATAGATATTGCCAGCCACACATAGCCGACCTTGTCCGACCAAACCAAATCATAAGCAGTCATTTGTTGGATGTGTTTCTCGAACACTTTACGGACGCGCTCAATCTCATTTTTCTCTTTTTCTGTGTACAGCATTTTCATGTCCTCCTTGGCTAAAAGTTTTGGCGTGTACCATCATCAGTTTAACACAAGGCGGCTTCGTTTATCAGTCTGTCACATCTGCTGAATTTCATTTTTGAGC
>OAVO01000685.1_pt1 | contig 19376 bp, 20 predicted proteins | sample 1501411 | NCBI WGS metagenome assembly OAVO01 (sample SAMEA2580081, study PRJEB22360) | human gut metagenome | biome: human gut; feature: human-associated habitat; material: faeces | place: Denmark | collected 2008/2010 | reverse complement strand
CATGACGATAGCGAACAGGGCGGCCAGCGCCATGCACATCTGCAATATCCACCAATTATCCCAAGCGGGTCTAACCATCGGAAATGAAAGGATAGCAAGGTGATGTAATATCACTGATTTACAGTCTATTAGGAATGAAAGCCGATTTTGGATTGGTTCGTTATTCTTTCCTAAATTAGCGGATTGTTTACCCACTTTTGTCTCGTTTTTGTCCCTCGTTGTATTATCTTTGTATCGCAAGCTAAATGCTTGATAATCAGTGATAAAAGAATATATTAACATCAGAAAAGAAAGGAAATAAAATGGGACGAAAGAAGAAAGAAATCCGTTTGAAGGAGCCTGTGCGCATCCGAGAAAAGAAGATAGCAGGTGGCAACATCAGCCTCTATCTTGACATTTACCAGAAGGGATTGAGAAAGAAAGAGACGCTGAAACTCTATCTTGTGCCAGAAATCAACGCTGCTACCAAGTTGCAAAACGCCAATACAAGAAAGTTGGCAGAGCAAATCAAGGCGCAGCGCATTCTTGACATCCAGAGAGAGGGTCTTGTGGATTGGGACAAGGTGAAGAAGTCACGCATGACACTTACCAAGTGGATGGATGACTTTGTGAAGTACAATGCCGAGTTGTCTGAGTCTTCCATGAAGACCAAGCGCAACACTCATGCTCGCATTGACCAATACCTATTATATATAGGCAAGCCAGAGTTTCTGTTGAAAGACGTGGACAAGGAGTTTTGCAAAGGCTTCATTACTTTTTTGAAGACTTGCACCTACAATGATGGAAAGAAACAACTCAGCACCACCACTTGCCGTATGTTCGTCAACTATTTCGGCTCGTCATTGGCAAAGGCAGTAAGGGACGGACTGATTGAGCAAAATCCATTCTTGCTGTTGGAGGCAAAGGAGAAGCCACAGAAGCGAGTGGCTGAGCGTGAGTTTCTGACGATAGAGGAAATAAAGAAGGTGATGAACACACCATGCCGTTATGAACTGGTGAAGAAAGCCTTTCTATTCTCCTGTTTCACTGGTCTGCGATATAGCGACATGAAAGCCTTGAACTGGAGTGAAATCCACAAGGCTGCTGACGGCAAGACAGAATACATTGACCATATCCAAGTCAAGACCAAGGACAGAGTGACCATCCCCTTGTCGGAAGAAACAAAGAAGTGGATGCCTAAAAGAGAAGAAGGCATAGACAACATCTTCCACAACTTGACAATCACATCTACAACTGTAGAAGTGGTTCTGAAAGAATGGATGGAGGCAGCAGGTATAACTAAGCATATAACCTACCATTGCTCACGACATACGGCGGCTACGATGCTCCTGACCCTTGGTGCAAGTATCTATGTAGTAAGCAAGATACTCGGACACAAGAGCATCAAGATGACGGAGATTTACGCCAAGATTGTTGACAAGAAGAAGTTGGAAACCGTGAACCTCGTGAACGGAATGTTTGACCAAATACCAGTAATACAATGAAGATAGAAATCAAGGAACGTAAGCTGACGGAAGGCAAAAGAGCCTTATATCTGGAATACTACGAGACTGGCTTCCGCAAGAGAGAAAACTTGCACCTCTATCTCTTGCCCGATGATGCCGTTGGTGCTGCAAAGCACAATCGGCTTACATACAACAAGGCTATGGAGATACGAGCAGAGCGCATCCTCACCCCTCCTGTATTGGAGAAAGAGAATGCCAAAAGCGAAGAACAAGGCAACGGCTTGACTTGGCTACAATGGTGCGATGACTATATCAAATGGTCTGTTGATTGTGGCAACTGCAAGAAGATGATAGGTCATAAGAATGTTGTCCGCAAGCGTATAGCCACTTATCTGCGAAGAGTAGATAAGAAAGACATCCTGCTGAAAGATGTCAGTAAAGATGAAATTTGCGGTCTTTTTGATTATATGCGCAACAAGTATCGCAACAAACGCCAAATCAAGACCAACGGAGGACGGTTGGCTGATTACTCATTACTGTTGTTTGAGGAAACTATCAAAGCGATATTTAACAAGGCTATGCGTGAAGGACTTGTAAAATTCAATCCTGTACACAGTCTAAACAAGTTGGAACGCTTCCATGCTCCTGACAAACACAGAGAGTATCTTACGCCCGAAGAACTCACACGTTTCCTGGCGGTGGAAGCTGAATGTGAGAATGAACGAACCGTACAACTGGCATTTGGGTTATCATCCATGACAGCCCTTCGCCTTGGCGATATGCAGCATCTAAGGTGGTGTGATATTAAAATGATAGATGGCGTGCCGACAATCAGCATCATACAGCGAAAGACAAAGCGTCCTGCCATTATTCCGCTCAATGAAATGGCGCAATCGTTGTTGCCACCTCGGACGGATGACAATCCGGAAAGTCTTGTGTTTCACCTTGTCAAGAAGTCAGACAACGTATCGAAATATGTAAGAAGACTTAAAGAAAAGGCTGGCATAGAAAAGGATTTGACCTACCATTGCTCACGGCATACGACAGCATCATTGGCTATCTCAGCAGGAGCAGACATATCAGCAGTGAAGGATGTTTTGGGACATGGAAGCATCACTTCAACCGAAGTTTATGCAAAAGTGGCTCTTGAAAATAAGATAGAGGCGGTCAATCTGTTTAATGGCGTGTTTGATTGAGACATACAGCAGGGTGCGAACAATGGGGAAGTCTTACTTCTTCCCTTTTGTTGGGAAATTGCCGTCAGACTGTATTCAAAAAACGCTTGTGTTCAAATAAATCTGCAAGACTTATCTGGACACAGGCTTTTTCATGTTCAATTTAATCTTTGATATAGATGACAACAGGAGTAATATACGCTCGTGTCTCCAGTATTGGTGACAGACAGAGCACGGAAAGACAGGTCAAGGACTTGTCGGAGTATGCAAAATATAAGGGTATCGAAGTCTGCAAGGTCTTTGAGGAACACATCTCTGGCGCAAAGAAGAATGATGAGCGTCCAGTGTTGTGTGAGGCAATGGAATACTGCAAGGCAAACCGCATTGGGATCCTACTTGTCAGTGAACTGTCAAGATTGGGTCGCAATGCGTTTGAGGTGCTTGCCTCTGTCAAGGAGCTCATTGACTGTGGCATTAACCTCTATATTCAAAAGGAACAGCTTACATTATTGGACGATGAAGGACATCCGTCCCTCTTTGCCCCGATAATGATAGCCACGCTTTCGACCTGTGCGCAATTGGAACGTGATAATATCTCATTCCGATTGCAGTCAGGACGGAAGCGGTATATAGAGAAAGGTGGAAAACTCGGGCGCAAGGTTGGCTCTATAAAAACTACAGAACAGATAAAGACCGAATATAGGGAAGTAATAAGTTTGCTCCGCAAGGGATATTCAATTCGGGATGTGGCGAAACTGAGTGGCAAGGGTGTGAGTACGGTGCAACGAGTAAAGCGATTGATGATGTTATAAAAGTTCATTTTGAAGAATAAACAGCTACAAATGACACTAAAACCGCACAAATTCGCCTTTTTTATGCAGAAAACAACCTCGCAGTTGTGTTTTCTCATTAAAATCAGTTATCTTTGTAGGCAAAATGGCAATAGCCAGAATTATAAATGGAACAAAGCGAAATACGTCTAAGATGATAAAGGAAACAATATCTCCTGTTCAAAATGCAGGAACACAAATGAGCCAAGAAGAAAAATCATGGTTAAATCATTCTCAAATGATAGCCAATGCCATGTCCGCAAGAATGAAGGAACTTGGAATGACTCAAAAGATGTTGGCTGAAAAAATGAATTGTACGCAACAGTACATTTCAAAAATCTTAAAAGGACGAGAAAACCTTTCGCTTGAAGCCATAAGCAAAATAGAGAATGCCTTGTATATTCATTTCCTGCAAATGGATGAATAGTCATATTCTCATAAGTGTAATGATAAAAACAAGATAAGATATGCCAGTACAAAGTGAAGCCGCTCTCGAAAACGGACTTATAGACACTCTTCAAAAGATGAACTACGAGTATGTTCATATTGAGGAGGAGAAGAACCTGTCTGCCAATTTCAAGAAGCAGTTGGAGATACACAACAAGAAGAAATTGGAAGAACTCGGTCGCACAGAATTTACTGAGTCTGAATTTGAAAAGATACTAATTTATCTTGAAGGTGGCACTCGCTTTGAGAAGGCAAAGAAACTTCGTGACCTCTTTCCGCTTGAACTTGAAAGTGGTGAACGTCTGTGGGTGGAGTTCTTGAACCGTACCCATTGGTGTCAAAACGAGTTTCAAGTTTCCAACCAAATTACAGTTGAAGGAAGGAAAAAGTGCCGTTATGATGTGACGATACTCATTAACGGTTTGCCTTTGGTTCAGATTGAACTGAAGCGCAGAGGTGTGGAGTTGAAACAGGCGTACAACCAGATACAACGCTACCACAAAACTTCCTTTCATGGATTGTTTGACTATATCCAGTTGTTTGTCATATCCAATGGTGTGAACACTCGCTATTTTGCCAACAACCCGAATAGTGGCTATAAGTTCACTTTCAACTGGACGGATGCAGCCAATGTGCCGTTCAACGACTTGGAGAAGTTTGCCACAGTGTTCTTCGACAAGTGTACGTTGGGCAAGATTATAGGCAAGTACATCGTTCTGCATGAGGGTGACAAGTGCCTGATGGTGCTTCGCCCTTATCAGTTCTATGCGGTGGAGAAAATTCTTGACCGTGTAGAAAACTCCAACGACAATGGCTATATTTGGCATACAACTGGTGCAGGCAAGACCTTGACCTCATTCAAGGCTGCACAACTCGTTTCTGAGTTGGACGATGTGGATAAGGTTATGTTTGTGGTTGACCGCCACGACCTTGACACTCAGACGCAAGCCGAATACGAGGCCTTTGAGCCTGGTGCCGTTGACAGTACCGACAACACGGATGAGTTGGTGAAGCGTCTGCACAGCAATTCTAAGATTATCATCACTACCATCCAGAAGTTGAATGCCGCTGTTAGCAAGCAGTGGTACAGTAGTCGCATTGAGGAAATACGCCATTCTCGTATCGTAATGATTTTCGATGAATGTCATCGAAGCCATTTCGGAGAATGCCATAAGAACATCGTGAAGTTCTTTGACAATACGCAGATATTCGGCTTCACAGGTACGCCTATTTTTGTGGAGAATGCCGTGGACGGACACACTACAAAAGAGATTTTCGGTAACTGCCTTCACAAGTATCTTATTAAGGATGCCATTGCCGATGAAAACGTGCTCGGTTTCCTTGTGGAGTATTACCACGGCAACGAGGATGTGGACAATGCCGAGCAAGACCGCATGACGGAGATAGCCAAATTCATCCTTAATAATTTCAATAAGTCAACATTTGACGGTGAGTTTGACGCACTGTTTGCCGTGCAGTCTGTGCCAATGCTTATCCGCTACTACAAGATATTCAAGAGTCTCAATCCGAAGATTAGAATTGGTGCGGTATTCACATACGCTGCCAACAGCAGCCAAGATGACGAGCAGACAGGCATGAACACAGGTGGCTATGTAAGCGACAGCACAGGTGAGGCTGACGAGTTACAAGCCATCATGGATGACTATAATAATATGTATGGAACGAGTTTCACCACCGAAAACTTCCGCGCGTATTACGATGACATCAACCTCCGCATGAAGAAAAAGAAGGCCGACATGAAGCCTCTCGACCTTTGCCTTGTGGTAGGAATGTTCCTTACTGGCTTCGACAGCAAGAAACTCAACACGCTCTATGTTGATAAGAACATGGAGTATCATGGCTTACTGCAAGCGTTCAGCCGTACCAACCGTGTGCTGAACGAGAAGAAACGTTTCGGAAAGGTGGTGTGCTTCCGTGACTTGAAAAGCAAGGTGGACGAGTCTATCAAACTTTTCAGCAACAGCAACAATCTTGAAGATATAGTGCGTCCGCCGTTTGATGATGTGAAGAAGAACTATCAAGAACTGACCAAGGATTTCTTGACACATTATCCCGAACCACATTACGTGGACTATCTCCAAAGCGAGAACGACAAGAAGCAGTTTATCCTTGCTTTCCGTGACATCATCAAGAAACACGCAGAGATACAGGTGTATGACGAGTTTGATGTAGATGCTCCCGACCTTGGCATGACCGAACAACAGTTTATGGACTTCCGCAGCAAGTATCTTGACATTCATGACAGCATTATTTTGGTTGACCCACCTGCACCAAAGCCAACTCCCAACCCTAATGAAGACGAACCAACTCCAGAAGATCATAAACTTACGGATATTGACTTCTGCTTGGAATTGTTGCATAGTGACATTATCAATGTTGCCTACATTTTGGAGTTGATTGCAGACCTCAATCCATACAGCGAGGATTATTCAGAAAAGCGCAAGCACATCATCGACACAATGATAAAGGATGCCGAACTTCGCAGTAAGGCAAAGCTCATTGACGGATTTATCCAGAAGAATGTAGATGATGACCGTGACAACTTCATGGCTCGCAAACAAAAGGCTGACGGTACGAGCGACCTTGAAGAGCGATTGAACAACTATATCGTCACAGAGCGTAACAATGCTATCAATACGCTTGCCAAGGACGAAGATTTGGACGCTTCCGTGCTCAATCATTACCTTTCTGAATATGACTATCTACAAAAGGAGCAGCCAGAAATCATACAAGAGGCATTGAAAGAGAAGCACTTGGGACTGATAAAAAAGCGCAAAGCATTAACAAGAATACTCGATAAACTGCGTTCTATTATAAGAACATTCAGTTGGGAATGACAAAATTGCAATGATAAAGATAGTTAGAGATATAGATATAACGGCTCTTGGAGTTAGCGTGTATAACCGCAAGTGGCAACCTATCCATTTACAACAAGGTGAAATGGATGGAGCATGTGCTGTGTATTCTATGATGATGAATCTTCTTATACTAAAGGTTCTCACTCGTAGCCAAGTTGTAAACTTGAACACTACATTCAAAGGAAATACCGCCAAAGGAAGGCTTTTCAAAGAGTTCTTTGTAACAGAAGGACTTTGCCGTGATGGTTTCTATTTCTCAGAAATCAAAGAAAAACTTTCTCACTCTTTTGCTAAAGAAGTAACATCATCTGCACTACAATATACGGCTTCTCTATCAGACCAAACCATATTTGTAGAAGAACTTAAAACTGCAATAAATGACAACTTGCCTTTGGTTACTGCCATATCATTTAGAGGTGGTGCTCATGCAATACTTGCTATTGGCTATGAAGAGCAAGAAGGGGTTGTTGAAAAAATATTTTGTTTAGACCCAGGCTATACCATCAATCATACCTCTTTTTGGAATAGCGTTATAATACTAAATAAGGGGAAAGGGAAGTATTGCCATCAGTATATAACAGACAAAGACGATGACAATGTCTTTATTAGTGAAACATTGAAAATAAAAAAGAAATAACGATATGAGCGAAGAATTACAACAGAAACTCCGTGACCAGCTTTGGGAAGTCGCAAACAAACTGCGTGGCAATATGTCAGCCAGTGACTTCATGTATTTTACCCTTGGCTTTATTTTTTACAAGTATTTGTCGGAGAAGATAGAGAAACATGCAAACTCCGCCTTGGTGGATGATGAAGTCACGTTCAAGGAATTGTGGGCAATGGAGAAAGACGAGGATATTGAAGCATTGCAACAAGAAGTAAAGACTGACTGTTTGGAAAACATCGGCTACTTCATAGAGCCAAACTTCCTGTTCTCGTCAGTCATTGAAAGCATTAAGAAGAAAGAGAACATCCTACCTATGCTCGAACGCTCATTGAAGCGCATTGAGGACAGCACTCTCGGACAGGACAGCGAAGAGGACTTTGGCGGTCTGTTCTCTGACATTGACCTTGCTTCGCCTAAGTTGGGAAAGACTGCTGATGATAAGAACACATTGGTGAGCAATGTTCTTCTTGCCCTTGATGACATAGATTTCGGTGTAGAAGCATCGCAAGAGATTGACATTCTCGGTGATGCCTACGAGTATATGATTAGCCAGTTTGCAGCAGGTGCCGGCAAGAAGGCTGGCGAGTTCTATACACCTCAGGAAGTGAGCCGTATCTTGGCAGAAATTGTTACCATCGGTCACGCTCGTCTGCGCAATGTCTATGACCCAACTTGCGGTAGTGGTTCGTTGCTGCTCCGTGCTGCAAGCATCGGTCATGCCAACGAGATTTTCGGACAAGAGAAGAACCCTACGACCTACAACTTGGCTCGTATGAATATGCTTCTGCATGGTATCAAGTTCAGCAATTTCCGCATTGAGAATGGCGATACTTTAGAGGCTGATGCTTTTGGCGACACTCAGTTTGACGCTGTCGTCGCAAATCCACCTTTCTCTGCCGAATGGAGTGCAGCCGACAAGTTCAACAACGACGACCGTTTCAGCAAGGCAGGACGCTTGGCACCACGCAAGACAGCCGACTACGCCTTTATTCTCCACATGATTTACCACCTTAATGAGGGTGGCACAATGGCTTGTGTTGCTCCTCATGGTGTGTTGTTCCGTGGTAATGCCGAGGGCGTAATCCGTCGTTTTCTCATTGAGAAGAAGAACTATGTGGATGCCATCATCGGACTCCCTGCCAACATCTTCTATGGGACAAGCATTCCGACTTGTATTTTGGTGTTTAAGAAATGCCGTAAAGAGGATGACAACATCCTGTTCATTGATGCAAGCAAGGAGTTTGAAAAGGTAAAGACCCAGAACAAACTCCGTCCGCAACACATCAAGAAAATTGTAGATACTTATCGTGAGCGCAAGGAAATAGAAAAGTATAGCCATCTTGCCACACTGCAAGAGGTGGCAGAAAACGACTACAATCTCAATATTCCTCGTTACGTTGATACTTTCGAGGAAGAAGAGCCTATCGACATTCATGCCGTCATGAAGGAAATCAAGGAGTTGGAAGCCAAACGTGCCGACCTTGACAAGGAGATTGAAGGCTATTTGAAAGAACTGGGATTGGTTGAATAGTCTTTCTGCCAGTTTTGTGCAATTTTTAATTAAGAGGTTTAAGCAATGAGTGAATCAATAAACATATTGGATAAGGATTACTTGGAGTGGGTCGAAGAACTATGCAAGCGTTATCGCAAAAGTCAAATAAGAGCAGCTGTAAAGGTTAATACTGAAATGTTACGCTTTTATTGGGAGTTAGGACAGGACATTGAGACTATTGAAGCATCTAACAGATATGGTAGTGGCTTTTATGCGGCATTGAGTCGTGATTTAAGGCACAAACTGCCAGATGCAGATGGACTTTCTGAAACATCTGTCCGCTATGCAAAACGATTCTATTGCTTGTACTCGTCCCTCGAAAAAAGTCTTCCACAAGCTGTGGAAAAATCGGAGAACACAAATCTTCCACAAGTTGTGGAAGATTTGCACACCGTCCTGTTCTCTATACCTTGGGGACACCATCGCTACATCATAGATAAATGTTCGGATGATGCTCATAAAGCATTATTCTATGTTCATCAAACAATGGAAAACGGTTGGAGTCGTTCCATGCTGTTGAATTTCCTTGGCACAGACTTGTATGAAAGAAGCGGAAAGGCATTGACTAATTTCAAGAAAACTTTGCCCGATATGAATAGCGACCTTGCACAAGAAATTACAAAAGACCCTTATGATTTCTCTTTTACTGGTGTTCGTGGTAAATACAATGAACGCAAATTGAAAGATGCTTTACTGGCTAACATTACGAAATTCCTGTTGGAATTGGGTACAGGTTTTGCGTATGTTGGCAAGGAGTATCGTTTGCAGATAGACGAAAAGGAGAAGTTCATTGATTTGCTTTTCTACAATTTGAAGTTATCTTGCTATGTTGTGGTAGAAGTGAAGATTGGAGAATTTGACTTTCCAGATGCAGGACAACTAAGTGGTTATGTAGTAGCTTGCAATCACCTCTTGCGCCAAGAAGGTAGAGATAACCCGACCATAGGATTACTCATTTGTAAGCAAAAGAGCAACACCATAGCCCAGTATGCTTTAGAAGGTAGCAGTCAGCCTATCGGAATCTCCGAGTACGAACTATCTAAGTTGTATCCTAAAAAGGTGGAGGGAACCATTCCATCCATCAAAGAATTGGAAGAAAAAATAGAAAAGGAAACAGAGAAAAGTACAAAGGACGAATAATTTTGGTATTTGCTTTTATGATTTGACATTCATACGAGGGAACATGAAAACATGTAACTGGTATGTAACTGAAAGTCGAGAAAGCACATCAAAATCGCCTCTAATCCTTTCTAAAATAGGGAAAAAGGTATGTAACTACCATGTAACTGGCATGTAACTGAACCGCAATGGTAAACTTAAATTAAGGATTAAAAATGACAACGACAATAAATAACGAACATAAGAAACTCAATGTCCCAAATCTCAGATTCCCTGAGTTTCAGGGGGAGTGGGAGAAATTCAAATTATCAGACCTTTGTACTTTTTTCTCTGGGGGTACTCCAAGTTCATCTAATAAGGATTTCTATGGAGGAGACATCGCGTTTATCCGTTCTGGTGAACTTCATGCAGATAGTACAGAATTGTTTATATCACAAGATGGATATGATAATTCATCTGCTAAAATGGTAGAAATTGGTGATTTGTTATTAGCGATGTATGGAGCAACAAGTGGTGATATCGCTATCTCCAAAATAAAAGGAGCTATCAACCAAGCAATTCTGTGTATAAGAACAAATCAAAATAAGAAATTCATAGAATCAGTTTGGAACAAACATGTTTCTAAGATTCTAAGGAAATATTTACAAGGAGGTCAAGGTAATCTATCTGCAGATATTGTAAAAGGAATTTCTTTTTCATTCCCAACATTGGAAGAACAGGAAAGAATAGCTAATCTTATATCCTTACTTGACGAGCGCATCGCAACCCAAAACAAAGTCATTGAGGACTTGAAGAAACTAAAGTCTGCGATTATTGAAAAACATTATAGCCAAGTCAAAAAGCAAACTACCTGTATTGCTGATTTGGGCGAACCTTTCAGTGTTGGCAGTTTGGCAAAAGATGATTTGGCAGAAATAGGAAGTCCTTGTGTTATTTATGGAGAACTTTTTACGACTTATGGAGAAATCATATTCCACATAGAAAGCTACACCAACAAAACAGATGGTATGATTTTGAGTAAGAAAGGGGACTTGTTATTTCCTTCTTCAACCACTGTTGACGCAATGTCTTTAATTGCCCCATCAGTTATCAATGTTGACGGAGTTATATTAGGCGGAGATATGTTTGGAATACATATCAGCCATAACTACAATGCGCAATATCTAAGTTATTACTTCAATCATATCGCCAAAAAGCAATTAGCAAAATTTGCTAAGGGTAGTACAATTATTCATTTGCATTATACAGACATAGAGAAAGCCAAACTATTGTTGCCTTCTTTGGAAGAACAAAATAGAATGGCTAAGTGTTTAGTGGCATTGGATAAGAAAGTTTCTGTTGAGCAGAACCTCTTAAGTTCATTGACTTGTCAAAAGTCATTTTTACTACAACAAATGTTTATATGAACATCTGGCGAAGCAAGTATTGCTTCTGTGAACAGAATAGTTTCAATATACTTTGTTCAAAATCAATCTTAGAGTTTAGAGCGGATGGAATTTTCGCTATTTCCTGTTGCTTCTCTTTTGTTGGTATTGGGCAAAGTATATTATTTATATCTTTCAAATAGGCAGTTTTCATTGTACCTTCTGTAACAATACGACTAACAGCTTTTTTGAAATAAGAAGAAGACATGAAATAATACAAGAACTCCACATCAATGTTTTGCTTTGGTACAATTCCCAATATTCCTTGTTTGGTACAAACAGGATATGTTGTTATTGAAATTTCTCCAATGGTCGCACCATTTGAAAATAGGATAGAATGTGTAGGTACAAGCCAAGCTGATGATTTTTGCAATCCCAATTCTGTAATAAAATCTTTATTCTCAGTCAAATACTTCTTTTTCAAATCGTCAATTTTGATAAATGGTATCTTGCCATTATCGTAGAAACTGGCATTTGAAGTTGTTGGAGTTCCACCTTCACCAGCCATTTCATACAAAGAACCAAACTTTGCAAAATCAGTATTAAGGGAGTTTATCACATAATCTATAATCGCAGACCTACAAACTTCAAAATCCTTAATCAAGGGACTAAATGACACATTATATGCTCAACATAGTGACGAAGTAATGACTTCTTTTGCAGAACTTGGCACTTCATATTCTGGACTATCAGGGAAGTCTGCACAAGATTTTGGTTCAGGTAAACCTTTCATAACTTATCTGAATGTGTATTCAAACAATATCATCAATAAAAATGATTTCCAATATGTGGCAATCAAAGATGGTGAGAAACAGAATATTGTCGAATATGGCGATGTCTTATTCACCTTGTCATCGGAAACGCCAAATGAAGTTGGTATCGGTTCTGTATTTCTTGGCAAAGAAAAAGTGTATCTGAATAGTTTCTGTTTTGGCATTCACATCACAAATAAGGAAGTGGCTTTTTCTCCATATTTGTCTTACTACGTTTCTTCAACAGCATTTCGCAAGTTCATCTATCCCTATGCACAGGGAAGTACGAGGTTCAATCTTTGTAAGGCAGATTTTGAGAAGGCAAGTATTAAACTACCAACCTTAGAAAATCAAAAGCGAATATACTCTATTCTGAGTCATATCGATAATAAAATCATAACAGAAAGACAAATGCTTGATCTATATAATTCTCAAAAGCAGTATCTGCTTCGCCAAATGTTCATATAAACATCTGGCGGAGCAAACATTGCTTCTGTAAACTAAGTTCTGTTAGAATGTTCTGTTCTATCGACAGTTTGTTATCTATTGCAGACAACAACCGAGCATATTGGAGTTGTTCTGTATATGATGGGCAAAATACCTTGGCTTTGCCATAATCCTTGAAGTATATGTGAGGTATAGCCATACCTGTCTTATAAGGCTCAAAGTTGAATACTTTTAGCAGATAGTAAAGGTAATGGAGTGAATAGCCTTCTTTTGCTTGTAAAGTATTCAAAGTTCCTGTTGCAGAGCATTTGCCTGTAACATAAGAAACAGTTCCTACACCAGAACCATCTTTGATAATATAAACGGCTTCACTCTCTGTATTATAATTATCGAGGTAACCAACAATGCCATTTGCACCATACACAGGATATGTACCTTGCTCACAAACTTCACTTTCTTGCAGGGTTGAAGATTTACATTCCAAGCATTCTGATAAGCGAACATTAGGCTTGTTGCTGTGAACTATCTTCTGTGCAATTCCCTTGATTAAGGACTGCAACTTGTCAATGACTTTGTTTTGAGTAGCAATACGCTCGTCAAGGAGGGACAAAAAATCAGCGATTTTCTTCTGTTCTGCGATACCACATTTGTAAAATGGTATTTTTGACAAGTCTTCGCTGTTTATAGCAGGATAACTTGACCCCGTACATCTTACCATCACTGCTTTGTTGTATTTAGAAGTGTTAAGAACATAATACAGAAAAGCTGGATAATCTGTTTGTGTTCTGATTTGTGCATAACCAGTTGATGCGACCCACTGAATATCAGACATAGTTCCTTTGACCATGTAGTTATTCATTTGATAAGGTCTTACACATTGAAAAAGAATATCATCTGTATGCAATACCCTTTGAGCTCTACTTGGCGCGTTGTCTTTTGTCAAGATTTGGTATTTATATAATTGGCCTTGTTTTACCGATTCCAAATCAACATAGACAAACTTATCAGCTATCTTTTCATTTGTAGGATTTACTATACAGTCTTTCTGTAAGGTCGTAACACTCCACTCCCCCTCAAACTCCTTGAATCTGAGATTTGGGACATAAGAGGCTACTTTTCTCTAATTATTATGTACACCTTCAAAATTAAGGATTACAATGACAACAAAAACGATTAGAGAAATTGCGTTGGCTTGGAAAGCTGACAAGCAACGCTACGTTAAGCAGTCCACATATGCTGCTTATGTGTTAGTTTTGGAGAACCACATATTGCCATCGTTTGGCGATTGTGAGGCTCTGAGTGAGAAACTTGTGCAGGAGTTCGTTTTGCAGAAACTAAATGGCGGACTAAGCATAAAAACGGTGAAAGACATTCTGATTGTCTTGAAGATGGTGATGAAGTTCGGAGTAAAGAACGAATGGATGAACTATTGTGAGTGGGACATCAAGTACCCTACGACAGAGACGAACAAGGAAATTGAAGTGCTAACGGTGGCACACCACAAGAAAATCCTCGATTTCATCAAGCAGAACTTCACGTTCCGCAACCTCGGCATCTATATCAGTCTGACCACTGGTTTGCGTATCGGAGAGATTTGCGGTTTGAAATGGTCGGACATCAATACCGACAACGGCACAATCACCGTGAACCGCACCATTGAGCGCATCTACATTGTTGATGGTGAGCGTAAGCACACAGAGTTGGTCATCAACACGCCCAAGACAAAGAACTCATGCCGTGAGATACCGATGAACAAAGAACTCTTGGCAATGGTGAAGCCTCTGAAAAAGGTGGTAAACGATGATTTCTATGTGATGACCAATGAGGAGAAACCGACAGAGCCACGGACTTACCGCAACTACTATCATCGGTTGATGAAGCGTCTTGACATTCCACGTCTGAAATATCATGGACTACGCCACAGCTTTGCCACTCGTTGCATTGAGAGCAACTGCGACTACAAGACCGTAAGTGTATTGCTTGGTCATGCCAACATCACTACAACTCTCAACCTCTATGTTCACCCGAACATGGAGCAGAAGAAAAAGTGCATCACCAAGATGTTCAAGTCTCTTGGAAAATAGGGAAGGAAAATAAGCATTGGTTATAAACGGCAAAAGGATGAGGTGATTTCAAATCACCCCATCCTCCACTTATTTTTCTATGTATGATGCAACAAAATAGACAATCGAAATGACCGTATAAAGGAAACACGGCAAGAATATCCAAAGCAAAGTCTTTACCCAACCATTCGACAACCACACACCTTCATTCCTTGACATCATATTAGACATGTCATAGAAATGGCGAGTGAGGATTTCCTTATTCGCCTTTCGGTGGTCTTCAAGAAGTTTGGACTCATCCTCAATGAGTTTCTTTCTGTCATCTGTCAGTTTCTCTATGTCGGCATCATCAACCTTAGCCTTGAATTTTATATCTCTCACTTTGGCAATAAAGCTATCAATGGCTTTTGTAACAGCGTCTGCTTTATCGGTGGCTTTATTCAAGTTGTCCTTTGCTTCCTTTAAAGAAGATGCTGCCGTTTCAAGTTCTGATTTTGCCGAAGTCAAACTATTGCCAGCATCCTTGTAGGCTTGAAGCTGTTGGTCAAACTTGTCCGATGCCTTATCCATTTCGATATTCTTGTCAATCGTATTCTCGAAAGATTCGAAATCCATATCCGAGATTTTACTTTTACCTATTGGCATAGTTTCAATGCTGTTGGTTGAACATTCGGTTATCTGCCATATCCTTGCTTCTTACGAGGTCTGCACAGACGATTAGCCATTATAGCGCAACGATGCGCCCATGACAGTTCATCCTCGTCCTTGTCACGTCCCCAACCAGAGGTAGCACCACCTCCGCCACCGCCAGACTGGGCGGCAATGGTTGTGGCAGCATCAATGTATTCAGCAAAGAGAAGAATGGCGGTCTTCTGCACATCACCTATCTTGGCAAACACATTGTCGGCATCCAAAGTTATATTCTTGTCGATGACATCCAGACAGTTCTGTGAAATGTCAACAGGATAATGATGAAACTCGTCCGTAGAAAAGTCGAAGTGACGTATCTTTGGAGTGTTGTCCGCAGTAGGCATGGGTTTGGGTACAGTCATAATCTTTGGCTGTTGGGTATTCTTTGTTGGAGTTGATACTGGTTTCTCCAATTCTTGATGATGCAGTTTTGCCCATGTGCCTTCAATCTTTGAGGGCATCAGACAACGACCTTTGCCAAGTTCCGAGGACTTATAAATGGAGCTACCACGCTTGATGGCATATCCACGCACTTGTCCTTTATTGTCGGATTGCAGTTTGACATCATATCCCATTTGCGTGAGGCATTTTGTGTATAGTCCCCAATCAAAGTACGGCATCTTAGCCAAAACGGAAAGACAATCATTGGTTATCGCTTCCTTATTTTGGCGGCTCACTTCTTGTGCATCTTTCCAACCACGCTGTTGCCCAACCTTGGCGGCAGCAGCCATCGCTCGCTCATAGATATAATGAGCATCATTCACGTTGCCCTTTATGTCTATGCGGTTCGCATCAATGTGAAGGTGCATAATGCCACTCTTGCTGTCACGATGGAGCGCAACTACATATTGGCTGTCTTTGAGGTTGGTTGCCTTTGCACTCTTGCGCTTCGACTTGGCTGAAAGGTCAACCGCATCAAACTCACGGATAAAGTCATCCGCCAACCTCTGCCATTCCTCCATCGTCCAACCTTGCGTTTCCTCTGAGGTAGGGGAAACTTCAACGCGTATCATGTTCCGTTTGAGCGGATGATAACGGTTCAACTTGTCCTCAAACTTCTTCTGCAAGGCAAGCATTCTTGCCCACATTGCCGTTGGGGAAATATCATCGGGCAAGAGATTGGTCTTTACAATCTCTGCCTTGTCCTTATCTACTGAGTAACGTATGGCATTTGCGCCATGACTTATTACCTTTGCTTTTGCTATCATATATGTCGTATGTTCTATTGTGTTAAGTATTTCTCTATCTCAATCATGCGGTTCAATATTACCTCTGCACTTGTTTTCCATCGTTTCATGAAAATTTCACTGCGGAGAATGTTCTCACGTTCCGTAAGCGGACGACCTTTGAGGAAGCCGAACAATTTCTGTATATCGCCCCTGGCATCCGAAAGGCTGTTCAAAGCCTCCATTTCTTTGTCAGTCAAGCGTTGTTTGGGATATTTGCCCTCCAACCGCTTGCGTGCGTATGCGCTTGTGGTCAGTCCGCAAAGGGCTGCATATTCCGCTATCTCCTTATGAAGCTGTGGCGTAAGCCTTACTATCAGGCGGCTCGTGTATTTCGGTGCCTCCTTTTCTATATTTTTCTTATTCATACCAAGTATTGCTTCTATAAAAGTGTGCAACCCAATGCGAGCTTGCGAGCGTTCAAGAAGTCCATTGGCATACGGACAAACGAAGTGCGTTTGTATGACATTGGTATTTCTTGCATAGCACTGCTATCAGAGTTTACGCACAAGCACGCTACGCACTGTGGTTGCACATGTTCACAGACTTGTTGTATAACGGTTCTCAAATTACCCAAGCAACAGCAATTGTGGAGCGTCCTCCGCTTCCATCTGTTCTTTGAAGAATTGCCTTCTGGCTTCTGCCTCCAGTTCCATGTCAGAGACGCTTGGCGGTGGAACATCTTCCTCCTCTTCATTATTGACATTTCCTGAAGTCAGGGAAGAAAAGGAACTGTTGGCAAGTTGTGTTGGAGAAGTACCGCCATTTTTGGTGGGTGGATCCTCCTTGTTAGGGAATGCGGTTGTGAAAGTCATAGTATTAGACTTGCCGGAACAGTCTCTTTGGTTGATGGGAACATAGTGAGGATTGACATATTTCTTGCCGTCAACAATCCATGCTGAAATGCAGAGCAATGTGTGAACACTTCCTCGTCTTGTCTGTACAGAAGAAAGGATGCTCAATCTGTTCATGTGGTCAAGCATCTTGGAGACGGTTTTTCGGTCACACTTCCATAGTTTGGATAGAGCCACCTCTGACATGTTCACCTCCCATAATGCGGTTGTGGACTCCCCAACCTCATTTGAGGTTTCAATCTGGCGTGTCACAATCTGAATGAGTTGATAAAGGCATGAAAGGCGGTTGATGCCAGCCGTGCCACCCATCAGATAGTTTACTTGTTCATTACTCAGGATAATGCTGTTGAAAATATTACTGTTCATCGTTGTTTTATTTTTGTTGTGTAAATCTGTTCATGCTGTTATGCGGAAAACTCTCTGCCGTGAAAAGAGAAACTATCGCCTCATGCCGAAGCCTCTCTCTGGCATATAATACTCCTTGTCGTATGCGATATGGTCAAGCACACGTTGCAGTCGGTCAAGTTGGGGGCTGTCAAGCACTTGTATGGCATTGATGGTAATTTTCTGTGATGCAATTCTTCGATGCTCACAGTTTCTTTCCGACATGGTTCCGTCACCGTCAGCATAGACCGAATGAAGATAGGTATTGACTGCTTCCGTCTGTTCCTTGCTTGGGTAAGCAGCAGGAAAGCGGTCGGAAATGTAGTCTACCATATTGCTGACCGCATTAGCCAACAGAGGGTCACGTTTTTGCAGACTGTTTACAAGTTCATCTTTCGTCATGATGCTATGGTCTATTGTTCATTTCATTCAGACGGTTTGCAGCCTCCTGTCTTATCTCCTCCTCCGACATGGCTCTTGCTCCTCGTACCCAGTCAAGCAAGGCTTTCTTCTCAAAGAAGATGAGCTTGCCAGCAGGCTTGAAGTACGGCAACTGGTTAAGATGCGTCATCTTGTAGAGCGTGCTCTTGGCAATGCCGAGAAAGGCGGAAGCCTCTTCAAGGTTCAACACTTCCTTTGTCATATAGCAAAGGTTCTCCAACTTGTTCACTCTCGACTGAAGCTCCACTATCTTGCGCTCATGGTCGAGGTTCATCTTTAATGCGTTCTTTTCTGTCATAAATCTGATATTTTGTTTATTTCGTTATCGATTTCGGCTGCAAAGGTATATTGTTGCTAATGATATTCAAGCAGCCGTTATGGTTTATTAAAAGTGCTGATTTTCAATTCTTTGGTTCTATTTTACCATGCTGCAATGTGGTAGATTGGTCGGACACTCACTTGAAATTCAGCATCTTCAAATGTCTATCGTTCAAACATTCACCAAACCAAGGATTGGACAATAAGGGTGGCAAATCTTTGGTTCTATTGCCAGTTCTCGTTTTTGAAAATGTCCATCAGAGTGCAAAACAAAATTTAACACCCGATTTTCGCAAACCATGCTGTTTGAGGTCAAAATCGCTTGCAATAACCACATTTGGAGTACAATGGTAGGAAAATGAGTTGTGAATGAGAGAAATAGGGATTTCCCCTCGTTTTTCAAGGGACAAATTTGTACCTTTGCAAACGAAACAGAGGTATTCCACAAGGGATATTTCGGGCGAAGTGTTCTTGACTTTATTTTTCCGTGGTTTTGTCCCGTTTTTGTCCCTCGCTGATTTTGTAACACGAGACAAGAATTTATAAATGACTGATTTACAGCGACTAAAATCGTGTTTTGGAGAATTGGTAACGGCAACCACCAGTAACCACCAAAATGGACCTTGCGAGCCGGTAAAGGTCGCGTCGGTCAGGAACTCGTTG
>OAVO01000674.1_pt1 | contig 19678 bp, 20 predicted proteins | sample 1501411 | NCBI WGS metagenome assembly OAVO01 (sample SAMEA2580081, study PRJEB22360) | human gut metagenome | biome: human gut; feature: human-associated habitat; material: faeces | place: Denmark | collected 2008/2010 | reverse complement strand
ATTTCTGTTTGGTCCGAGTGGCGAGAATCGAACTCACGGCCTCTTGAACCCCATTGTGCTTCTCTCAAAAACGCAATGGACACTCCGATACCACTTGTACGCAGTATCATCAAATTTCAAAATTATTTTATCATTCTGTTTCGTTAGATGTCAAGATGTTTCGTTTCTTTTGTGGTCAAATTGTGGTCAACCGACCCTGACAAATGACCATTCTCCCCTACTAAGTTACATGGCGCAATTCCGATTTTCAAAAATCGAGATTGCGCTTTTTTGTTTGCACGAATTATTCATAAGGAGGATTTGTCAACCATGTCAATGAAACATCGTCATTTTTTCATCCTTGACAGAACTGTATGACGCCCGACTACTTCTATGGACAGGCCGGAAAACTTTTTTCGTTCTATCGCATCCCCAAAGCACTGTTTCAGGAGCAGCGGTTTCAAAATCTGTCAACCGATGCCAAAACACTCTACGGCATCCTGCTTGACCGCATGAGCCTTTCTGTTAAAAATGAATGGTTCGACAAGCAAGGCCGGGTGTTCATCATTTTCACGATTGAGGATGTCAAGAGGGCTTTGTGTTGCGCAGACAACAAAGCGACCAAGCTACTCCGGGAACTTGAAAATTTTGGTTTAATTGAACGAAAACGCCGTGGACTGGGCAAACCGAGTTTGGTGTATGTGAAAAACTTTTCGTCAGACCTTTCAAATGAGCGTGTCCAGAATCGTGAAAATCACGAATCTGGAAGTCCTAAAAACGCTTGTCAAGACCCGCCCAAATCACGATGTAATAAGAATAAAAAGAGTAAGACAGAGCGGAATAATACGAATCCTATCCTTTCCGATGAATTGGAGAAAATGAAGAATCGTAAACTGCTCGAAGAATATTTTTCACGTTCTTTGGAGATAGAACTTCTTCTCCGGCTTTACCCGGATGATGAAGATACCATCTATCAGATCGTAGATTTGCTGGTGGACACCTGTGACAGCAAGCGTAACCTCATAAGAATCGCTGGCGATGATAAGCCCGCCGAAGTTGTGCTCAGTCGGCTAAAAAAGTTGAATGCAGACCACATCCGCTTCGTACTGGACTGTCTGGCAGCGAACACTTCCCCGATACGGAATATGAAGCAGTACCTTCTGGCCGCACTATTCAATGCTCCAACCACAATACAGCTCTATTATCAAAACAAAGTTAACCATGATTTAGCAGCTCGGAGGTGATGAAAATTTCCAAAAAGGCAACAACGATAGCCGTTATCAACCAGAAAGGCGGCACGGGCAAAACCACCACCTGTGAAAATTTGGGCGTAGGGCTTGCAATGGAGGGCAAGAAAGTTCTGCTTGTGGACGCTGACCCACAGGGTTCGCTTACTGTCAGTATGGGCTGGCAAGACCCGGATGCACTGCCCACTACACTCTCCACTCTTATGCAGAAAGCCATGAACGACCAGTGTATTCCACCCGGCGAAGGGATTCTGCACCATGCGGAGGGCGTTGACCTTATCCCGGCCAACATCGAACTGGCCGGACTGGAAGTGGCTCTGGTGAATACCATGAGCCGGGAGAAAGTGATGAAACAGGTGTTGGAAAGCGCAAAACGCGAGTACGACTATATTCTGATTGACTGCACTCCCTCTCTCGATATGCTGACGGTCAATGCGCTGGCAGCGGCAGATTCCGCACTGATTCCGGTGCAAGCACAATATCTTTCGGCAAAAGGGCTGGAGCAGTTGCTTCAAACCGTGCAGAAAGTAAGGCGGCAGATAAACCCGAAACTGAAAATTGAGGGCATCCTGCTCACCATGACGGACAGCCGCACCATCTATGGGCAGCAAATCAGCAATCTGATTCGGCAAGCCTACGGAAAGCATTTGAAAGTGTTCGACCAGACAATTCCCCGTTCTGTCCGCACTGCCGAAACCAGCACGACCGGAAAAAGCATTTTCCAGTATGACCCGAAAGGCAAAGTGGCAGAAGCCTATCATTCCATCGCAAAGGGGGTGTTGGCCGATGCCGAAAAACGGCTTAAACGTCAGTTTGAACAGCTACGATGATATTTTTTCCACCGAAGAAACGCGGCAGGAAGAACAGCGCGAACAGGTACAGCAAATTCCCATTGATGAGTTGTATCCGTTCAAAGACCATCCCTTTAAGGTGCTTGATGATGAAGCTATGCAGCGCACAGTAGAAAGCATAAAGCAGTTGGGTGTCACAAATCCGCTGATTGCTCGTCCGCGCCCGGATGGTGGCTACGAAATCATTTCCGGCCATCGCCGCCAACACGCTGCACAGCTTGCTAGACTGAAAACCCTGCCGGTTATCGTCCGTGATATGTCGGACGATGCCGCTGTTCTGCTCATGGTTGATTCCAATCTTCAGCGCGAACAGATTTTGCCGAGTGAGCGGGCATTTGCCTATAAGATGAAACTGGATGCACTGAAAAGGCAAGGTGCTAGGTCAGATTTAACTTCATCCCAAGTTGGGATGAAGTTGCAAGCTCTTGATATTGTTGGACAAGAAGCTGGTGATAGCCGCAACCAAGTACACCGTTTTATCCGCTTAACCAATCTTATCCCGGAACTGCTGGACATGGTAGACGAAAAGAAAATCTCATTTAACCCTGCGGTGGAACTCTCTTATCTTGATGAAAGCCAGCAGCGAGATTTTCTTGAAGCTATGGCTGACACGCAAAACGCCCCATCGCTTTCACAGGCGCAACGGCTCAAAAAGCTGGCGCAGGAAGGTCATTTCTCGTATGACGTTGCCTTTGCCGTGATGGGTGAACCGAAAAAGGACGAATTGGACAAAGTTGTTATCAAAAACGATACCCTGCGGAAATATTTTCCCGAAAGCTCTACTCCGAGAGAGATGGAAGAAAAAATCATTGGGCTTTTGGAAGAAAGTAAAACCGAAAAAGTTGTATTCAGGAGCGATTCTATCAAAAAATATTTTCCGAGCAACTATTCGTCAGAACAAATCGAAAATTCAATTCTCAAGATGCTCGACCAGCGCATGAAAAAGCGCAAGCATGAAGCTGAACGCTGACGATCAGATAAAACGCAAGACCCACTTTGGGTCTTTTTCTTTTGCAAACATGGAGGAAAAAGCCTATGAACAACACCGCTACTCGTATGATTCGTTCCGAGGAGATCACCATTGATATGCGCATCTGCACCATTCTGGCAGGTGGCAAGAAGCCCGGTGAAGTCTACTTTGCCGCCATTGCGCCGGATATGGAACTGACTGTTATTACTCTGGATGAAGCCCCTGACATTCTGCCCTGCTTCGATGAAAGCGATGCCAGCATCCATCTTCCCGACACTTCGCTGCTGCTCTGCTACAATCCGGCACAGGTTCTGAAGATGGCGGGCAAGCGTTACCTGACTGGCCCGGTCATTCTGGTACGCACCAACATGGACGGGAACTTCATTTCGCTTACCATTGATGACGTGTACCGTTTCCAGAAGTTTCTGGCGAGCCACAGCGTCACACTCATGGCAGACGATCAGAAGCTGCCCTGCATTTGCATCGTCTGAGGTGTGTTATGCTGAATTTTTTCATCGGTTTCGCATTTTTTGAGTTCGGCGCACTCTGCGGCTTCTTCGTGGCTGCGCTGATGCAGGCGGCAAGGGATGGTGGTGAAATTGCAGGAAGAAGTCGAGCAGAAAACATTCAACATTATGATCTCCACCACGAAGCTGTCTGCCCGGACTGTCCTGCGGGCAGTTAAAGCGGCGTTTCGGCTGTACCAGTCCAAGGCATCCCAAGGTAAGCAGAGCGTCCGCACTCTTCTGCGGCAAAACCGGGGCGTGTCCAGCGTGGAGATCAGCAAGACCGGCATCCGTGGTCTGGAACGCTATGCCAAAAAGTACGGCATCGACTACGCCATCCGCAAGGACACCTCCGAGGTGCCGCCCCGGTATCTGGTCTTTTTCAAAGCCCCGGACGCAGAAGCATTCAACTCGGCGTTCAAGGAGTATTCGGCATCTTTGCTGAACAAGGACAAACGCCCCTCGGTGCTGGCAAAACTGCATGAACTGGTGCAGGCGGCGGCAGAACTCCCCGGCAAAGTCCGGCACAAGGAACAGGAGCGCGGACTGTGACCACGAAAAAGCTGACAAAACTGCTGGCGCTGTATCTGCCCTATCTCCTGCTGGGGCTGGTAGCAACCAATCTTGGCGAAGCATGGCGGCTTGCGGAGGGCAAGGAACTGGGCGAACGCATTATGTCTATGATGGGCACCATCCCGATGGCGTTTGCAAATCCTCTGCCCAGCCTGCATCCGCTTGATTTGCTGGTGGGTCTGTGCTGCGGTGCAGGGTTACGACTGGCGGTCTATCTGCGTGGCAAAAATGCCAAGAAGTACCGTCACGGCATGGAGTACGGCTCTGCCCGGTGGGGCACTGCCAAGGATATTGAGCCGTTCATGGCACCCAAGTTTGCCGACAACATTATCCTGACCAAAACGGAACGGCTGATGATGTCCAACCGCCCACCGGACCCCAAAAACGCCCGGAACAAAAATGTGCTGGTGGTGGGCGGCTCCGGCAGCGGCAAGACCCGGTTTTGGCTCAAGCCCAACCTCCTGCAATGCCATAGCTCCTATGTGGTCACCGATCCGAAGGGTTATAATTATCAAGGATAAAGCAAAGATGCGTTTACAAAATCAGAAAAGTATCGTATCTTTGTTACATATCGTATTCCCACTAAAAATAAAAGAAGGTGAAACTATGGCAAAATCCAACCAAGGAAAAATCACGGCACTGTACGAAAGGCTTTCCAGAGATGATGAGCTACAAGGTGAATCTAACAGCATTCTGAATCAGAAAAAGTATCTGGAAGATTACGCTCGCAAAAACGGCTTTAACAACATCCAGCATTTTACGGACGATGGATACAGCGGAACGAATTTCAATCGTCCCGGCTTCCAGTCCATGATTGCCGAAATTGAAGCCGGGCACATTGCAACTGTCATTGTAAAGGACATGAGCCGCTTCGGACGCAATTATCTGGAAGTTGGATTTTACACAGAAATTCAGTTTCCTTCAAAGGGCGTTCGGTTTATCGCCATCAATAACAATGTGGATAGTGCCAATCCCACAGACAATGACTTTACTCCGTTCCTGAACATCATGAACGAGTGGTACGCTAAGGACACCAGCAATAAAATCCGTGCCGTTTTCAAATCGCGAATGCAGGATGGCAAACGGTGCAGCGGCAGTATTCCCTACGGTTATAAGCGGGTTCCCGGTGATAAGCAAACCCTTCATATAGATGCGGAGGCCGCTGCCGTTGTCCGCAGGATCTTCGATATGGCAGCCAGCGGTGCCAGTCTTGCGCAAATCGGTCAGACGCTTTCGGACGAAAAAGTGCTGATTCCGTCTGCATACGAAGAACGGCATCATCCCGAAGCTGCCCGAAACCATTCGTACCACGACCCTTATCGGTGGAATACGACCACCTTGACCTATATTCTTGACCGGCAGGAATACCTCGGCCATACAGTGCTATGTAAAAGTATCCGTGAGAACTTCAAGTTGAAAAAGCGCCGTGCTGCAACCCCGGAAGAAAGGATTATATTCAAAAACACTCATGAGGCTATCATCGACCAAGAAACATGGGATAAAGCACAGAGGCTGCGCAAGAGGAATCCGAAAAAACTTCCGAATGGAACATACTCGCACCGGTTAGCCGGAATGGTATTCTGCGCCGATTGTGGCTCCCGAATGAGCTTTTCCAGCCCCGAATCCAAACATCGGGATTCTGATGTAGTGTATGATTCGGATTCTTCATGGCAGTGCAGCAAATACCGTAATATGTACGTTTCCTGCACATCCCATTTTATCAAGACCTCAACCATTGAAGCCGCTATTCTCAATGCAATCAAAGCGATGACAAAAGAAATTATTGAAAATGAGGATGAATTTGCCGAGCAGCTTCAAGCTGCATGGGAAAACCAAAACACACAGGTATCTTCCGAGAGTAAAAAAGAACTGCATTCAGTTCAAAAAAGAATGGACGAGTTGGATGCTTTGATTCGGAGCCTATATGAAAACAGCGTCTTAGGAAAAATCCCCGAACGACAGTATCAGCGTTTGATGGCGCAATATGATGAGGAACAAACTGTCTGCGAAGCTCGCATTGCCGAGTTGAAGAAAGAACTGGACAACGCTGAAACAACGAAGGTTGATCTGAAACGCTTTATCAAACTGATTCGGAAATACAAGGACTGTGACACGCTGACAGATGAAATGCTGTACGAACTGGTAGAAAAAGTGGTGATTCATTCCGCATCCGGCGGACGGACGATCTACCGTCAGCAGAAAATCGACATCTACTTCAATTTTATCGGTGATACGTTTCCTAGTCAAATTGAGATTAGTCGCGGCGACAAGAAAAATCTTACAGAACAGCAACTTGCCAAGCGTAAGAAATATCAGAAAACTGCCGGGGAAAACCGCAAAAAGAAACGTGCTGCTCTGCGTGAAGCTGCTAAAACTGATTCACAGGCGGCAGCAGAGTATGAAGCCCTCTTGCAGAAAGGCCGTGAACGATGCCGCAAGTATGCCCAAAATAAAAAGCTGGCTCAACAGGAGCCTGCTGATACAGTCCCCATTCAATTTGAACCGTCTTTTGAAACGCCTGAAGAAATGAAAGGAGAATCCACATGAACGAACTGAAGAAATCTATCCATGACAATGCCAACGGTCTGGACTACACCCTTGTCAATGACCACTATCTGCCGAATCTGACCGCAGCAGCCCCGGCAGAGCAGCACCCCACCGGGCGGTGGGGCCGCTTACATAAAATGTATCTGAAGGAGCAGCATCCCATCCGGTATAATCAACTGCTCCTGTCCGGTGAGTTGGGCGGCTATCTTGCCAAGCTGGACAAGCAAGCCGAGGAACAGCTTGCATTGACCGTCTGGCAGATGCAGGAAGCCGAGGGCGTGACCGAAGCACTGAAAGCCGTCGATCAACTGGAGTGGGTGCGCCGGATGAACAGCATCCGCAACCGTGCCGAAGAGATCATCAAGACTGAGCTGATTTTTGTCTGATACAATGTCGCATCTCTGACCGCCCTGCACAACGCACGGCGGCCTTTTTTGTTACATCGGGTCTGCACAGGGCAGGCCCTTTTTTAATACGGAGGTACAAGCCTATGAAACTGACGTTTGAAGAAAAGAAGCTGCTCTACACCTATGGCTGCGCCGATCTGGAACTGACACGCAAGCGGCTGTACGAGATTGCCGGGCTGACGGTTGATCCCGACCAGAACAAGCAGGTGTATGACTTCTGCCGGAAGCTGGAGGACGAAACACTGGCAGACTGGTACGACCAGATGTTCTACTTCGTCCGTTCCGAGATGGAGCATTATACCATGATGCAGAAAATGTCACGGGACATCGAGGAGGACGAGGACTGGGGCCCGACCATCTTTGACGAATCCGAGGAGGAAGAACTGATTGACGATGTTTAAGCTGGAGACCATGATCTACGCCAGCGAGGACGGAACAAACAGCGTGTTCACGCTGAATCCCGCCTTGCAGAAAAAGCTTGACGCCCTTGCCACACAGCACCCGGAGGTGTGCCAGCGGAAGGCAAAGGGCGAAGCGGGCGGGGTGACGTATCAGGTCAGGGGCGCTGCGCTGGCTATCCAGCCGATGCGGGGCTCCTGAAAGCGATAACCAATCTGCTATGATAGAATAAAGAACAACGGGCAAAGCGTCAGGAGGGATGCTTTGCCCGTTTTACATAGAACGATGAAATTCACTTTTAGCAGAGGGGGCGATTTATTGGGGAATTTATATGGCTATATCCGGGTCAGCACCCGTGACCAGAACGAAGACCGGCAGTTGATTGCACTGCGTGAACTGAAGATCCCGGAGAAAAATATCTTCATGGATAAGCAGTCCGGCAAGGACTTCAACCGTCCGCAATACAAGCGGCTGGTGCGGAAATTGAAAAAAGACGATCTGCTCTATATCAAGAGCATCGACCGTCTTGGACGAAACTACGCTGAAATTTTAGAGCAATGGCGGCTGCTCACCCAAACAAAGGGCATTGACATCGTAGTGCTGGATATGCCGCTGCTGGATACCCGGCGCGGCAAAGACCTGATGGGCACTTTCCTGAGCGACATCGTGCTGCAGGTGCTCTCCTTTGTGGCTGAGAACGAGCGCACCAACATCCGGCAGCGGCAGGCAGAGGGCATTGCGGCAGCGAAAAGCAAGGGAGTCCGCTTTGGACGTCCGCCCAGTCCCCTGCCGGAGAACTTCCACAGTGTATACCAGAAGTGGCGCTCCGGCAAAATGACAGGTACAGATGCCGCGAAAGCGTGCGAAATGCCACTGTCCACCTTTCGGTACCGTGCCAAAATCTACGAAAAAGCCACTTTTTTGTAAACGCTTCTTTTTACAAGAAAGTGTACCTTTTGACAAGCGGCTCAAGAAATGAAACGAATAGCTAAAAATCCGTGGATTTAACCAGGAAATATGCTATAATTGGTACAAAAGCAAATCTGAGGGCATTTTGCAAGAAGGTACACTTTTTGGCAAGCCCTTCAAAGAGGTGGAACGAATGGCAGAAAAACAGGTCAAATCCCGGCAGCGGGTGGCAGACCACGGTGAAGTCTTTACCGCAGAACGTGAGGTAAAGGCGATGTGCGACCTTGTAAAGAGCGAGACGGAGCGCATCGAGAGCCGTTTTCTGGAACCCGCCTGTGGCAACGGTAACTTTCTGGCGGAGGTGCTGCGCCGCAAGCTGGCGGTGGTGAAAAACCGCTACGGCAAAAATCCCAGCGACTACGAACGCTACTCTGTGCTGGCGGTGACCAGCATTTACGGCGTGGATATTCTGGCAGACAACGCACAGGAATGCCGGGAACGGCTTTTTGCGCTTTGGAATGAGGAATATACCGCCGTTGTAAAATCCGCAGTCAACCCGCAGTGCCGGGAAGCGGTGCGGTATATCCTGCAAAAAAACATCCTGTGCGGTGATGCACTGACCATGGAGCAGTCCGATGGCAGCCCCATCGTGTTTGCGGAGTGGAGTTTTCCCACCGGCAACTTTATCAAGCGGCGAGACTACCGGCTGGATGTCCTGCTGAAAGAAAACACTGACAACGATGCCTATTCCGACCAGCTTTCCCTGTTTGCCGATGAACCGGACGGCACGGAAAACTGGATGATTGACCCCATTACAAATGAGCAGATCCCTCGCCCTCTCCGTGAATACCAACCGGTGGATTACAGGAGGGTGCAGGAAAATGGCTGACGTTTATCAGAATCTTTATAACCCCGATGTGCTGTCCTGCCTTGCCAACCTGTCCAACGACGAGGTATTCACTCCGCCGGAGGTGGCAAATCGGATGCTGGACCTGCTGCCGCAGGAGCTGTTCTGCAGCCCGGACACCACATTTCTTGACCCTGCCTGCAAATCTGGCGTTTTTCTGCGGGAAATTGCAAAGCGGCTGCTGGTTGGGCTAGAAAATGAAATTCCCGATTTGCAGCAGCGGGTGGATCATATCTTCCACAAGCAGCTCTTCGGCATTGCCATCACGGAGCTGACCAGTCTGCTTTCCCGCCGCAGTGTCTATTGCTCGAAATATCCCAACAGCAAATATTCTGTTTCCTACTTTGAAAATCCAAGTGGTAATATCGCGTACAAACGCATACAGCACCGCTGGAAAGATGGAAAGTGCGCCTTTTGTGGCGCATCTAAAACAGAATATGAACGCGGAGAGGAATTGGAAACTCATGCCTATGAGTTTATCCACACCATCCGCCCTGAGGATGTTTTTAAGATGAAATTTGATGTGATTATTGGAAACCCGCCCTATCAGCTAAGCGATGGCGGTGCACAGGCTAGTGCAACGCCAATTTATAATAGATTTGTAGAACAGGCAAAAAAATTGAATCCGAGATACTTAACAATGATTATTCCGGCACGCTGGTTTGGCGGCGGAAAAGGGCTAGATGAATTTCGGAAGGCTATGATAGAAGACAGAAGAATAAGAGTTCTTCATGATTTTTTGAATGCGTCAGACTGCTTCGGCACCGGTGTTGAAATTAAAGGCGGCGTTTGCTATTTCTTGTGGGATAGAGAGAATCTCGGAACCTGCAAAGTTGTCACTCACGATAAAGACAAATATGTAGAGCAGGATGAAAGATTCCTTAAAGAGGATGGAAGCGATGTTTTCATTCGTTATGCAGAAGGGGTATCTGTGTACCATAAGGTCAAAAGAATGCACGAAAAAACATTCGATAACTTTGTGAGTTCACAAAAACCTTTTGGAATGAGAACTTATGTCCATGGCGAAAGAAATAGCTTTCCCGGCGCAATCAAATTGTATGAAAAAGGCGGCATTGGATATATTTCATCCAACCAAATAGAACGAAACAAACAATGGGTGGACACTTATAAAGTTTATATTTCTGCCGCATACAATGCTGGTGACAATTATCCGCATCAAATCATTGGCAAGCCTATTAAAGGCGAAAAAAGCAGCTGCTGCACAGAAACTTATCTTTACATTGGCCCCTTTGTATCAAGTGAAGAAACAGACAATGTGATTTCCTATATTCAGACTAAATTCTTTAGATTTTTGGTAATGTTAAAAAAGTCCTCTCAACACGCAGCGGCATCTGTATATTCTTTTGTTCCTGTTCAGGATTTCTCCAAACCGTGGACGGATGCCGAACTGTACGCTAAATACAACCTGACCGAAGAAGAAATCGCCTTTATCGAATCCATGATAAAGCCTATGGAGAGTTGAATGAAGAACAGATATGATTATATTTGTGAGGAGGTACAACAAGCTAAAGATAGCCGTTGCTCTAATCCATCAGGTGAACTGCTGTTTTATTATCGGGGCCATTCCGATATTGACTGGGATTTAGTGCCAACAATTATTCGTTCAAGAAGAAAGGTGACAGAGTACTCTGAAATTTGTAGAGCAATGAACGATGGAAATTGGTCATTAGCCGATAGTGCATTTGTTAACATTGCCCGAATGCAGCATTATGGATATGCAACCAGATTTTTAGATTATACAACCAGTTTGGATGTTGCACTCTACTTTGCATGTAATGATTCAAACTATTATCATAGGGATGGATGCATTTCTATTTGCCCTTATACAAATGATCGTCACATTGAAACACCTGATACATTGGCTATCTCAGAACTGGCTCTTTTAACTTCTGACATTTCACTTATGGATTTTGCAAAATCGGTTATTGAAAAACATGAAAGAGCGATAAAAAAAGAGCACAAATTATATAAAACTCCTTCATTTCTTTTTGACGAGTCAACTGATATGGCGTGGGCTGCAACTGTGTGGCTCAATTCTGGCTTTATGATTACCCCGACAGAAGATGAATTGAATTATTTGGCGAAAAGCAACCCTAGAATTTTACGGCAAAAGGGAGCATTTTTCATTTTTGGTAATGAAACCACGCCTTCCAAAGTGCCAACTCGTTCATCTTTGCTCGATACCGTAATGATTCATCCCATAATAAAAGAAAAGTCAAATTTAATTCGTCCAGATATACTCGGAAACGGTGCGATAAATATAACTATTCGGAGTCGCTGGAAACCAGAAATCATGAAAATGCTAGAGAAAAAAGGAATCACACATGAATACCTTTTTCCCGACGAACAATGAGAGGGTGACGATTGATGCCTACAATGGACTTTTTCCCGCAGCGTCCACCGGTAAGCCCTAAAATTTATGCTTACGAGCTGATTGGGGTGGCGTCCCACAGGGGCTACATCAAGGTCGGCTACACCGAGCGGGATGTAGATACCCGCATCCGGGAGCAGACCCACACCGTGGCTGTGCCCTACCGGGTGCTGGAAACATGGCCTGCCATGCGCAGCGATGGCAGTTGCTTTACGGATAAAGACCTCCACGCTGTGCTGCGCCGCAAAGGGTTTCGGCAGTTGAACGAGGGCGAGGACCGGAATGAATGGTTCCGCTGTACCGTCAACGATGTGAAAGCTGCCGTTTATGCAGTACGCAACCGCACCGAAAACGTGGAAAACCGCACCAACGATTTTTCCATGCGCCCTGAGCAGAAAGAGGCGGTGGATAAGACCGAAGCCTATTTCCGCTCAGCCGCCGCTGAGGGCTACCCGAAGTTTTTGTGGAACTGCAAAATGCGGTTTGGCAAGACCTTTGCCGCCTACCAGTTGGCAAAACGGATGGGCTTTAAACGTGTGCTGGTGCTTACCTTCAAGCCCGCCGTGATCAGTGCGTGGCAGGAGGACCTGAACACCCACAAGGATTTTGAGGGCTGGCAGTTTATCTCCCGCACCACGGAATTGACCTACGAGACCGCCGACCAGAGCCGCCCCATCGTCTGCTTTGGCTCGTTCCAAGACTATCTCGGTGTGGACAAGACCACCGGCACCATCAAGGGCCGCAACGAGTGGGTACATACCATCAACTGGGATCTGGTTATTTTCGATGAGTACCACTTTGGCGCATGGAAAGAGAATGCCAAGAAGCTGTTTGAGCAGGACGATGAGGACGACTACGATTCCGAAAATATGGAGCAGTACAGCCGTGCCGATGCCTACGATGAAACATGGCTGCCCATCACCACCGACCACTACCTGTATTTGTCCGGCACACCCTTCCGTGCCCTCAACTCCGGCGAGTTCATCGAGGAGCAGATCTACAACTGGACCTATTCCGATGAACAACGTGCCAAAGAAAACTGGCAGGGAGAGCACAACCCCTACGCTGCGCTGCCCCGGATGGTCATGATGACCTACAAGATTCCGGAAAGCATCCAGCAAATCGCCAAGCAGGGCGAATACGATGAATTTGACCTGAACGTGTTCTTTTCCGCCAAGGGGAAAGGCCGGGACTGCCGTTTTGTCTACGAGGATTATGTGCAGAAGTGGCTGGACCTGATTCGGGGTTCCTATCTGGAAACCACTGTGGACGAGCTGAAGCTGGGAGCCAAGAAGCCCGCCCTGCCCTTTGCGGATTCCCGTCTGCTGAATGTGCTTCAACATACCCTGTGGTTCTTGCCCAATGTGGCATCCTGCTACGCTATGGCAAACCTGCTGGCAGACAGGAAAAACACCTTTTATCACGACTACCGGATCAATGTCTGCGCCGGTACGGAGGCTGGCATTGGTGCTGCCGCATTGGAACCAGTACAGCGTTCCATGGGCGACCCGCTGGAGACCAAGACCATTACCCTTTCCTGCGGCAAGCTGACCACCGGCGTGACGGTGAAGCCGTGGACAGGCATCTTTATGCTGCGGAACCTCTCCAGCCCGGAGACCTATTTTCAGGCTGCATTCCGTGTGCAAAGCCCTTGGGAAGTGACCACGGACAAGGGGCAGAAGGAGATCATCAAGAAAGAGTGCTATGTGTTCGACTTTGCGCTCAACCGTGCTCTGCGGCAGATCTCCGATTATAGCTGCCGTCTGAACATCCACGAGGGCAACCCGGAAAAGAAGGTAGCGGAATTTATCAACTTCCTGCCGGTCATTGCCTATGATGGCAGCTCCATGCGGCAGATCAACGCCGGGGATATTCTCGACATTGCCATGGCTGGCACCTCTGCCACCCTGCTGGCAAAGCGTTGGGAAAGCGTACTTCTGGTGAACGTGGACAATGAGACCCTCTCCCGCCTCATTGCCAACAAGGATGCCATGGATGCTCTGATGAAGATCGAAGGCTTCCGCAGCCTGAACTCGGACATCGAAACCATCATCGCAAAGTCCGAAAAGGTAAAAAAGGCGAAGAAGGAAGGCACCAAAGACCTTACCCCGAAGCAGAAGAAGGAACTTTCGGATGAGGAAAAAGAGTACAAGTCCAAACGTAAGCAGATTCAGGAAAAACTCATCAAGTTCGCCACTCGCATTCCGGTGTTCATGTATCTGACGGACTACCGGGAGCGCTGCCTGAAGGACGTGATCACCCAGTTGGAGCCGGGCTTGTTCAAGAAGGTCACCGGTCTGTCGGTGAAGGACTTTGAGTTGCTGGTATCGCTGGGTGTATTCAACGATTCTCTGATGAACGATGCTGTGTACAAATTCAAGCGGTACGAAGATGCCAGTCTGAGCTATACCGGCATTAATCGTCACGAGGGCGAGGATCGCGGCGGCTGGGATACGGTGCTTTCGGATGCCGACTACAACAAGATGTTCACCCTGCAGCAGGCATCTATGGAAGCCCCTGCGCCTGCTCCAGACGATCTGCCCGCAAAGCCCTATTTCACCCCGGACGAGGACGAGCCGAAACCGGCTCCTGAAAAGAAGCCTGCACCGCAGCCCACAAAGCCCATCATCAGCTATGGCGGTTTTACGCCCAAAACCAACACGGCGCAAAACACGCAGGCTTCCGGCAGCAAAATCCACAAACCGAGCAACAGCTATACACCTCGCCCGGTTTCCGGTACCCCCGGCAACTTTACACCCCGCCCGGTGAGTTCGAGCGGCAGCATTGGAGCTGTAAAGCCGAGCTTTGGTCTGAACAGCCAGCCAGCCGCTCAGCCAAAACCGCCTGCCAAGGTGGATGTTTCCAAAATCAAGGTTGGTGTCAAGGTCAAGCATAAGGCGTTTGGCGTTGGCACGGTAGCAGCCATCCAGCCCGATATGGTCACGGTACGCTTTGGCAGCGTAGAAAAGAAATTCCTGCTGCCTGCGGCGATCGTGCAGGGGTATTTGATGTTAATCTAAAACCAGATAAGTGCATAAGTGAAGCCTCGGTCTGTAAAAATGATAGACCGAGGCTTTTTTATTGATAAATCGATAATGTTCGACTATAATTAAGAAAATACATAAAGAGGGTGCTAAGATGGCAGAAAAGAAATTCATCCCGGTAAAGGTAACAGACCGAGAGTGGGCCGAAAAACTTTTAGATGGAGAAGTGTTTATGCGGCCACTGTATGAATTTGGCGCATGGAATTTAAAAAAAGAGGACAAACAATTGAATAATAGCTTTCGTGGAGATCTCTGTGAGGGAATGTCTGGCATCTTTGGCGAAGTGGAAGAGTGTCCAATTTATGATAGCTTCGATGAAAACGTAAAGAAATATATAAAGCAGATTTGGTATATCGATGACACTGATATAAAATATTTTAAGATTTTTAGTTTGTATTGTATGGAATATGATCCGTCTACAAATTTTTTTCTAAAGCCAAATCCTAAGATGTGCGAATTCGGAGATGCAGCTGTCATCATAGCTGACTATAACGAATTTATCGAACGTTTTGGAAAGGCATTATTTAAGAAATACGATTCTGTAGTTTCAATGATGGATCGCGTCAAATTTTACAATTTTAGAGAAACCAGAGAAACGAATCCGCTGTTTGAAAAACATGAAAAATATTCATATCAGAATGAGCTTCGAATGGCATTTTGTGAATTAAGAGAAAACAAATTTGCAATGGGTATCAATTCTGATACCTCAAAGGAAATCGTTGAAGATCTAACACCTGTAAAACTTCAAATTGGCAATATTAGAGATATTGCCTACGCAATTCCTATTGAAAATTTCTTAAAGCTGTTGATTCCACGATATATACCACTGCGCTTTCCTATGAGAGAACTCTATGAATCTCAAAGCAATTATGACAAACTCGTTAGTAACACTAGATCCGTTATGAAAAATCACAAGTCACCGTTTGTTCGGCCTATGTTGGTTATAGACGGAAATGCAAGAGTTACAGATGAAGGAATACTTATATAACTAGCAGGTGAGGTTGTGTTATGAATGTAACATCAGAAATAAAAAGCTATATTGAATTAAAAGAGACATGTGGAGCACTTCTTTTAACCGGAAAATGGGGATGCGGCAAATCATATATTATGCATCAACTGGCGGATAGTCTAAATGGAGAAGACCAATATGCTGTAGCGATTGTTTCATTGTTTGGAGTGCAGAGCATTGAAGAACTTGATAAAAAAGTAAAAGAAGCTATCCTATACGTTAGAACCATAAATAAATCAGAAAATGATTCTTCTAGTAAGGTGTCGGCTTTGATAAAAAACGCAAAGAAACTATCGAGTGAGCTAAGCGATGTTTGGCAGGGATTTAGGGGAATCAATGCGGCTCTTTCAATTAATCTATATGACTTTTTTGATATAAAATCAGAACTACTGTGCTTCTCTAAAAACGGAAAGACAATGGTTTCAAAAACACTTGTCCTAGTTTTTGATGATTTTGAGCGTTCAAAGCAGGATAAGACAATATTGCTAGGCACAATTAATAATTATTGTGAAAACAAAAAAATAAAAACAATTTTAATTGCGGATGAAAATCACATTGACGAAGAAGCTTATAAAGAATTTAAAGAAAAAGTAATTTCACATACCATAAAAATAGCAGCAAATTATTCGGAGATTATTCAATGTATTGTTCGAGATTATAAAGAGACTGTCGTTGGATATTGTACCTTTCTTGAAAAGCATCAGGATACTATTAAAGAAATATTTGGCGAGAGTAAGTCGGATAATCTAAGAACACTTAAAATTTGGCTTACAGATTTCGAACGAGTTTACAAATTATGGATAGAGTTAGATCTTCCGTTAAAGGATATTGATCAGGTCTTTTATAATTTCGGAGCAGTAATGTTTGAATATAAATTGGCAAAGTGTGAACTTGACCGGTATGGACTGGTTGAATTCAAATCAAATGAACGTGCGTATAAGGGTGTTGATATTCAACCTGAACGCACATCGGATAAATATAAACGACTTTCAAGATATAGAAGTTTTGCAATACTAGAAAAATGGATAGTATCGGGCGAATGGGATGAGGAGACTGTAAAAATCAATCTTTGCGCACCGTACAGAAAAATTCCGATTAAAGATGAATACTATTTTGTTCAGTCAGACTTTTGGTCGATGACGCAGGACAAAATAAATAAATTTCTCCCACTGACACTTGAATTGGCGTATAAAGGAGATCTATCAGGAGATGAATTGATAAACCTCATTCAAAGAATAAAGGATTTGAAAAAGATGGGTGTAACTATTTCATCTCACATTGACTACGACAGAATATATGATGGACTCTCCATGCGTGGAGAAAAAATAGAATCTGGTGAAATTGTTGAGCCAGAACGTTGGAAATTTATAGAAAATCCAGAGGAACTTTCTCCGGAGGCCAAAAGAGTATATGATGAATTGGAGATGTTACAATATAAGGTAAGCGATTCGCGTTCTCGAAAAGAATACATTGCTTATCTTGAAAGTCCACGAATCCAATTTGAAAATCACTATGTGCATCGTTTGGCAGTATTTGATGATGAATTATATAGTTTGTTTGTGGAAAAGTTCAAAGGTAATGACAATTACAAAAGATTGTACCTTGTTGATAGTTTAAAGGTCTATTTAACAGAGCTGCTCCGGAAGCCTGGCACGGCAGATATTTCCAAAACTATGTGCAACTTAAAAAAACTTAGCGCATGGATTCGGGATCGTAATTTGAATGAAAGAGATGGAGTACGTAAGTATACATATAAGGTTTCGGAAAAAAAGCTTACTGAATTGATCGAAGTAATGATGACAACCTACGAAATAAATATCACTGAAAAAGGAGTTTGATGCCGTGACCCAACCGAAAACCGACCTATCCTATCTCCGCAGCGAAAAAGCCAAAGCAGAACAAAAGCTGCGCTCTTGCCAGCACCGGGAGAAGATCCTTGAACGTAGGATGTCGGAGCTGAACCGGAGAGAGCGGGTGCATCGTCTTTGCACCCGTGCCGGAATGCTGGAAAGCTTTCTGGTCTGTCCGGGAGAACTGACCGACGATCAGGTGATGGAACTGCTGAAAATCTCGTTCCGTCAACCGGAAGTCGTGCTGGCTCTTGCAAAGATGGTGCATGACGTTCACGAACGCAGCAACGTCCAAAACCCTTTAGAATAAAGGGCGCAATTATACACCGTTCCGGTGAAATTGCGGTCTTGCAGACGGCTCGATGAAATCGAAGCTGGCGTTTGTGCGCCAGCCCGATTCCATCCCAAGGAAAACTGCATTTTCCTTGCGCTGCTTTGCAGCTATCCTTTTGCGGCTCCCGCCTGAGACCGAAGCGCACAGCACTCCGCTCCAAGGCGGCAAGTACAACTGAATACGATTCCAGACCGTTCATCAAGAGCAATCTTGCTGGGCGGTCTTTTTGTTTGGGGGTGATGCCTATTCCGTGTCCGCATTTCAAAATCACCATCGTCAAGCGCAGCCAAGGGCAGTCCGCTGTTGCCGGGGCCGCTTATCAAAGCGGCGAACGGCTGTTCAGTGAGTACGACCAGAAAACGAAATTCTACAACAAGAAGAAAGAACTTGTCCACGCCGAGATCATGCTGCCGTCCCATGCGCCGCCCGGATATGCAGACCGGGCAACGCTCTGGAACGCAGTGGAAGCCGTGGAGAATCAATGGAACTCACAGCTTGCCCGCCGCATCGTGCTGGCGTTCCCGGTGGAAGTCCAGAAAGAGCAATATCTCTCCATGATAAAAGAATTTTGTCTGGAGCAGTTTGTTTCCAAGGGCATGATCGCCGACTTTGCCATCCACGACAAGTGCCATTCGATGACAAAATCCACAACTTTATTTTCTCAAAGGGTATAGCGATACAGAAAAAGGACGGAAAGCTATTTCCCGTTCACAGAAATTCCCTGCTACGGCTGACAGACCTTGAGATAGTCACAGTTTACAACGATGAGTTGAGAGGTATTTGTAATTATTACGGAATAGCCAGCAACTTCTGTAAACTGAAATATCTGTCTTCCGTTTTCGCACTTTGGGCGCAGGATACAGCGAAGATGAAATCAAGGCAGTCATCGCCGGAGAAGCAGAACGCCGCCCACATCAGAAGCAACCACCGAAAGAGCAACCATTCCATCTGTTGGTGGACATTCAGGCAAAGCTCTCCGAGGGCAAAAGCGAAGGCTATGCACGGTGGGCGAAACGCTACAATTTGAAAGAGATGTCCAAGACCCTGATTTTTTTGCAGGAAAATAAAATCGGCAGCATCGAAGAAATGCAGGAGCGTGTGGACGCTGCCACTGCCCGTTATCATGAACTGGGTGATTCCATTAAAGCCTCTGAAAATCGGCTGGCAGAAATTGCGGTGCTGAAAGCGCATATCACCAACTACGCCAAAACGCGACCGGTCTACGATGCCTACCGTAAGACCGGATACAGCAAGTGCTTTCTGGAAACGCACCGCACGGAAATCACGCTGCACAAGGCAGCGAAAGCGGCGTTTAATGAATCCAATTTGAAAACGCTCCCCAAGGTCAAGGAGTTGGATGTGGAATATTCAAAACTGCTGACAGAAAAGAAAGCACGCTACCCGGACTATCGCAAAGCGAAAGAGGAAATGCAGGAGTTTCTTCGTGCAAAGAGAAATGTAGAACTGTTCTTTGCAGAAGAAAAGAGCAGCGCAGAAAAAATGAAGTCTCGATAAACAACGACAGCCCAGGATTCTTCTGTTGTGGAAGAGCCCTAGGCTGTCTTTTTTGTTATAAAAGTGTTTGGAACAAACGCGCAGCCTGCATCGGCACGATGCAGAACAAATGGGGTTTGGGCACAGCCCAACAAGCATTTTGCAAAGCAAAATAGCATTTGTATAGACGAATGCCCTGCTTGCCGGTACAATGTCATCGATGAAACAAAAATAGTTTCATCAAAGACGGTTATATGGTT
>OAVO01000666.1_pt1 | contig 19848 bp, 17 predicted proteins | sample 1501411 | NCBI WGS metagenome assembly OAVO01 (sample SAMEA2580081, study PRJEB22360) | human gut metagenome | biome: human gut; feature: human-associated habitat; material: faeces | place: Denmark | collected 2008/2010 | reverse complement strand
AGCCGATGGCCACCTCGCCGGCCCGGCACAGCTTCAGGGGGCCGGAGCCGGAGGTCTCGATGTGGGCGCCGCAGTTGTCATAGATGGCGGCCAGCGTCTCCTCGGCCCCGTCCTCGCCGTAGGCGTCCACCAGGGCCTGGATCAGCAGCCATGCGGTGGAGGAGGACTGGATGTCAGTGACGGGCCCCCGTCCGGGGGACACCGGGGGCGCCCCAAGCTGCTGACGGCCACCTGTCCGGCGTACACTGGGTCAGCCAGGTCCTTCAGGCAGGTGGGAGTGGGCAGGTTCTCTGAGGCCATCAGCTCAGTGTTCAGGATGATGGCCCCCTCCTGGGAGGTGATGGGGGCGGTGTAGTCAGGCACCTCCTCCAGGGTGTTCACCTCAAAGTCCAGGGGCAGGAACATGTTGTTCTGCTCCTGGGCGCTCTGGAGATAGAAGGTGCTCATGGTCACGAGATCCGCCTCTAGGTTGGTGCCCTCGGCCAGCAGCTTGCCCCCCAGCTCGGAGGTGCCGTAGGTCTGCACGATATACTTGCCCTCATAGCCGCCTGCGTCCAGAGCGTTCTCCATGGCAGTGATGGCCTCCTCATCGGCGTTGGAGTAGATGACGATCTGGTCATCGCCGGAGCCGGAGCTGCCGCAGCCGGCGAGAAGGGTCAGGGTCAGGGCGGTTCCCAGGGCGAGGTATTTTTTGAAATTCATTGGACTGCTTCCTTTCTGTTTCCAAAGAGTTGGATGGAACGGCGCTCTTTCACCGGATGGGATGCCTTATAGCTGGCCAGGCAGGAGAAGAGCCCCTTGGCGATCAGGTTAGTGGCCAGGATCAGCAGGGAGAGGACGAACACCTCGTTGAAGCGGTTCACGTACTGCAGCTGCTTGATCATGGTGGTGAGAACCATGGTCCGGGCCCCGGCGATGAAAATGAGGGCGCTGATGGTGACCATGGAATTGATGAAGTAGTAGCTGAACACCTCGATGAGACTGGACAGAGCGTTGGGGGTGACCACCCGGAGGATGGTCTGGAGCCAGCTGTCCCCCATGAGCATGGCTGTGGTCTCCCAGCCGGCGTTCATCTTGGACAGGGAGTTCTTCATCATCAAATAGGGGGTGGAGAAGTAGTGGACGATGTTGCACAGGATCATCAGCAGCAGGGTATTCTGCAGGCCGCTGCCGGAGAAGAGAAACAGATAGGCCACACCCAGCACCATGCCGGGGATGGCGTTGGTCACCAGGGCAATGCTCTCGATGACCCGCTTGTACCGCGGGGGCAAGGTGCTCCGGGCGGTGATGAGGGCGGCGCCGTAGGCCGCCAGAGTGCCCAGGAAGGCAGTGAGCAGGGCCATCACCAGAGAGTGCCAGTAGACGGTAATCAGCTCGCTGTCGGTGAATACGGCGGCGAAGTGCTCCAGGGAGAAGCTGGTCTGATAGGGCCACTCCTCCACCAGGGGGACCACAAAGATCACCGCGAAGATAGACAGGATGGCCACTGAGATCACCGTGCTGGAGACGCCCCACCCCGTATCCCGCAGGGGGTTCTTCCGCAGGTCCGCCTGGGAGATGCGGGTATAGCGGATATTGAACCGCTCCAGCAGCTGCAGGATGCAGATGCTGCCGATGGAGGGGATGAGCAGGATCATGGCGATGACCGCCCCCCGGTTGAAGTCGGGGATGCCGCCCAGCATCTGGTTGTAGAGGAGGGTGGCGATGACCTCATAGCCGCCGCCCACCGAGGCGGGGATGCCGAAGTCGGTGAAGCACAGGAAGAAGGCCTGAATGAAGGCGCCCGCCAGAGTTCCCAGCAGGGGGCGAAGAATGGCGATCCAGAAGGTGGCCAGGTCCCGGTCCCCCATGGCCTTGGAGACAATGATGGTCTTTTTGTCCACAAAACCCATGGTGTTGTGGATCAGCAGGAAGGCCACCGGAATGGTATAGATCACATAGCCCACCAGCAGCCCGCCGAAGCCGTAGATGTCAAAGAACTGCCGTCCCAGCAGGCGGGTGAGCAGCCCCTGTTTGCCGAAGGAGTAGATGATGGCAAAGCCATAGGTGATGGTGGGCAGGAACATGGGCAGGGTCGCGATGGCGGTGATGAGCCGCTTGGCCCACCTGGGCAATCCGGTGTAGTGGACCGCATAGGCCATCAGGAAGGCGATGACCGTGGCCGCCATGGCCGACGCGGCCGCCACCGCAAAGCTGTTGCCAAGGGCCGTGAGAAATCCCTCCCGGGTCACCACCGAGGCATAGAACTCCCAGGTAAATCCGCCCTCCCCCACCAGGGACTTGCCCAGCAGCAGGAGGATGGGGGCGGCCAGGAAGCCCACGAACAGAAGGGTGATGATCCAGAAAATCCCCTTCAGCTCCCAATTTTTCCGTCTCATGGCGCCTTTCCTCAAACAGCCTCGCCGGCCAGCTGCGGGCGGTCGCCGAACAGGGCGTAGATATTGCCGCGCTTGATCTCCAGCTGGCGGAGGATGAACTTGCGCACGAAGTCGTTCCTGGGCTGGTGGACGATCTCGTCCGGCCTGGCGTACTGGGAGATGGACCCCTGATCGATGATGAGCACCCGGTCGGACAGGGTGAGGGCCTCCTCCGGGTCATGGGTGACGATGATGGTGGTCAGGTGGTACTCCCGGGCGATGGTCTTGATCCGGTCCTTGATGGATTCCTTGATGACTCCGTCCAGGGCGGACAGGGGCTCGTCCAGCAGGAGAATCCGGGGTTTCATCACCAGGGTGCGGGCCAGGGCCACCCGCTGCTTCTGGCCGCCGGAGAGCTGGTCGATGCGCTTGCCCAGGTGCTCCCGCAGGCCCAGCAGGTCGATGAGCTCATCCACCTCCTCCCGGGAGGAGATGCCGGGCTTGTTCCGCAGGCCGTAGGTGATGTTCTGCTGTACGTTTAAATTGGGAAAGAGGGCGTAGTCCTGAAAGACGATGTTGAAGCCCCGCTTCTCCATGGGGGTGCGGGTCAGATCCTCCCCGCTGTATCGGATCTCTCCCTGGTCGGCATCCACGATGCCCAAGATGATATTGAGCAGGGTGGTCTTGCCGCAGCCAGAGGGCCCCAGGATGGAGACGATCTCTCCGTCCTCCACCTGGAGAGAGAGGTCCTTGAGTACAGGCACGCCGTCAAATGCCTTCTGGATATGCTCCAGTTCCAGCATGAAAAACCGCTCCTTTCTCGGTTTCAAAAGTTCTTGTGGGCGCCGCCGCACGTCCGGCGACGGTGTAATCCTAGCAAATTCCAGCTCCGCAAAACAAGCGTAAAAGGTTTAATTTTCCGTTAGAGAAACGTAAAAAGGCATCAAAAACAGGGGGCCTTCCTTGTAGAAAAATTACAAAGAAAGCCCCCGCCGGGGAATCTCACGCCTCCGGATAGCCTCGGTCGGCAATGACCGCTCCGCTTTTGTCCAGACTGCGGGAGAACCGCTCATAGTCGCTCTGAATGATCCCCATGTACAGCAGATCCACCACCGCCAGATCGGGAATGCGGGAGAAGATGGCTGTGCCGTAGATCACAGTGTCCTCTCCCCCGGTATACAGGCACACGTCGGCGTACTTGGCCAAGAGAGGATTCTTCCGACTGGTGACGGCGATGGTGTTTGCCCCCGCCCTTCTGGCCAGTCTCAGCGCCTTCACCGTATCCATGGAGCAGCCGGAGTGGGAAAAGGCTACCGCCACGTCCGCCACCCCCAGATGGGCGGCGGCGATCTGCTGGAGATAGGCGTCGGTGTGCATCCGGCAGCAGAGCCCCAGATAGGTCATCTTGGTCAGGAGATCACTGGCCGGCGTGCAGGAGTTCTCCACCCCGTAGATGTCGATGGTCCGGGCAGTGGCAAGCATCCGCACGGCCCGGTCCAGCTCCTGGACGGACAGGGACTTCAGTGCCTCCTCCAGCAGGCCGCCGGACACCCGAACCTCTTTCAGGGGGAGGTCCTCCAGCTGGTCCCAGGGCTTCAAGTCGAAGCCTCCCAAGTGGTCGAAGCAGGCCTCCCGGGCCGCGCCGCCGCTGCGGTCCCGGATGAGGCAGTATTTGAAGTTGCGGTAGCCGTCAAATCCAAGGGCCTGCACGAAGCGGATCACTGTGGGCTGGCTCACCTGCACCTGGTCTGCCAGCTCCGAAATGGTGCACCGGGTACAGGTCTCCGGGTCCTTCAGCACATAGTCCGCCACCCGCTGCTCCGATGGCCGCAGGGAGGCGTAGGCGCCGCGCACCCGGTCCAAAACCCGAATATCCTGCCGCATGATCTGATCTCTCCTATCCCGTAGCAAACTTACAAGGCGGTGCCTGTTCTCATGAAAAGAACCCCCCTCAGCGGGAATCGGCCGCTTGTAGAAGAGGCGAAATATTTTTCTCCAACAAGGCCGGCCCGTCGGTTGATACCAGTATAAAGGGAGAGGCGGGGGTCGCTCCACCCCCTGTTTGTAAAATCGAAGTTAAAGCTGTGCTGGAAGGATTCTCTTCCATCAAGGAGCAGGTCCCCCCTCGGGAAGGAACACATCCCCTCCATCTGCATGTCAGCGGCAGTTCCGGACGAGGTCCAGCCTCCTGCCTTGGGCCGTCAAAGCTGACATGCAGAGAAGCGGATCGCGTCTGCCTGCCGCCCTCCGGCTCTATTTCAGGAACCACCGCCGGCCTAACGGTTGAATGGATCCCTCTTTGCTCCTTGTCTGGCCCCTCGCTGCCGTGTCCTGCCGTACGGCCAGCGACTTCATGGGACGCCCCTCTATGCCCGAAACTCCCCGGGACGCACAGTGCGTCCCAGGGAGTTTCATAGACATTGCGGCACATGCAGGAGATATATCCATTCATCTCGTATCTTGATGGCTTTGCATCCCGCCATCGGACAGAAAAACAGGGCGGCCCCGAAGGACCGCCCTGAAGCAAAGCATGGTACTTACATCACATTTTCAAAGAACCGGTACAAAATCACCGCAAACTGGGCGCGAGTGGCTGTGCCGGCAGGGTTCAGCAGGCCCTCAGTGGTGCCGGAGATGATCCCCTCTGCGATAGCCCAGGTCATGGGTTCCGTGGCGTAAGCGGCCACGGAGGCGTTGTCCGGGAACGCGGACAGATCGGCCCGCCCGGACACGTCATAGCCCATCTGCTGCGCCCAGCGGTACAGAATGGTCACCATCTGCTGGCGGGTCAGGGCGCCGCCGGGGTTGCTGCCGTCGGAAATCTTGCTCTCCACGGCCCAGTGCTGCGCCTCGGTCATGTTGGAGGGATTGAACTCCGTCAGACGGGCCAAAACCATCCACAGCTGCTGGCGGGTCACCGTGCTGCCGGGGGCGAACCGCTCGGCGCTGACACCGTTCATATAGCCGTTTTCATAGGCCCAGGTGATCTCCTCCACGGCCCAATAGTCCTCCGCCACGTCGGCAAAGGGCAGGTTCTCCTCTTTCTCCAGAGTGAACGTGGCCTCCACAGTGACCTTACTGCCGGGCATGGTAAACGTGTACTTGTTGCCGCCCTTGCTCTGGAGCTTCACAGTGTCCCCGTCCTTGTCGGTGACAGTCAACTCGTCCAGCTCATAGCCATTGTCGGGCTTGACGGTGATGGTCACGGTATCGCCCTTGTCCGCCCGCTTGGGACTGACGGTGACGGTGCCGTGCTTGCTGTTCTCCACGCTGACGGTATAATCACCGCTGCTGGAGGAAGAGGATCCGCCGCCGGAGGGAGCGGAATAAGTAATCGTGATCTTACCATCGCTCATGCTCATGCTGCAGCGGCTGCCCAGCGTGATCTTGTCCTTATTATAAGTGTATCCACCGAGGTCAATGGTCACGCTCTTACCGGAGACAGAGATCTTCTCGTCACAATCCTGCGTCAAAACGATGGTATCGCCGGACTCCGCGGCGTTCACAGCCTCCTGCAGCGTGCCGTACTCGCTCTCACCGATCTTGGCGGCAACTGTCAGCTGGCCGTTGAGCACAAAGGTGCTGAAATGCTTAACATGCAGCACCGCGCAGCCATCCTCCACAGTGAAGCCGGAACCATTCAGATATCGCTCACGGGTGCCGTCATCCGCAATGTGCATGATCTCCTGGGGCTCCAAGTCCGCCGGAATCGGCAGGCGGACCTCAATGAGGGTCTGGCCGTCCAGATAGTCGTTGGTTACGGGAATCTCTTTCCCTACGCTTTCGTCGTTGACTATGACCTTCGCCACAGGCTCTGCCTTATAGGAGACATACATCTTGTCCGCTGTGGTCAAATCCGCTTTATCGGCGGTCAGACTCACGGTGATCTCCACCACCACTTTGTCCTCGGGCTTCAGTGCTTCCTCTACCTGATTGATAATGGCATTCTGCGCGGACTCCGTCACCGCGTCAGAAACGCCGCTGACCTGTGCATTGTCGATGACCGCTTCGATCTTTTCCTTGTCTTCCGTCTTGATACTCTCGCTTACTTCAGTCTCCGTCTTCTCCGTGACAATGGGATCGACCTCCGTAGGCGCCGTGGTGGTCACCATGTAGGCGTAGCCCGTCTTGTCGGAAGCGACCACAAAGAGCTTGGGTTCCGCATTTTCCGGTACGTAATCGCTGGGATCAGAGGTGAAGTAGCCGCCGGTAACACTGATTTCGTCGGCAGCCTGGGTATCAATCTCAAAAGCGTCCTTTTTGCTGCCGGCAGAGAAGTTGCCTCCGCTGACTGTCAGCGCCGCAAGGTAGCTGACAATCTTGGTATTCTCATTTGTTGTCCACTGGCCGTCTACACGTTCCAAACGGTATACGGCAATCGCCGCATTGTTGCGGCTGGTCAGCGTACCGCCGGTGATATTCACGGTCATGGTCTGCCCCTCGCCCTGGTAACCGCCGCCGCGGGAAACAACAGACAGGGCCGCGCCATCATCGGTGCTGCCATCCCCCTGGGAAGCGGGCTTGGTGGGAAATTCCGTAAAGGGCAGCGTTGCGGTAATCACAGCATTTTCAGCAATGGTCAGCGTACCGGCGCCGCAATACTGCACGCCGTTCGGGCCGATCAGTTCTGCATCACCCTTGATCGTCAGGTCGCCTACCTGGGGATGATAGATGACATTTCCCTCAGTGGATTCCAGTCTGCCGCCGGTAATCACTGTCTCCGTATAGTCGGCAGAGCCATTTCCGGCAACCGCAAATGCGACCGCCTGTATCTCCCCGCCGTTGATCTCCACAGCGGTTTTGTTTGCCTCATTACCTGTACCAACTGTGTTGATACCATAGGTGCCTGTGTATTTGCCGCCGTCAATTACGGCCTTTGCTCCGTTCTGAATAAAGACGGCATAGTTACCGGAAACCGTACCGCTTTTGAAATACGCCTCAGTGCCCTGACCATTGACAACAACTGCAATATTGTTGCTGCCGGAGCCAGTATTCTGGATCTTGCCGTTCCCCTTGCTGTCCTGAACGGTCACACGGCTGGCTTCCAGCCACAGCGTATTGGTCGCGTTAGAACTTGTAAGCGTGCAGCCATTCAGATCCAGAGTGACCGCTTTGTTGATCGTAACTCTATCGCTGCCAAGATCCACCTCTCTCAGCAGCGTGATGGTATCATTTTCTTTTGCTTCGGCGATGGCCTTGGCCAGCGTCTGATAATAGGTATCGCCGATTCTGACGGCAGCAAATCCCTCTTCGACCTTGCCCACAGTACCGTTGGCATCCTGTCCAAGACCCTCGTCCAGATACTCGCTCACATCGCTGGAGAACGTGCCGCCGGTGATGATTGCATCACCCTTTGTGTAACCGCTGACCGTACGAATATTTCCCTCAAACGTGCCGGCAGAAATCTCCAGCTTGCCGCCGCTCAATTCAATATCGCCGGTAATGGTGCCTGTGGTATGGATCTTCACCGTGGGAATCTCGTAACTGCCAAACTTGCAGGAATCAAAAGCCGTTTGGTTTTTATATGCCTTTATACTCGTATTTCCGATAAACTGAACAGTACCGCAGTTATTGGAAATCGCATACTGACAGGGTGCGCTTGCCTGACTGGCATCAATCACCATATTCTCAAGCGTCAGGTTGCAATAGTTCTGCAGGCCGATCAGCAGGGTCTTCTGATTGGCAAAGATGATAGACCCGTTTTTCAGCGTCAGGGAACCACCCGTCAAGAACTGAAACGCGTTGGTTTCTGTACCGGAAGACCCCACCGTGCTTCCGCTGACCGTATAGGAGTGGGTATTGAAGTCGATCGTCAGGTTCTTTTGGGATGTATCGATCACAATTCCGTCGCCCTCTGTATCTTTGAGCAGCTTAATGACAGAATCGTTCGCAGCCGCTTCCACAGCCTCTGCCAGGGAGGTATACTGTTCCGCCCCCTCTGCGGTTGTGACCTCGGCAACCATCATCTCTTCCCGGGAGCCGACCTCGCCGTTGGCGTTCTGCACATAGCCCTCGGCCAGATACTGTTCATCGACTTTGCTGGAGAATGTGCCGCCAGTGATGTTCAATCCGCCCAAGGCTACATCTACCTTGTAGGCCGGAATTCCTTCAGGTGCGCTGAATTGACCGCCTCTGATTTGGAGAACCGCCTGTTCTTTCAGGCCTCCGTCGTTGCTGTTTCCAACCAGAACGGCAGTCTGCTTCCCCTCCGTCACAAATGTACCGTCATTTACAACAACCTGTACGGCACCGGCTTCTCCGGCCACATAAAGCGCATAGAATACAGCGCCATGCTTCTGGGCGCAATCTACCGTCTTATAGCTGCCGCCATTGACTTCCATTGTCCCAGCGGTCGCACTAAGGGCTCCCTGCGTGCCGGTCACAACAACGCTTCCCTCAGACGACGGCGTAATCGTCAGCTTGGCATCAGGATCGTTGTCCACGCCGCTGCGGACCGTATATCCCCAATTTTGGCTATCGCACCTGCTGCAAGACGTATTCGTAAAAATTCCGCCGGTAATCAGCGTTTCTCCGTTTACATCAACAGCGGGATAAACACTATTTGTAAAGCTTCCGCCGGTAATTGTCGTATTGGAGCCTTCAAAGCTGCGAACAATCGTTGCCCCACCGCTAAAAGTTCCGCCATTAATCACAGCCTTACCGCCATCCTGATTTCTCAGATGAACGGTCATGGCTTTATCAGCTATCTGAAATGTTCCGTTTTCCACAGTCAACGTGCCATAGTTATTGATGAAGCCCTTGTAGCTTGTCGCCTCAGTTGCATCAAAGGTACCGTCGCCTGTAATTGTAAGTGTGCCATTGTTTACGATCAAATTTTTACTGCTGTCCGAAAAGCCAATAGACAACGTCTCACCATTCATGTCTAAAATGATCGTCTTTCCGCTGTCAATGGTCACCTGATCTGACAATGCAATACTGCTCGTCAATTCAATCGTGCCGCTGCCCTGCACAGCGTCAACAGCAGCCTGCAGTGTTTCATACTGCTGACCGTCGACCTCTGCCACATACGAAGTGTCTGCCGCCGTCAGGGCTGCGTCGGACTCGCCTGCGGCCCCATCCTCAGAATTGCCTGTCAGGTCATCCGCAGGTCCCTCTGCCGGATCGTCCGGGATGTTCCCGCTGCCGGAATCCTGCTGCTCCAAAGGCGTCTCGGACGAAGGGGTCTCCTCCGCAAACGCCCCCACGGTCAGCAGACTCATCGTCATGACGACCGCCAACAGCAGAGCCAGCAGTTTCTTACCTGTTTTCATCTTTCTCGCTCCTTCTTCTGTTATTTTCGCCGGAAAACAAAGCTCCTTATTTCCGCAAAGCGGAAATAAAAACGGTATATACCGTTTTGGAGGACGCCGGTCTCTTACACCCCTATCATACTTCATGACTTCGCAGAAAACAAGCAAAAAATAAGACATAATATTATTTTTGAATCAAATTATTTTTAGCTGGATGAAGCCGGGGAAGCGCGCCGCCTCCCTCCGTCTCTCCATTGGAAACAGTACGTATAGCGCATAGGTAATGCTTATATGCTTATGCAGGCTGTGGAGTGATAAACCCACTCCACAGCCTGCATGCTTCTTAACATAATATTTTTTCTGTAAAAATAAAATCAAATATCCCATGGTATCCATGCCCTCAGGCAGGTCCACCCAGAGGAAGATGCCTCTGCCGGAGGACGCGATCCGGGCCATTTTTACCCAGCTGTAATTTTAAGCCGATCAATACATCTCCGTGAGCTTTTGATAGGTTTCCACCCGGCGATCCTGCAGATAGGGAACATCCGTTGCCCGGTGATAGGCCACATCGTCCAGATCCACGGTTTGTACCAACAAAAACTCTTCATCCACAGGCGCTTCTGCCAGAAGATGTCCACGATAGTTATAAATCTTGTTATTGCCAAACATATAACAGTCATCCTCAGTTCCAACGCGGTTGATTCCTGCCACAAAGCAGCAATTTTCTAGGGAGCGGGAGCCGAAATAGGTGTCCCACATATCCTTATCACGGATAGGGAACGCACTGGGGCAGAGAATCAGCTCCGCCCCGGACAGTGCCAGGATCCGGGAGACCTCTGGAAACCCGCCGTCATAACAGATCATGAGACCCACCGTGCCGAAATCCATGTGGAACACAGGGTACCGGTCACCAGCCCTGAACCAAAAGCGCTCTCCCGCCCACAGGTGGGTCTTGTTATAGGTCCCCATAAGCTGACCATTTCTGGAAATCACAATCAGGCCATTGTAGAGCAATCCCGGGATCTCGCTCTTGAGTACAATAGGGGCAACAATATACATGCTGTATTTTTTCGCAAGTTCCGCCAGAAAGCAGAAGGTGGGGCCATCCGGCTCCTCCGCCACATCGATGTATTTGGGCCCGATCAAAGCAGGACTGTAACCGGTTGAGAACATCTCCGGAAAGCAGATCAGGTCGGCATGTTGCTGGGCAGCCTGCTCAATAAAGGTCTTTGCCTTCTGCAGGTTTGCCTCCTTGTCCAGCATGACGCAGTCCATCTGCACCAGTGCGATTGTCGCGTTTCTACTCATAGCATTCACCTTTCTTTCCATTTTCCAAGGGCGCAGAGCCCTCCCCGGTCCCGCCGCAGCGTTCAGAACATACCTCCGCCCAGTCGGGAGACGGGTTTTTCACACGATTGTATAATCCCCATCACCGTTTTCTGCCAGAGAAGACGAAAACAGTTTTCGGGCCAATCCAATCAGCTCCGCTGTATCACCAGTGCCGCAGGTCTCATAGGGCGAGTGCATAGCCAGCTGCGCAATTCCCACATCCGCTGTCTTGACAGGGACATGCTGAACAGAGATGTTCCCCAAAGTGGTCCCGCCAGGAATATCCGAGTGGTTGGTAAACACCTGGAGCTTCACCCCTGCCTTTTTCGCCAAGACACGGACGATTGCCGCAGAGACCGCGTCCGTGGCATACTTCTGATTTCCGCTATATTTTACCACTACGCCGCCGCCTAGTCTGGGTCGGTTGACCGGATCGCACTTGTCTGCATAATTGGGATGCATCCCGTGGGCGTTGTCGGCCGAAAGCAGGAAACTCTGGGGTAGCTTTTCCAGATATTCTCCAAAGGTCAGGCCAAGCGCCTCCGTAATCCGCCGGAGGGTGTCTTCCAGGAAGGGGGAAGCAGCTCCCTGCCTGGTGGACGAGCCGATCTCCTCGTTGTCAAACACCACATGGACCGGAAGGCTTTCCTCCGGGGCGCTCTCCAGAAAGCCGCACAGGGAGGAGAAGGCACACTGCAGATCGTCCAGTCTCGGGCTGGACATAAACTCCCGGTCCGCCCCCCAGATGCTGGGGGCTTGCCGGTTGTATACGAACAGGTCATGTCCAATCACAGACTCCGGGGAAATCCCGGCTGTTTCGGCGACAAGAGCCGTTAGATCCGGGGCCTCTGCCGCTCCATACAATGGGAGCAGATCCCGCTGCACCTTATACGCATAGCCGTCATTGACGCTCCTGTTCATATGGATGGCCAGGCTCGGGATCAGAAGCAGGTCCCTGTCCACATTGACCAACTGCATCCGCACTCCCTCAGATGTCCTCACCAGAAGGCGCCCTGATTGGACACACAGCCAGGGGGCGATCCAGCCAAGGCGCCAGAAGCGCACCGCCATACAACTCTACATTCAGCTTCTTATACAGTCCCCCTACCGTGATCTCCGGGTTCTCCTTGACCTTCAGAGCGGGGGAATCGCTGTGGCTGGCCATCAACATAAAACCGCGGAAACGCTTTTTGGGAACCTGAAATGCGATGAGTGCCGAGTGGTTTCTGGTGAGGAAATACTTTCCTCCCTCCCGGAGCGTCCAGTGCTGACTCTCCAGCAACTGTTCGTATCCCGCCTCCAGCAAGATCCGCCGCTGGCCTTCGATCACATGGTAGACGCTGGGGTGCTCCTGAATAAAGCGCAGCAGTTCGCCGCTGTAATCTCGTTCCATTTTCTCAATCCTCCTTTAAGCCATATTGATCGGCTGCCCGAAACCTCCCGGCTGATAACCGGGAGGCTTCGGGCCCACAGAAAAATGTTTATACAATCTCCAACAGGACCCGAGCCGCCATCGTGCGGGAGAGAATCACCGGCTTGCCGAGGGCCTGCGCAGCAAAATCACGCATCTTCCTGCTGTATCCGAAGCAATCCATCACCGCCAGATCCACCTGCTCATCTCTCAGCCGAGAAACCGCACTTTCAGACTCGCTTTCGAGATAGGGATTCCACTGAACGGGGATCACTGTCTCCACAATGGGCCTCCACTTTTTTTGAATGTCCTCTATCTGAGCCTCTTCTGGCGTGATGATTCCAATGCGTGAGAGGTTGCCCAGAGCTGCCACGACGTTGCAAATAACCTTGCTGGGATAGATCAAGGGCACCCTCGACACAAAGGTCTCCGGAAACTCTCCCGTGCACATAATCAGGATCGCGCTGACACCCTGCTCCTCCAGATCATGGATCCGCTGTTGTAGCAGCGGAAGAATTTTCTGCTCTTGCAGCATGACGCCTGTACCATCTCGCATTCTGCTGACCAAGGTGTTTCCCGTACCATCGGGCCGCAGCGTTTCCACTTCCTCCAGTGTCAATAAATCCAGTGCACCGGCCTGTATCAGTTCAACATCTCCCCGTAGGATATCGTCAAGATCCTCCATCACATCGGTTCTGGGGGCCTGACCGATGGTAATCGCACCGATCTTTTTCACTGTTCATCCGCCCCCATAGTCTGAAGGCGGCACATGCTTCCGTATCGGGTTACCAGGGCTTGGAATTCCCGCTCATCGTAAAAGCTGCACTTACCGGCACCGTATGCCTTGGCCACTTCCACCGCAAAACGTGCGGTCTCCTCCACATCTACAAAGTGAGACGCTCCCGTGGCACATCCGGCCACAGGCTGCTCGGTGGTGACTGCCACGCCGATCACTGGGGCGGCAGTCGCTGTGGCGGGCTGCAAAATGCTGTTGAGATGGAAAAGTCCGTTGCCGTAAGGGGTGATATCCTGCATGGAAACGCCAAAAGTGTAGGGGGTCTTTCCGGTGGTGCGCTGCATGATATCCAGAATATCGCTGCTGTACCGCAGGATATAGCCTTCCTTGACGGTCTGAGACACTGCAAAACCGTTGACATTGATGACGCTGTTGCCCTTTGTAGTGTCGATGGACAAAACCGCTTCCATTTTGTCGTTCACTTCCTCCCGGTTCATGGTGGCCATGTCTACGGGAGAGCCCATGAACGGAACCGGCTCATGAGGCTGCGTCGGCGCATGGGGACAGATTTGGGTGCATATGATTACATCTCCCTCCAGCGCATCACCCCTGTGCTTCATTTCCATTAACTTTGACGCGGCGGCCAGAGCACACAACGCGCCGTCGCCGTCAGAGACGTATCCAGTCACTTCCGGTCTGGCGCCAATCGCACCCAGCCGCCCCACAATGCCCATAGTGGGAGCAGTTCCCCCGGTAAGCCTTCCATTCTTTCCGGCGATGACGATTTTGATAAAATCCGTGGCGTATTTTCCGTCCCGGATAGTCTTGACTGTGATATCGTCCTCCCCCTTGCTCTGTAAATAAGCTTTAACCTCTTCCCCGCAGGCATGGGGGCTGTCCAGCAGATCAAATACTTCTATGATCTGTTTAATTAACATATGCGTTCCTTCTTCCGTTTATCGTTCGCTTTGCAAGCAAGCATAATAGGCAAAGAGTCCCTCTGCCATCACTGGGTCCACCGCTGGAATGCCGCAGCTGTTCTCAATCTCCCGGGCAATCCGAATCGTGCTCATTCCCGTACATGCCAGAGCAATACAGTTCGCGCCCTGGGCTTTCAACTCCCGCGCCTTGCGCAGCACGCTCTCCCGGCCCGCGCCTATCATCAAATCCAGTGTGCACGTCACGCCCTCAGGTCTGCCAAGGTCAATCAGATCATCTCCCAAAATTCTCCGATAGGGCTCAGGCACATATTCTGTAATTCCAATAATTCCCACCCGTTTGCCCAAGCCGCGGGCCACCGCACTCACAGCCGTTCCGGCGCCGATGACCGGAACAGAGAGCATCTCCCTCAGTTCTTCTACTGCCGGGTCATCACAGCAGCTGATCACGATGGCGTCTGCGTCCTGATGCTTCTTTGCCAACGCAATGATCTTTGGAACTGCCAGGGTTTTGGTCTTCAGATCGCAGACTCCCCGCGGTTGCTCCCCGATACAGTACGAATCCGTTCGGAGCGCAGGATAATACGCCTCGATCAGGTCTCCGTGCATCCGCAGCAGGGTCTGGTCCTCCAGCGTGACGACACGAATGACGACAATGTTCTTCCTGACCATGGTTCTATCAGGCCGCCTTCTTGGCAGTAAACTGATTGGCGATAAGCACCATCACCACGGAGCAGGCCATCGCCACCAGGGCGGAGGGAACGATCGTAGACAGCCGCACCATAAATGGCACGCCGAATCCTACGGGGGGCTCGTTCATGCACAGGCCCACCAGACAGCCCACAATGGCTCCAATGCTGGTGTCAGGCCGCACGTTGGGGATCTTATCCATCAGTTCAAATCTGTAATTGTCCGCATTTTTCAGGATATAGAAATCCGCTAGCATTGCGCCGGTAATCGGAGGCACTACTACGCAGAGAATATTCAGGAAAGGAACCAGCCAGTCGATCATGCCGATGGCGCCCAAGATGGTGGCAATCACGCCGCAGATGGCTGTGGTGACCCAGCGGGGCAGCTTGATGATGCCGTGGCAGGCATTGGTGAGGCCCAGAACGGACTGATAGAGGTTATTATCATTGGTGGTCCAGGTGGCTATCACGATGATAAAGGCCGCAATGTATCCAAAACCCAGCACATTGATCAGCGTATTGGTCAGATCATTGGACTGGAAGGCGCAGGCAAAGATTGCACCGCAGATCACTACTGCGGGATAACCAATGGTAAAGCCCAAAACGATGCCGATGGAGGAGTCCTTCACAGTCTTGGAGTATCTGGTGAAATCCTGCACAATAGACACGCCTACAATAAAGCTGCCCACCATCAAAGACACGGCGGTAGCGAAGGAGATCGGCTCAACTGGGGGTGCAGAAACGATCTCGCCGGCAGGGACTACTGTAAACGTCTTTATCACACCGCCGATCACCAGCAGGAACAACAGCGGTACACCGAACTGGGACAGAACCTTGATGCCCTTATAACCCACAATGGCCGTTATCATCATAAGTAGGCCGCCGATGACAATGCACGCCGTCAGATTTACCTCGATACCTGCCGCCAGCTTGAACATGCTGGTAATGCTGCTGCCGAAAAATGTGCACTGATAGCCGAACCAGCCGAAGTTGCACAGGGCGTTGATCAGTCCGAAAATAATCGCACCATAAGTACCGAAGGTAAATCTAGAGGAAACAGTCGAGGAAAGTCCGCTCCGGACACCGATGGCACCCACCAGGGCACCCACCACTGTCAAAATGATGCCGCCCACAAGCACTGCCGCGACAGTGGGCCAAAAGCCAAGTCCCAGGGCAATCTGGCCGCCCAGAGTGAATGCCGTCAGGCAGAAGCCAACGCCCAGCCAGACAAAGACCTGGGCCTTCCAGGTGTTTTTCTTCTCGTCGGGCACTGGGGAAAATTCATAGTCGTTGAAGGTCTCCTCTGATTCCACGCTTCTCACAGCTCTGCTTTTCTCTTCCATGTTTCGTCTCCTTTCTCAGTACACACGTTTCAGTTCCTGGAGTTTTCGAAGAACCACCTCTCACAGGAAAACATTTGTTTTCCCATAAAGTACGCCAACGGATTATTGTTTATTATAGAGCTGCCCTTTATTGATGTAAATAGCAAAAATAGCCACCATAAATTGAACAATAATTCAATTAATAGTGGCTGTTTTTATGAGACTTCTTTGTCACGTCTATTGCCATCCAACGTTTTTTTGAGTTTTTTCACAGTTTTTCAGCCGCAATTGCGTAATTATCGTTGACAATCTTTGGCGTTTTTTTGTAGTATTATTGAAGTAAAATTCAACGGAGGTTGCCATGTCACTCTATTCATGGAACGTTATCGCCACCGTAGCAGAACACCACAGTATTAGTCAGGCCGCAAATATCCTCAATTTGACCCCTTCTGCTGTAAGCCACATGGTAAAAAAGGTTGAAGACGGCGTGGGATACGCCCTTTTTATCCGCGAGCGCAACCACTTTGAGCTGACCAGCAGCGGTAAAGCGCTCCTCCCCTATATACAGAATTATTTGAAATCCGGCAACGCTTTGGTGGAGGAGGCACTACGGCTGAAAAACTCCGTGACGGGTTCCGTCCATATCGCCGCATACAACAATGTGATCCGGGACTGGCTCCCCTCCATTTTGCAGCAGTTCCATCAAAAGTATCCCAACATCAAAGTTTCCATCCGCCAGGCCAATGACATGCAGATCAAACATTGGATGGAGAGTGGAGAGATCGATCTGGCCATTGTGTTCAACTCCTACTACAACGCAGCATCTTTTATTCCCCTTCACAGGACTCCTATGGTCTGCTTTACTCCCAAGGACTATGCCCCTAGGAACGGCGTTAGTATGACTTCCGAAGACCTCCGGGACATGCCCATTATTTTGCGGACTGGGAATTTTGACAAAGAAAGCGACTCCATCCTGTCCGCAGCGGGGATCCCCTTTGATTCTGTTTTTCGAATCGACAATGATGAATCCTGTTACGAGTATATCCGGCAGGGGTTCGGCTTTCGGATTACCGCCTCCATTACCTATCCACCAGACAGTTGTATCAATGTCTATCCAATCGAAAACGCACCGATCCGAACCATCGGACTAGTTACCGTTTTTCCGCAGTACATCTCGCCTACGGTAAACCTTTTTCGAAAAGAAGTGGTCACCTTTTTTTCAGACAACAATCTCATGAATATTTGAAGCGCACTCTCAAAAGAATTGTCAAATTAAGCACGGCGGGAAATAAGTCTGAACTGCTGCAATCTCTAGGGGGAAACAGAACGTCTAACCCTTGCGAAACCCACCCTTACTCAGCAGCTGATCTTATTTTAGGGTGGTAGAGGAAGTCTGAAGTAGTGTTCTGTTAAAAAAGGAGGCTCGCCGCTGAAAGCGGCGGGCCTCTGTTCTATCAGCGGGCCGGGATAGTCCGAAAACTCCGACGGGGCTACCTCCAGCAAAGCGCACACGGTTTCCTGGGAGACGCTTTTCCAGTAGTCCGACCAGCCACACCAGGTCAAAAATCTAGGTCCAGCTCACGGACCGGGTATCGTGCTCGATTGGCTTGGCCTGGGGAGGGCTTTTTTCCGCCTCGCACAGCTGTTCACAGCGGGACTCCGCCGCATTGGTCGCGGAGGCAGAAAGGTTTTCCTTCAACTTTGTCAGGACTGCGTACACCTCCGTGTCCCGGTCCAGGAACGACCAGACCCGGCAGCTGTCCTCCGTTCCTCGCCAGTTTCCGCAGAGCCAAAAGACGAAGCCATTAAGTTTCAAACCTGCGTCCCCTAAATGGACAGATACCGCTCCATGTCCCGCCGGAGCTCCTGATTCAGCCGGATCAGGTCGTTGCAGTCCTTGTCTGTGCAGGCCGGGAACTCCTCATTCATCTCCTTGCTGCAGTAGCACCGGACTAGCCGCCGCGTCTCCTCTTCCAGTCGGGTGACATAGTCCCAGAAGACCACGCCGTTAGTGAGGTCCCCCCAGGGCGGGGCTATGAACTCCGCCGGCCGCTGGGGCTCACACTAGGGTTGGCCCAGGGAGACGCTCTCCACGCGGCTCCGTCCGCTGACTGCACATCTCCCGGATCACCCCTTGGATCCCCACCCCGCGGTAGGACGTTCAACTGCAGCAGACCTCGTAGGCAGGATAGGTGCATGGCGCCTCCCTGCAGGCTGGACCGACGTTTCTCGCAAATTCCTCCCGGACCAGCCGGACGCCGCTGCGCTGCAGGCCCTCCCGGCTGAATGCCAAGAACACGTGAAAAACGCGCACCCAATTCTCGTGTCGCTCCCTGCTCCTCATCAGCCCCCACGCCTTCCGTCTCTCTTTTTCCAGGCACTCAGATTGCCCGGACTTCGCCGGTCCGGCGTCGGGCCGGACTAGCGTATCCAACACGCCCACCTATCTGCTGTGTGCGGGAATTTGCGACGGGGTGCGCCGGAACGCCAGGGCGAACCCGCCTCTACTGGGCTGCGGGAGAAAGCGATGTCCTTGATGCGCCCGCTTTTGGGGAACTTGTACACGCCGCTCTCCGATGGACACAGGAGAATACAGGTAAAGTCCTTATAAGCCGAGAACACCACCCGCAGAGAGGGACTTTTCCCCATGACCGCCTCCAGCAGATGCTGGTTCAGCATCACATGGCTGCTGAGGCTGGCGGTGACGGCCATGCCACTCAGAGGTGGGGCAGGCAGATGGGTTCCAGCAGCGTCACCTCCAGATTGATCTGCATGGGGGCCGAAAAAGTCAGGCAGAGCAATGTGGCCTGTTTTTCATATAAGGTCTTTCCTTTCTCAAAGATTGTGCACATTACAGCAACTCTTTCCGCTACCCGACAGGTTCAAATTCCACAGATTTTCGGGTGAAGGTCCGTCGTTTTCTCTGCTGGTTTTCCGTAGATTTTCCGTCCCAGTTTCTGATATGTCTAGATTTTATGCCTGCTTTTTCTTTCACCCTCCGTAGAGTATCACAACCGGCCCACCTCTGTTCCCAATGGTTCGGTGGAGCTGAGATCACCCTCTGCTCGTAAGGCGGGCATACAGGCCGCACACTCCTCAGTGTCCCCGGCCCCTTCCGGCAAAACCCCACACATCCCCTTACAGGTGATAACAATTGGCCGTTTCGCTCGGGTCCCCAGTGCGCAGGCCCCTCTCTCTATAATCTTCTCCGAGGGGTCTATATTCTTTACTGCGACGCAAATTTTGATAATCTATTTCATCCCCTAAATTATTTTTGCGAAACACAGTCTATCTCAAGCTATACCATCCATCTCAAATTATTAAAACAAAATTCAGGAAGTCACATAAAAACAGCGCCTCCCAATATGAGCGTGCCGTTTACATCAATACGCTTTTTTAATTTCAATATTCAGGCACCCAGACTCAATTTAACCCGTTTAGTGTAAGCCGCTCTCCGTCAAGACGTTCGAAATATCTATTTCCATTTCCTCGCTTCCACCTCCCTCCTCCGCTCTCCTACTCCATGCAGAAAACCAATCCGCCGGGTAATCCTGCCGATCTGGTTTTCTGCTCGCCTTGCTTCACTACGCGCCCTCACCGATCTGCTCATCTATATATTTAATCGCAGAAGAAAACGCTATTGCTTGTTTCCGGTGTAACGCATGCAAGGAAAGAAGCTCAAGTGTGTCTTTCAAAATACGCCCACTGAGAGGTGGCAGCAGGCTCAATTTTTCCCTGCGTAGGAACGGTGGTCCGCGTTCTTGGACGTTGCCGACCGCTCCTTTGAGTCACTTAGGTCATACAGAGATTTTAGCT
>OAVO01000634.1_pt1 | contig 20595 bp, 20 predicted proteins | sample 1501411 | NCBI WGS metagenome assembly OAVO01 (sample SAMEA2580081, study PRJEB22360) | human gut metagenome | biome: human gut; feature: human-associated habitat; material: faeces | place: Denmark | collected 2008/2010 | reverse complement strand
AACATCACCAATCCCCTCCAATGGAGCAGCGAGGCATATGATGCCGAGCTGGGGATGGTATATTATAACTTTCGGTTCTATAATCCCGTGGATGGAAGGTGGACTTCGAGAGATCCGATTATAGACGAAAGAAGATGGAATGTGTACTCATATGTTTATCAGGCGCCTTTAAGTTCCTACGATATCATTGGTCTTCAGGCTCCTGGATACGAAGGTGCTTTGACTGTTGCTATTATCAATCAAATACAGGACAGAGATCGTATTGTTAACTCTGCTGCTCACCAATATTGTGATAATTACAATAAATACAAGGATTCTAAATGTTGTGATGGCGAGGGAAGAATGGTATCAGACCCCTATATACCCAAAGCTTGTGACATGTGCCACAAATTTGTTGACAAATATTCGGAAAATGGAAAGGTGATTAAACCTGTCGAATGTGTAGCAGAATGTCTATCCGAAGCGGAAGCCGGAATGCAAAAGATAGGTAGATGCAAAGATAGAAATACGCAAAGATTAATTAATCATGTTTCTTGCTATATTAATTGTGGATTTTATCTGATTTCTTCTAAAGCAATAGGCACTCCGGAAGGTGGATGGAAGATGGGATTTGAAGAACTTTTACCTGACCTCATTGAGACAAAAATTATTGAACCAACAAGCAAACAAATTGAAAATCAAGGAAGAGAAATACAAAAAGCTTTGGACTGCAATCCATATTGTTCAAAATATTTATGAAAAATTAATTTGAAATTTAATATTGAAATGAACCATAGATTTTTAATAATTGGATGTATTTCTCTAATATTCTGGAGTTTGTTAGAATTAGCGATGTTTCGCTATCATTTATCTTATCCATAATTATCATTTCTGTTAATTCCAAAACAAAAAAAACATTTTTTATTTACATGTTGCATTCTAACGTGTTTTTTGTGTTTTGGATTTTTTAGACCGTCAACGGATGCTTATTATATTTCTTTTATATTCGCAGTCCAATGGATCATATCATTTATATTATCCTCTTTTGCTGAATTTCCGTATAATCATGTGAATAAAATTTCTCGATTGGACATTCTTGGGAATATTGTATCCTCAATTCCATTTCTAGTTGTATTTTATTGGTGCATAACGAGCTAAAAATATTTGGATGCAATTACCGCCATTATAACCTCCATGATGAAAGATGGATTGGGAAAGATAAAATCAGTGAGAATCTCATAGCAAACAATTATGTATTTATAAACAACGAACCAAAATCTGATATTAATATTCTTGGTTTATATAGTTGGGGAGATTTCGGGATTGACCTTTTATCTGCAGCCCTTGTTATAGGAGATGTTATTTTAGGAGGACCAACAGGGGAAGGAATAGGGCCTGCCATAGCTTTGCAAGGCATGAAAACAGGAGCAAAAATTGCAACTAAAGAAGCAGCGAAAAAAGTTGCAGTAAAAGATGCTAAAGAAAAAGTAAAAAAACAGCCGAATGTCTTGCGATTTATGATGGATACAAAGCTGCCGATAAAAATGCAGCGGGATGTAAAGCTTGCCTCAAATGCCCTGATTATTTGAAATTATTGGCGGCTAGGGCAGCGGAAATTACTGGCTGCTCGTTATATTTTAAGAAAAAATGTGACTATATTCTTCCTGATAGTATTACTAAAGGGAGCGCAGCAGCCGTATCCAGTCACAAAAATGAATTGACAAATAAGATAAAAGCCTTTTCAAAATGCGCAAAACATGCGGTAAAGGCAGGATGCAACAACCTCCCACCACTCCCTCAAATATGACAACTATTCCAACTAAAAAAGATATTAATCCTACACCAGGAAATCTTGACGAGTTAACAGCCCTGAAACATTTCCATGGAAAAAGCCAGAGCGAAGCCGCAAATCTTTTTTTTGAATGTCCGACATATTATGAAGAAGATTTAAAATGGATGGGAAGTAAAGCATTCGCTTTTTACTTTCCTTCTATGGAACCGTATCTTTTGTCGGAAGCAAGTGAAGATGATTCAGATATAATTAATGCATTGGCGAATACGCTACAAATCCGTCTGAAGCAAGATCCCCAATCAATCAAAGGATGTCTAGTTCCTGCTCTTAGAATTCTAGATTATATATCGGAAAATATGCAAAAATTCAATGTGGATCCTACTATATACGGTAATATTACTGTTAAATTGAGTAATATAATCAATCAAATTCGCTTACTGTAAATTCCAGACTGATGGCTTGGTTAGTTCAATCTGAATACAATGATGTCTTTCTATGTACTAAACAGGTTATGAGTCTCTATTCATCGTCATTTTAATTCGTAATTGTTTACTCTTGTTTTTTCATCCGAGTAATATTATGAATATCAAAAACCAAAATATTTTGAGAATTTTACAGCGGGACTATCCCACATAATTTCGAATTTATTTAATCATGAAATCAATTATAATCATATTTTTATTTTTTTGCCTTATCTCAAAAAGAGGGGCAGCAGATCAAGAATATCAACAAATCGATTTATATGCGGAAACATCTTTTCTTAAAGAGAATAAAAAACATCGAGTTAAAAAATTAAATTTGGAACAAAAGAAGGAATTAGCGAAAATTATCAACAAATACAATTTATTTCGGGATGGAAAAACGGAAACAGACGTTCCTTTTATAGGGAATCTGGGTATATTTCATATTATAATAAATAAAAAACCTTATTTATTGTTCATGGCATATAATACCAAACACATTCATCTTTTTGACAAGAAAAAAATTGGAGGTGAAGAATATACGAAGAAGCTCTTTTGGTTACAAGAAAGGGACAACAAGAGTGGTTTAGAAGTTCGAGTATTTGAATTAGAACCGCTGTATTTGGAATTGGAAAAGTTCTTGGAAAGGATTTCATCTCCTGTTATAGAAAAAGATAAATAAAAACAATAATATTCGTTTCTCAACATGTAGAACATGTGATTAATATTAAAAATGGGATTGTTTACTTTATTGCTCATCCAAGCAATGTGCTGAATATCAAAAGCCAGAATCCTTTGAAAATCTGACGCCAAGACTGTTCTGCATCATTCCGTTATTCTTTTCCGGCGGCAGGTCTCCACTCCATGCACAGCCAGCGGGCCATGGAGGCAATCACCCGGTCACAAGCGGATTCAGAATCCTTTGAATCCCTGATAAACACGGAAACCGCCATTTTCCGGCCGTTGGGAAGAACAATGATGCCGACGTCATTGCGGGCGGTAACGCCACCCCCCGGCAGCGTGAATCCGGATCCCGTCTTATGCGCCACCACGTAATCCCGCGGCAGCTGCCCTTTCAAACGTTCAGGGCCTGTAGAGCACCCCGCCATGATACCCCAAAGAAAATTCTGTGTACCCCTTGCCAGAATTTTACCTTCGTCAAACGCCCGGAGCAGGGAGTTCATGGCCGACGGACGGCTTGAGTTGACATATTGCAAATCATGATTCCGGTGTATTTCTTCTTCCGTAAAACGGACATTAATGCCGTCAATTCCCCATTCCTTCAAATCCTTCTGCACGGCCTGCGGCCCTCCAATAAGGCCAAACAGGAGGTCGCAGGTGTTGTTGTCGCTTTCCTGAACAGTCACTCTCAGCAGTTCCTTCAGAGAGAAATCGCCGCCTTGCGGGAAACGCTCCCGGAGGGGGCTCCAGGTATCTTTCACCAGTTGTTCCGGACGTATGCGGATGATCTGTTCCAGATTCATGGCGCCCTGGTCCACCCGCTTCAAGACAGACAAGGCCAGCACGAATTTGACGACGCTCTGCATGGGATAGGCCGCCTCATCCCCCACCATGACGGTTTCCCCCGTATCCAGCATTTCCGCAGCCATGCCCACACGGGCCTTCAGGGAATGGGCCAGTTCGCGTACGGCGGAGGAATCCGCTGCGGAAACGGCTGGCGGAGAAGACGTGGCCCCCTGAGAAAAAACGCAAAAGAACATGATGCAACCGCATAGATAAACACCGGTGGAAGTCATAGGCGCCATTCCATACCACGCCCGCAACAACCGCAATAATAATTTCTCCCCCTTTTTTCCTTTCTTCGTCATCCGCAAGCCGGGCAGAAACCTTGCCACCTGTCCGGCTTCCTGATAAGAAGGAAAGCATGCCCCATCTCCTTTCGGAAACCCTCGTCTGGTGCGTCACCCTGCTGTTATTCGGCATGGGGCTGATCGGCACGCTCATCCCCATGCTTCCCGGAATTATCATCATTGCGGCCGGGTGCGTCTGGCAGGGAGCCATGGGCAGAGAAAACCTGGCGTGGTGGGAATGGACCGTCCTGGCGCTGCTGGTGGCGGGAGGCATGGTCATTGACAAGCTTTCCGGAGGCATGGGCGCCAAAAAATTCGGCAGCACTGCCGCCGGCATCTGGGGAGCCATCATCGGCGCCGTGGCGGGGAGCCTCCTTTTCTCCCCCATCGTAGGCCTTTTGTTCATGCCGTTCCTGGGGGCGCTGCTGGCGGAACTTATCTTTGCCAGAAAGGATATCATGGACGCCTTCAGGGCCGGTTCCGGAGCGGCGCTTGGGATGCTTGCCGGCCTGCTGCTGGAATTTACCTGCGGCCTGCTCATCATCGCCTGGTTCTGTTCCTGCTGCTTCCTGTTTTAATGTCAAAAAAAAACCGTAACCGTACCCTGCGGAAGCCTTCGGCAGGAACAACGGAGTTTCTCCGTTGCTGAAAGAAACACAGTTTCCCCAACGTATTCCGCAAAACGCCGCCCCGCATGCCCGCCCGGTCGAACGACCGGGTTCTCCCATTCCCTCATTTTACCAGCTTATGGATGCACCTGTTCCGATACCCGTCGCCATGATGGCGGGTTTCATGATTCTTGGAGCCATTCTTTCCATGGGGAAATGTTCCTGTCTCATCGCAGGCTGCAATATGATGAACAGAGGGCAGAAAAAGCAGTATGATGAACAGGCGCTGTGCCGGTTCATGGGGAAGATCATGTACTGCCTCGCCTTCGCCATGCTGATCTGGCTCGCCAGCATCATTCTCCAGAACTCCGTGCTCCTGTCCGCCTCCCTGTACTTTCTGGTGGGAAGCATCGCATTTGCGGTCATTTACGCCGGCACCGGAAGACGATTTAAAAAATAGCGTTTTTTACACCAGCTTTCTTTTACTTTTATTATACGCAACATTATCTTCTCCCATGAACGTCCCTGCAACCTTGAAACATTCCTTCCTGCTCTGCCTTTTCGCGGCAGCCGTCCCACTCTGGGCCATTCCGGCCCCCATGCAGGTCACCGCCGCCACCCCCGCCCGGGTATGGACGGAAGGATACGGCACGGGCAATGGAAGGCTGGGCATCCTCTCTTTCGGCGTTTTTCCGAAGGAAACCGTCGTCCTCAATGAAGGAAGTATTTTCGCAAAGAAAAATTTCCAAATGAGGGAAGGCGCCGCGGAAGCTCTGGACAAGGCGCGCGAACTTTGCAAAGAAGGAAAATACCGCAGTGCGGACCAGCTATTCCGTAAGAATATCCTTCCCCCCGGCAACATTGCGGGGGATTACCAGCAGGGGGGGCGTCTTCAGGTGGAATTCCAGGGGCTTCCCTCACCTTCCTCCTATCAGCGTACGCTGGATATGCGGCGGGGCAAGGCAACCACCCGCGCCCAATTCGGCACGGGGGAATTGACCACAGAAATCCTGGCGGCCCCGTCCAGCGACTGCGCCGCCTACCACATTGCCTGCACGATGCCGTCCGGATGCCGCGTTTCCCTGAATCTGGAACACCCGGATCCGTCCGCCCGAATTGTTGCGCAGCCGAATGGCTGGGTGCTGGAAGGACAGGGAAGCAACGGAGGCACCCGGTTTGAAAACACGGTGGTCATTCTGGCGCCCGGAGCCTCCGTTACCCGCAAAGGCTCAACAATTATTCTTGATTCCGCCCGGGAAGTGATGGTGCTTTCATCCATTTCCACAGATTACAATATCCGGAAGCCGGAAGCTCCCCTGACGCATTCCCTGGCGGCTAAAAACGCGCGAATCCTGGCAAAAGCGCAAAAGGCGGGATGGAAAAAACTGGCGGCGGAAACGGAAGATTATTTTTCCCGGCTCATGACGCGCTGTCAGGTGGATCTGGGGGATTCCCCGGCCGGGGTTTCCGCCATGACCACCGCCCAAAGGCTGGAGCGGGTCAAACAGGGAAAGAAGGATCCGGATCTTCTGGAACAGCTTTTCCAGTTCGGCCGCTTCTGCACGATTGCCCACACCAGGCCGGGGCAGCTTCCCTGCGGTTTGCAGGGATTATGGAATCCGGAGCTGAGGGCGGCGTGGATGGGCTGCTATTTCCTGAACATCAACAGCCAGATGAACCAGTGGCCCTCCCATGTCACCGGGCTGGGAGAATTCCAGAGATCCTATCTTGATTTTGTCCGCAGCCTGCGCCCCCACGGAGAGGAGTTTGCGCGCTTCATCAAACGGGACGGCTTCTGCTTCGGCCACTATACGGATTGCTGGAAGCGCACCTATTTTTCAGGCAACAATCCGGAATGGGGGGCCAGCCTCATGAACGGGGCATGGGCATGCGCCCACCTGGTGGACAGTTACCGCTTTACCGGAGACCGGGAAGACCTTAAAAAATCGCTGCCCATTCTGGAATCCAACGCGCGTTTCATCATGTCCTGGTTTGAAGATGACGGCGAGGGCCGTTACCTCTCCGGCCCGGGGGTGTCTCCGGAGACCGGATTTTACGCGCCGGACGGCACAGGCCCCAACGTGCTTTCCTATGTTTCCAACGGCACGTCCCATGACCAGCTTCTGGGCAGGGAGGCTCTCCGCAATTATATCTACGCCTGCGGAGAGCTGGGCGTAAGGACTCCCACCCTGCTTAAAGCCGTCCAATTTCTCAGAAAAATTCCCCAGCCTTCCATCGGTCCCGACGGAAGGGTGCAGGAATGGAGGCAGCCTTTTGAAGAAATGCAGAAGGGCCACCGGCACATCAGCCACCTTTACGGCCTGTTCCCCGGCACGGAATGGGATGTTCTCAATACTCCGGAATATGCGGAGGCCGTACGCAAGTCAGCCGATTTCCGGCGCAAGTACGCGGATATGGGAAACAACGGCATCAGGACCGGATGGAGCACGGCGTGGCTCATCAATCTTTATGCCGCCCTTGGCGACGGGAACGCCGCAGAGGACAGGATGTACACCATGCTGAGGCACTACATCAACTCCAACCTTTTTGACCTCCATCCCCCGTTCCAGATAGAAGGGAACTTCGGCTTTTCCTCCGGCGTGGCCGAATGCCTGATCCAGAGCCGGATCATGCAGGACGGGTTCCAGGTTATCCTGCTGGCTCCGGCCCTGGCAGACGACTGGAAGAAGGGGTCAGCCACGGGATTGCGCACGCGGGGAGGGCTTAAAGTGGACTTGTCCTGGCAAAACGGCCGGGTGCAGGCCACGGCTACCGCTGCGCGTCCGGGCAAATTCCGGTTCATGCATCAGGGCCGGAAAAAGGATTTGTCCATGAATAAGGGAGAAATGGTGCGTCTTGATTTTCCTCCGCTTTCCCATTAGGACTCCCCTTTCTGCGTTACCTCTTCAATTTCCGCTATGCATTTCTTTTTCATGACTTTCAGGCTCGGTCTGCTCATAGTGGTGGTCTGCATCGCCCTCAGCTCCTGTTCCAAGCTTTTTTCTCCCCGCGGAAGCGGAGAAATACCGGACACGGACCAAACGGAAACGCTCCTGAAAGCGCATGTATTCCACCTGGCGGATACCATCGGTGAACGGAACGTCTACCACCCCGGCTCCATGGAGCGTTCCGCCCGCTACATTGAACAAAAACTGGAGGGAATGGGTTATGCCGTCACGCGCCAGGCTGTTCATATCCCGCCCTCCGGAGAATTCGGCGCCGTAAAGGACTGGACGGCATATAATCTCATCGCCATCAAGAAAGGAACCTCCCCCCAGCCCAAAATGCTCATCGTCGGCGCGCATTACGATACCAAAGTGGGCATGGACAACTGGCACGACCACGGTCCTGCCCGGCCTTCCCGCACCGGAACTCCGGGAGCCAATGACAACGCTTCCGGCGTAGCCGCCCTGCTGGAAACGGCACGTGCCCTTGCAGCAACTTCCACCCTCCACGATGTTTGTCTGGTGGCCTACGCCAATGAAGAGCCTCCTTTTTACCAGACGCCCGCCATGGGCAGCGCAGTACATGCCAAATCCGTCTCCCATCATTCGGGCAGGGAAAAAATCATTGGCATGATTGCCCTGGAAACGCTGGGCTGCTATTCCCCCCGGGTGAATAAAAAACGCCAATCCGCCGTGGTTGCCGGATTGGCCGGCCTGCCGGACCGCTGCGACTATGTTGCTTTCCTCTCCACCAACACGGGCCGCAAACTGGCACGCTCCTGCGCGGAGGAATTTTCCGCCTTGAGCCGCTTTCCGGTGCGTTCCGCCGTGTTCCCGTATTACACCCGCGGCGTTTCCTGGTCTGACGACTGGGGATACATGAAGGAAGGCATCCCCTCCTTTGCCGCCACGGATACGGCCTTCCTCCGCTGCGACGATTACCATGAAACCAGCGATACGGCTGAAAAGCTGGACTATCCCCAGTTTGCAGAAGTGGTGCAGGGCCTTTCCAAACTCGTCATTTCACTGGCCAACAAACCATGAACAAGAAACAGATATTATTCTCCGCGCTTTTTCTGACATTCGCCTGCGCTTCAGCCGGGGCCGTTCCGCCTGAGCCGTCCGCGCTGAGCGCCTTCTGCCCTCCCTCAGAGGGAAAAGCCTTTCACTCCGAATGGATTTCCCTGGGGCTCAAAGCGGCGGATCTGAAAGAAAAACAAGCCTCCGCCGGACACATTACGGACGTAGGAGAAGCGCAAATCCAGCTTCACTTTCCCGCCGGATGGAGTCCGCAGGACAAGCGCACGGCCCTGTGTATTTTTCCGGGAGGGGGGTATGCCATCCAGGCCATTGAAAAGGAAGGGAGCCGCATTGCCGGCTGGGCGGCGGAACACGACATGGTGGGGGTTGTCGTGAAATACCGCGTTTCAGGAACCGGCAATGCCCTGGGGAAGTTTCCCGGTCCCCTGCTGGACGCCCGCCAGGCTCTGAGGACCGTGCGGAAAAACGCCTCTTCCCTGGGAATTGACCCTCTTCGCATCGGCGTCATGGGCTTTTCCGCTGGCGGCCATCTGGCGGCCATGGCCTCTACGCTGTGGAACCGCACCCTGCCGGAAGAAGCGGAAAATCCGCTGAAAAACATTTCCGCCCGTCCGGATTTTTCCATGTTTATTTATCCCGTCATTACCATGGCGCCCCATACTACCCACGGGGGAACGCGCAACAAAATATTGGGGGCCCATCCATCCCCTGCCCTGGAGGAGATGTGTTCCGCGGAGAGACAGGTGACGGAGCAGGCGCCGCCGGTGTTCCTCGTCCACGCTCTGGATGACGGCGTTTCCTGCGCCAACAGCAGGCTGATGGAACAGGCTTGCCGGGAAAAGGGGGTTCCCGCCAGTCTGAACTTCTATCCCACGGGAGGCCACGGGTATGGCATGGAAAAACGCGGACATCCCACGGATCAATGGCCTGAAGCCGCCGAACAATGGCTCAGGGAACAGGGATTCCTTTCTTCCCCGTCTTCTGCCCGCGGGGGTGCGCCCTCCGGAGCGGACACTTCCTCCGGAACACGACGGGAATGAATGTGCTAGGACCGGCGTGTGCCGCACCGCAGGGTTGACCGGAACCGGGCCCGGTGGTACTTTTTCCGGGCATGAGTGCGCCCGAAAAGAATTACAAAGACACCATCCTGTTGCCGGAGACCGGTTTCCCCATGAGAGGGGATCTGACGAAAAACGAACCCGTACGCCTGAAAAAGTGGGAAGACACCGGGCTGTACGAACGAATTTTGTCCCGCAGGATGGCACAGGGCGCACCCCGGTTCCTCCTTCATGACGGCCCCCCCTTCGCCAACGGGGACGTGCACATGGGTACGGCCCTGAACAAAATTCTCAAGGACCTGGTCCTGAAATCAAAAACCATGGCCGGTTATGCCGCCCCCTATATTCCGGGCTGGGACTGCCACGGCCTCCCCATCGAATTCAAGGTGGTTCAGAAGGCCCGTGACCTGGATGCGGCGGAAATCCGCCGACGCTGTGCGGAATTCGCCAAAGGCTTCATTGACATTCAGCGCACTTCCTTCCGCCGCCTGGGCGTGTTCGGCGACTGGGAGAATCCCTACCTGACCATGAAGCCGGCGTATGAGGCCAACATCCTGCGCGTGTTCGCCAAACTGGTGGAAGACGGAGCGGTGTACCAGAGCCGCAAACCCGTCCAGTGGTCCTATGGGGCCTATACGGCGCTGGCGGAAGCGGAAATCGACTACAAGGAAAAGGTCAGTTCCTCCGTTTTCGTGCGCTTCCCGCTTCTGGACAATCCCCTGGGCCTGAAAGCATCCATGGTCATCTGGACCACTACTCCGTGGACACTGCCCGCCAACGTAGGTCTCGCACTCCATCCGCGTTTCACCTACGTGGCAGGCAGGTTCATGAAAGACGGCCAGACGGAAAACCTCGTCATCGTCAAGGATCTGCTGGATGCCTTCGCTCAGAAAACGGGCTGGGCTCTTGCGGAAACCATTCGTGAATTCAAGGGAGCCGAACTGGAAAACTGCGAGGCCCGCCATCCCTTCCTTTCCCGCACGTCAACAATCATCCTGGCGGACTTTGTCACCACGGACACCGGAACCGGCATCGTCCACATCGCGCCCGGCCACGGCGCGGACGACTATAACGTGGGACGCCAATACGGACTGCCCGTCCTCTCCCCCGTGGACGACGACGGCAAATACACGGAAGAAGTGGGCGTGCCCTCCCTGGTGGGCAAACATGTCTTTGACGCCAACAAGGACATCATTTCCATGCTGGAACAGGGCAACAACCTCTTCGGCGTGGAAGAATACCGCCACCAGTATCCGCACTGCTGGCGTTCCAAGACGCCTATTATTTTCCGGGCCGTGGAACAGTTTTTCATCTCCATGGACAAGCTCCGCCCGCAGGCCCTGGAAGAAATAGACAAGGTGCAGTGGCTGCCCTCCTGGGGCCGCAACCGCATTTACGGCACGGTGGAAGCCAGGCCGGACTGGTGCATCTCCCGCCAGCGCACCTGGGGCGTGCCGCTGCCCGTCTTCTTTGACGAAAACGGCAAAGCCGTCCTGGACGCCGCTCTGGTTCGCAAAATCGCGGATATGGTGGAGAAACACGGTTCCAACATCTGGTTTGAACTCTCCGATGAAGACCTGTGCGAACGCCTCGGCTTGCCGAAGACCTGGAAAAAGGGCAAGGATACGCTGGACGTCTGGATTGATTCCGGCAGTTCCCATATGGCCGTCATGGACAACCGCCCCGGGCTGGACGCGCCGGCGGACCTTTACCTGGAAGCTACGGACCAGCACCGCGGCTGGTTCCAGAGTTCCCTGATGCTTTCCGTCGCCTGGCGCGGCAAGGCTCCGTACAAGGCCGTAATGACCCACGGCTTCGTCGTGGACAAGGACACCGGGAAAAAAACCTCCAAATCCGACGCCAAGAGCGGCAAACCCATTGACGCGGCCTATTACTACGACAAATACGGCGCAGACATCGTGCGCCTGTGGGCCGCCTCTGTGGACTGGCAAAATGAAGTCCCCTTCGGGGAAGACCTCTTCAAGCAGGTGACGGAACCCTACCGCCGCCTCCGCAACACCCTGCGCATCCTGCTGGGCAACATCAGCGGATTCGATTTCGCCGCGCAGGCAGTCGCCCCGGAACACATGCCCCTCCTGGACCGCTGGATTCTGGAACGCCTGAACGCCGTCATCAGGGAAACGCTGAAGGCCTATGAAGCCTATGACTTCCGCAAGGCGTTCAGCGCCATCAACCAGTTCTGCACCAGCGACCTGTCCGCCCTGTACGTGGACACCACCAAGGACCGCCTGTACTGCGACTCATCTTCCTCCGTGCGCCGCCGCGCCACACAAACGGCCATGACCATCATCTTCAAGGCTCTGTGCCGTCTGCTGGCTCCCATCCTGGCCTTCACGGCGGATGAAGCCTGGGAATACGCGGGATATGAAGGCAGCGTGCATGAGCAGGACTTCCCCGCCCCCATGCCGGAATACGATACCCAGGAGGCGTCCTCCGTCATTTCCCGTCTCCAGGAAATCAGGTCCGTCATCCAGGTAGCCATTGAAGAACAAGTGAAAGCCAAGGTATTTTCCAAAAATAATGAGGCCTCCATTACCCTGACCGTTCCCGTGAATGAGAGCGAAGACGTAGTGGCGCTGCTGGAAGACCGGGCGTTTGCCACGGAATTTTTCATCATCGCGGACCTTGACGTGAAAACCGGTCCGGAACTGGCGGCCTCCGCTGCAAAAACGGAACATGCCATGTGCCCGCGCTGCCGCCGGTATGAACCGGCGGCGGAAGGCGGGGACGTATGCGAACGCTGCGCGGAAGTTCTTTCCTGAACCGCATCCACTCCATTTCCCGACCTTTATATGGACCCCCAGACGGAAAAAGAACCCGCCCCCCATAAAAAGACGCCTCCCGGCTGGCTCTGGTGGAGCTTGCTGGGCGCAGGGCTGTATGTGCTGGACCAGGCCAGCAAGCTGTGGATTATCCGCCGCTTCCCGCTGAACTACCTGAACGAAAAGCTCCATAAGTACGCCTACCTGCCGGACTTTCCGGGCTTCTCTCACATCAATGCGGACGGCACGCTGGACTTCGCCACGAACGGGCACATGCCGGAAGCGGAACTGGCGAGGCTCCCGGACCTGAATCCAAACACGGTGGACGCCCTGAACAAACTGAGGGAACTGGAACCCATTTCCTTTCTGGACGGAACCATGAACATTACCCGCGTGCACAACACGGGCGTTGCCTTCGGGCTGGGGAACGGCACCGTCTGGTCCAGCTATCTTTTCCTGGCAGTTCCCGTGCTCGCCATCGTAGTCCTGGTCGTGCTTTACCGGAAAAACCTCTTCCACACGGCATGGCTCAAGCTGGCCTATGTCCTGCTGCTGGCGGGCGTAGCCGGCAACCTGACGGACCGCCTGATTCAGGGGTTCCTGATTCCGTATGAGCAACAGCACGGTTTCTTCACCAAGCTGATGAACGGTTACGTGGTGGACTTCATTGACGTCACCATCCCCCTCTTCAACTACCGCTGGCCCGCCTTCAATGTGGCGGACTCCTGCATCTTCGTAGCGGCAATTATTTTCTTCGTCGCCAGCATTTTCTCCGCTAAGAATAAAGAAGAAAAAACATCCTGAAACGCCCATGACCACCCGGCTCGTTATTCTGTCAGGACTGCTTTTGTGCGGGAGCCTCGCATCCGGCAAAAATGAATTGTCCTTCAAGGAAACGGTGGTTCCGGTAAAGGTGGCTCCGGACCAGGACAGCATCACGGCATCCTTCCCCTTCACCAACACTTCCGGCACCCCGGTCACCATCAGTAAAATCCACGTTTCCTGCGACTGCACCACCGCCGGAGCGAAGGATAACAAGCTGACGTATGCCCCGGGGGAATCCGGCGTCATCAGCGCCGTAATGAAAACCGGCAATTTTTCCGGCACCGTGGACAAGGACATGACGGTGCACGCCAACGGCTCCGCCTACAAGCTGGTAATACGCGCGCAGATCCCGGACATCATCCGGATGGAACCCCGCAAGCTGGAATGGGCCAGAGGAGAGGCCGCCGTGCCCAAAACCATAAAAATCACCATCTCCAAAGAATTGCCCGTCAACCTGACCACGGTGGATTTGACGGGAGACGCCTTTGACTACGAGCCTGTAACCGTAAAAAAAGGCAGGGAATATAAAATCATCGTCACTCCCAAATCCACGGCCAGGCCGGCCTTCAACACCATCTGGGTGCGCACGGATTCCGCCGTGCCGCGCTACAAGCGCCAAATGGGGTTCCTGGCCATCAAGGAAAACTGATATCCGCCCTTCTTTCCATGAGAGACGCCTTTTCCACCGCTCTGAAACTCCTGCTGGCCGTATTTCTGCTGGCCGTAGGCGTCGCCGCTCTGGATCTGCGCGTCATCCAGCCGTTCCGCACGCCGCCCTGCAACCCGGAAACTCTGGAGGAAGGGCACGTGTGCCTCTCCCAGGTATTAAAGGAATGGCCGGGAAAAATCCTCTGGATAGATGCCAGAAAGCAGGACGACTTTGAACGCCATACCGTCACCCAGGCCCCCGTTTACCCCATCCGCCCGGCGGATGCCAATTACCAGGAACTCCTGGCAAATGCCATGGAAGCCCTGATGACGGCAGAGGACAAGGGATTCTGCATCGTCATCTTTTGCAGCAGGGACTGCACCTCTAGCGCGGCCGTGGCCAATGAACTGAAAAAGCCGGAATACGGCATCCGCGCGCCCATTTTCATTCTGGAAGGAGGCTGGGATGAATTGCGCAAAGAACCCTCACTAGTACCATAGCCATGCTTGACACAGCAACCATTCGCCCGCAGTTCCCCATTCTGGAAACCAGCGTGCACGGCAAGCCTCTCATTTACCTGGATAATGCGGCCACTACGCAAAAACCTCTGGCCGTGCTGAACGCCATCCGTCACTACTACGATACGGAGAATGCCAATGTGCACCGCGGCTCCCACTACCTGAGCCAGCTCGCGACGGAAGCGCATGAAGAATCGCGGGAAACGGTGGCGCGGTTCATCAACGCGCCGGAAACGGCGGAAGTCCTGTTCACCTCCGGCTGTACGATGGGCATCAACCTGGCGGCGGATACCATCGCCGGATCCGGCATGGTCAAACCGGGAGACGAAGTCATCGTAACCGCTTCCGAACACCATTCCAATATCGTTCCCTGGCAAATGCTGTGCGAACGCACGGGCGCCGTCCTGAAAGCGGTTCCCCTGACGCCGGGCCAGACTCTGGACATGGAAGCTTACCGGAACATGCTTTCCCCACGCACCCGCATCGTAGCCGTGGGACACGTTTCCAATACGCTGGGAACGGTTAATCCCGTGAGGGAAATGGCCGCGCTCGCCAAGGAGAACAGGCAGGAAACCATCGTGCTGATTGACGGAGCCCAGGCTGTTTCCCACATGAATGTGGACGTTCAGGAACTGGGCTGCGACCTGTACGCCTTTTCCGGCCACAAGCTGTACGCGCCCACCGGCATCGGCGCGCTGTGGGGAAAAAGGGAGCTGCTGGAGAAACTGCCGCCGTGGATGGGCGGTGGGGAAATGATCAAGGAAGTCACCTTTGAAAAAACCGTTTACAACGACATCCCTTTCAAATATGAAGCGGGAACGCCCAACATTGGCGGGGCAGTGGGTCTGGGGGGCGCCCACCCCCGGCTGGCAGCACATTCATGGGGGGGGCAGTGGGTCGGGCGGCCGCCATCCGCTACGTCTCCGGGCTGGGCCTGGACAACATTGCCGCCCATGAACAGAAACTGACGGATATGGCGGTGGAAGGCCTGAAGGCCATGCCGCGCCTGACCGTACTGGCCCCGGACGTGCCGCACAGCGCCGTGGTCTCCGTCCTGGCGGGGGGCATCCACCACTATGACCTGGGTACGTTGCTGGACCAGATGGGGATTGCCGTAAGAACCGGGCACCATTGCTGCCAGCCGCTCATGTGCGCCCTGGGCACCACCGGGACTACCCGCGCCTCCTTTGCCCTGTACAATACGGAAGAGGAAGTGCAGACCTTCCTCAAATCCATGAACCGGGCGCTGGACATGCTCTCCTGAATAACCCTCCCTTCCCTGCTTATTTACACCGCGCATCATGAAAACGGTTTCCATCCTTCTCTTAGGACTGGCCATAAGCCTTTCCGGCTGTTCCCTGCACCAGCGGCAGGAAATGGAGTACGCCCATTACCAGGATGACGCCGCGGCTATCCGGGAGGCCTATGCCGCATGGCTCATTCTTTCCTCTCCCAACCGCAGCCGGGAATGGCCGGAAGCCCGGAAAAAATACAATGCGTGCATTCGGGAGCTGGCCGCCCACCTGAAGGAAGCCAAACGCAAAGGCGGCATGGATGAGAAGAAGCTCCTAAGCCTTCCCTTCGTCATTGAAAAATCTCCCTATGCCAGGGACAGCAATCCGTGGTTCTATGAGGCCATTTTCATGTCCGATGAAGTGGACCCCACCTTCCGCCTGCGCGAAAGCGTGACGGTAGAGGGAATGGGCATACCGCTGGCGGGGCTGGCGCCCCGGGGCGGTTCCCGCCCCCATGCCAACGTGCTTAAGGACAACGGCAACGTGCACACGCTGACGGCCATTCTGGACTTTGACCGCATGGTGGACGGGAAACCAACCCTCCGCACCATTCCGCGCCTGATGAATGAGCACATCTTCATTGGCAAAAATAAGGTGCGGCAGCCTCTGGCGGCCAATTTTTCCGTCCCCATCGCTCTCTTCTGGAAGCTTTCCGACGCAGACGGAACGGAACTGCTGGGGGCATTCCGCCCCAAAAAGGCCATCAATACGATGGGGCTTTATTTTTCCGAACCCTATGACCCCCGGAAAATACCCGTGGTTTTCACCCACGGCCTGATGTCCGGCCCCGCCACCTTCGCTAACCTGACCAACCGTCTCCTGGTGGATCCGGTCATCCGGGAAAACTACCAATTCTGGTTCTTCGGCTATCCGTCCGGGCTGGCCTGGACCATTCCGGCCAGCAGGCAGCGGCAGGCCCTGAAGGAGCTCATGCAGGAATACAATCCCCGCGGAACATCCAGGGAAATGAACAACATCGTCATGGTGGGACACTCCATGGGCGGCCTCATCACCCGCTTCAATAACTCCACCAAACCCTGGACGCTGATGAAGGGAGTATTTGAGCTTTCTCCGGAAACGTTTGAGGGAATGACGCTGGAAAACTGGAAGAAAGGAATGGCCCCCCTCCATTATGATGAACAAACGCTTGAACGGCTCCAGAATAATTTCATCTTTTCCCCGCCCCAGGGAGTCACGCGCATCGTGTACATGGCCACCCCGCACCGCGGTTCCACTTTCGCGGACAACTGGATAGGAAGACTGGGCCAGCGCCTGATCGACCTCCCCTCGGACATGCTGGAAGAAGTCACCCGCATCGCCACTCTCAGCCGCGGCATGTTCCTACTCAACCCCCTGCAACTGAAGGACGAGCTGACCAGCATCCGCCAGCTTTCCCCGAATTCATCCCTGGTCAAATACATGTCGGAGCTGCGCGGCTCCCCAAATGTTCCCGTTCATTCCATCATTGGAGACAGGGGCAGGAACGACACTCCCAATTCCTCCGACGGAGTGGTCAAGTACCACTCATCCCACCTGGACTGGAGCGCCAGTGAAAAAATCGTTCCGTCCGGGCACAGCGTGCAGGATGACCCGGCCTCCGCCGTGGAACTGCGGCGCATCCTCCGGGAACACCTGGTCAAGGTCAAAGGCCGTAAAACGCTCGAAGAAGCGGACGCGAAAGCCGCCACTCCCGTATGGCAGGCCAATCCCTCGCCGCCTATCATCCTGAAAAGGCTCTGATGCAGGGGACTGATTCTCCTTGTCCATGCAAGGCCTCCTTCCCTTCCCCCCTTCTGCTGTTCCTGCTGATAACAGCAGCCATCTTCCAGTCAAACGGTCACGCCTCGGCGATCCTGTTTCCGGGTTCCTGTATGTCCCGGCTTTAACGGTTGGAACGCCCTCGTTCATCCACCCTCCCTGCCGCTCCCGGAAAAAAACAGGAACCGAACAGGATTTACCTTGCCGCGGGCATCTGCGGCAACATGCCGCCGCGGCGGTTGAAACAACTGAAATTTTCCCCGCTCATTACGGCCTGTTCCTGGCTGCCCTGATTTGACTGGCCGGTTACGGAAAAAGGCTCGCTCCATCCGGGCATGATTGGCGTCCGTTCAGCATCAGGGCGTCCCGCCATCAAAATATGCCCGCTTATAGAGTTGCTTCCGTAGGGGAATTTAAGGTAGAGTGGGAATCAATACTATTCCACCTCCCTTTTCCATGTCTGCCGACGATTCCTTTCCCATGGACCAGATTTCCTCTCTCTTTCCCCAATTGGAAAATATTCAGCTTGTCGGAGCCAAAGGCCCCCAGCAAATTTTCACAGCTACCCTGAAATCCAACTTTGCTCCCGTCATGCTGCGGGTGGTTCCCACGGAAGAAGCCGGCATCTTCGGCTGGGATCCTGAATTCATCGTCCGCTCCCTCACCATCGTGGAACAATCCCACCAGGGGCTCCTGCGCGTTTATGAAGTAGGACAGGCGGAGCCGTTTACTTTCATCATCTCCGAACACCCCCCCTATCCGCGGATGGCGGATATGGAAACCCTTCCCCAAATATCTCCCCAGGCGGCGCTCAACCTGGTGCGCAACATGGCGGAAGGACTGCTGACGCTGCACCGGAAAAACATTTTTCACGGGGGCATCACGCCCAAGCTGATTTGCCTGCGCGAAGACGGCGGAGACGCCCTGCTGCTGCCCATCAATATTTATCCTGCCCAACCTCCGGTGGACATGGGGGACTTCGCCTCTCCGGAGTGGGTCACCGGAGCGGAAACCACGTTCACGCCGGGCATGGATATTTACGCACTGGGGCTGGCGCTCTACATTCTGCTTACCCGCAAAACGCCGATGGAAGCGGGCTTCGCCATGCCCTCCTCACTAATCAAATGCAGCGATGCCGTGGATTCGGCAGTCTCCCGCGCCATCAATCCGGATACCCGGGAACGCTACCGGGACCTGGGGGATTTCATCACGGATCTGGATAAAGCCATTGCCAATCCTTCGGGAAGAAATGCGGCCTCCATCCCTCCACCGTCATCTTCCCCGGCCATTCCGACCCTGAACATGCAAAAAGGGCAGTCCAACATCTATTACTATCTCATTCCGGCCCTGATCGTGGGCATTGTGCTGACCTATACCTGCATCCTGTATAAGAAGGATGTCGTTAGAATGCGCAATGACTATAATGAACAGGTGCAGAAGGAAAATAACGCGAAAGCGGAAGCGGCAAGACAAGCGAACAGGGACGCGCGCCGCCACGCTCCGGCCACCGCGCAAAACGCCGCTGCGGTCATTCCTTCACCTGTTCCGGCCGCGCGTCCGGCGCAGGCGCCGGCAGTTCCCAAAGTTTCCGCGGAACCCGGCAAAATCAATTGGAGCCTTCAGCCCGGCGTCAAGGTTCGCCAGAGTTCCAATCGCAACATGCTGGGAGCTTACGGTCCGGAAAAGGCCGTTGACGGCAATACCAGCTCCAGGATTTCCGACGTTTCAATCAGCGCCACAGGCGTGGTTGAAGGGAAAACCGCCTGGTTCGGCATTGACTTCGGCAGGGAGACCAACCGCACCATAGAAAAGGTAGTCATTTACACGCCGGCCAACCTGACGCTGCTGGGCACTATGGAAAAATTCAAGGTAATCCTCTACGGCAATGACAAAAACGTGCTGGCGGAAAAAACCTTCAGCACCACTCCTTCGGAAAAATCCACCAACGTCACTTCCTGGAAACTGGACGCTCCAGTCAAGGCGCGCGCCTTGCGCGTGGAATCCGCAAATCCCTCCCAGCCCCTGGCGTTGACGGAAGTGGAAGCGTACGGACCGGAAGATGCGGAGGACACACCGGTTCCCGCACCTGCGGAGTAATAATTATCCGCGCAGCCCTGCACCCGCTCGCCCCCCCTCCGGGGGCCATGCTGAAACCCCGTTTCCTTTCCCCCTCCCGGAAATCAGGTTGGGGCAGGGCCTGATGGAATGTCACGCGCTAAGTTCCGGGTTTGGATTCGCGTATGAAATTTTCCGGTTTCTGCTCCATTCTCCGGAAGCCATCCAGGCCCGGACGGAGGAAAATCCGAAAAACGTATTTGCTCCGGACCGGAAACAGCCGCCCCTCTCCACCTTCCCCACCCCGGAAAAACGCTCTCATCCCCATATGGCTCCCGGAGAAATATCTTGAAGTGGCTGTTGTTCCTGTGGACCTCTTTCCCATTCAGGAAAAACAATACTCCGGAAATAAAAAACCCGGCGCCGCCTCACGGCGGGCCGGGCCAGCAAAATAGCAATTCTTCCGATTACCGGTTGGCAGACTTCACAATCATGGCATCCTTGCCGATGCGGCCGCGCAGATAGTGAAGTTTGGCGCGGCGGACTTTGCCGCGGTTCACGACTTCAATCTTGGCAATGCGGGGAGTATGCAGGGGGAATACGCGTTCCACGCCTTCACCGTAGGAAATTTTGCGGACGGTGAAAGCTTCATTGATGCCGGAACCGCGCTTGGCGATCACAATGCCCTGGAAAATCTGGATACGTTCCTTGCCGCCTTCAATAACACGAGTGTGAACCTTGATGGTATCACCTACGTTAAATGGGGTCACATCCGCCTTGAGTTGCTCTTGCTCGATTTTGTTGATAATGTTCATCTTGTGTTATCTATTGCTGGTGAATATCAGTAAAAGGAAAACTTACGGGACGCAGAATATGAGCCATAATCCCCTAAAAGGCAATCCAAATTTGCCGTACGTCCTTAATTTATTTTTTCGGCGGGGCCGGCGGCGGAGCCCCCCTGGCAAGCCATTCCTCCAGCGCCGGAAGAAAAGCGGAGGAAGACATGAGGCCCCGGAT
>OAVO01000616.1_pt1 | contig 20967 bp, 18 predicted proteins | sample 1501411 | NCBI WGS metagenome assembly OAVO01 (sample SAMEA2580081, study PRJEB22360) | human gut metagenome | biome: human gut; feature: human-associated habitat; material: faeces | place: Denmark | collected 2008/2010 | reverse complement strand
TACACCGAAATGCCAACCGCATCAAGCGATATAAACAGGAAACCGCAGATTTAATTGAGCGACTGCAACAAATGGCAAAGCGAAACGAGGCACTGATAGCCTCTCGCAAGAAAGCCGTTCATACCATTACCCATGAATTACGTACACCACTGACGGCAATAACGGGTTATGCCGGACTGATGCGGAAAGACTGCAATACGGATAAAACCGGGACGTATATCCGAAACATTCAGGAATCTTCTGACCGCATGCGTGAAATGCTGAACACCCTGCTGAATTTTTTCCGGCTGGACAACGGCAAGGAACAGCCTAATTTCTCCGCATGTAGGATTTCCGCAATCACACATACGCTCGAAACGGAGTTTATGCCAATCGCCATAAACAAAGGACTGACTCTGACAATACATTGCCACAAGGATGCCTTTGTATGTACAGATAAGGAACGCATCTTGCAAATCGGGAACAACCTGCTGTCCAACGCTATCAAGTTCACGGAGAACGGCAGTGTTTCTTTGCGGGCAGATTATGATAACGGTCTGCTGAAACTTATCGTCGAAGATACGGGTACAGGTATGACCGAAGAGGAACAGCAACGGGTATTCGGGGCGTTTGAACGTCTGTCAAACGCTGCCGCAAAGGATGGCTTCGGATTAGGTCTTTCCATTGTTCAGCGTATTGTGACAATGCTCGGCGGCACAATCCGTCTGGAGAGCGATAAAGGCAAAGGTAGCCGTTTCACGGTGGAAATCCCCATGCAGACAGCCGAGGAACTACCGGAACGGATAAATCAAACACAGGTTCATCATAACCATACATTCCACGATGTGGTTGCCATCGACAATGACGAAGTGCTGCTCCTGATGCTGAAAGAAATGTATGCACAGGAAGGGATACACTGCGATACCTGCACCAATGCTGCGGAGCTGATGGAACTGATACGAAAAAAGGAATACAGCCTTCTTCTGACGGATCTGAATATGCCGGATATAAACGGTTTCGAGTTGCTGGAACTGTTGCGCACTTCCAACGTTGGCAATTCAAGGGATATCCCGGTAATCGTGACAACCGCTTCGGGCAGTTGCGGCAAAGAGGAACTTATAGAACATGGATTCACAGAATGCCTGTTCAAGCCGTTCTCCATATCTGAACTGATGGAGATTTCAAATAAATGCGCCATGAATGCGGCACAAAATGAAAAGCCGGGTTTCCCCTCCCTGCTATCCTACGGCAATGAAGCCGTCATGCTGGAGAAATTGATAACGGAAACAGAAAAGGAAATGCAGTCGCTCAGGTATGCGGAACAACGGAAAGACCTTCCGGAACTGGACGCCCTAACACACCACCTGCGCAGCTCTTGGGAGATACTCCGTGCCGACAGACCGTTGAGGGAACTTTATAAACTGATTCATCACAATGGCACACCTGACGACAAAGCAATAGGCAATGCCGTAAGAGCTGTGCTGGATAAGGGTTCGGAGATAATCCGGCTGGCAAAAGAAGAAAGGAAGAAATACAACAATGGATAAGATAAAAATCATCGTGGTGGAGGACAACATCGTATATTGCGAGTTTGTCTGTAACCTGCTGGCACGTGAGGGATTCCGTACCGTGCAGGCTTTCCACCTCTCGACAGCGAGGAAACTTCTGCAACAAGCCGCTGACGGGGACATCGTGGTTTCAGACCTGCGCCTACCTGACGGCAATGGTATCGACCTGTTGCGTTGGATGCGCAAAGAGGGTATGACGCAGCCGTTCATCATCATGACCGACTATGCCGAAGTGCATACGGCGGTTGAAAGTATGAAACTCGGCTCGCTGGACTACATACCCAAACAACTCGTGGAGGACAAACTCGTGCCTCTTCTCCGTACCATACTGAAAGAGCGGAATATCGGGCGGAGCCGTATGCCCGTGTTTGCCCGTGACGGTTCCGCCTTCCGGAAAATCATGCACCGGATAAGGCTGGTAGCACCAACCGACATGAGCGTACTGATATTCGGAGAGAACGGCACGGGCAAGGAGCATATCGCCCACCATCTGCATGATAAAAGCAAACGTTCCGGCAAGCCGTTCGTGGCTGTGGACTGCGGATCGTTAAACAAAGAGCTTGCTCCATCGGCATTTTTCGGACACGTCAAAGGCGCATTCACCGGTGCGGACAGTGCCAAGAAAGGATATTTCCATGAAGCCGAAGGCGGTACGCTGTTCTTGGATGAGGTTGGTAATCTCGCAATGGAAACCCAGCAGATGTTACTCAGAGCCATACAGGAACGGAGATACCGCCCGATAGGTGATAAGACGGATAAAAGTTTCAATGTCCGTATCATCGCCGCCACCAACGAAGATCTGGAGACGGCTGTGAACGAAAAGCGATTCCGGCAAGACCTGTTATATCGTCTGCATGACTTCGAGATAATAGTTCCACCACTGCGCGACTGTCAGGAGGACATCATGCCACTGGCGGAATTTTTCCGTGAGGCAGCGAACAAAGAACTGGAATGCGACGTTATCGGATTTGACGGGGAAGCCCGTAAAACATTGTTGACCCATGTTTGGCCGGGCAATGTCCGTGAGCTTCGACAGAAAATCATGGGTGCGGTGTTACAGGCGCAGACCGGACTTGTCACGAAAGAACATCTGGAACTTGCCGTGACGAAACCGACTTCACCCGTCAGCTTCGCCCTGCGTAACGACGCGGAAGATAAGGAACGGATTTTGCGTGCGTTAAAGCAAGCGAACGGGAACCGCAAGGTTGCCGCCGAACTGCTCGGAATAGGACGTACAACGCTGTACAGCAAGTTGGAAGAGTATGGGTTGAAATACAAATTCAGGCAATCATAGCCGGTAATTCACTGAATTTAGCTATCTTTGCATGAACATTTGAAGGTAAACGGCGATAGGAGAGCCTTTCGCCGCCGATATATAACATAAGACCGCAAGGCGTTTCGAGCGAAAATCTGGTAAATTGACACTACGGAGACGATTGCGTGATGCTTATGCTATGCCTACGCATAGCGTGCATTCACGTACTCTCCGTAAAAGGCTTTACCAGAGCCGTCGCTTGAAAGTAGTGTGGATTGCACGCTACTTTTTTGCACCTTGCCCAACGAAAGGAAAAAGACTATGGGTAAAGTTCAGATTCTTGCCGTCCTCACGATGGACGGGTGTCATTCTTCAGAATTATATGGCAAAGCGTATGAGGATTTACGCCTTGACCGCTGCGATATTGACAAAATAAGGGAAAACGCGCTTTACCATGTCACGCCGGACTACTCCATCTCCATGTTGGACGAATGGCGGAAAGACAATACAAACATCTGCTATCTCGCAGAAGCCACTCCCGATAATTCGGACTATATCAGCGGGCTGTTGCGTATGTGGGTGGTGGATGAGATTATCCTATATACCGTGCCTTTCATATCGGGAACGGGACGGCATTTTTTCAAGTCGGCACTGCCCGAAGCACGCTGGACACTCTCCTCACAAAAGAGTTATTCCAACGGTGTGTACCGGAGCATCTACACACGCATGGAAACCATGAAATAGCCGGGATGTTCCATAGAAGAACACTTTTATAATCCGTTTAATAAAGCAATGTTCTGAAAAAGAACATTTTAAGACAGCCATAATTCATGCCGGATAAAAAATATCAATTATTATTGCGCTGAAATCCAGTACGTTGTAAAGACCGTGCCGGATTTTTTGCTTTTTGGTCGCGATTTTTGCCAATACTATTCATGTGCGCATACCGAAAACAGAGTGTAAAATTTCAAAATTGACAGGACATGAATTATTTTTTATTGGCGGAAACCGATTTCTTCCGCCGGATAAACGAAGCCGGGGACTGCAATATGGAAAAAGCATACACGGCTTTCGCCACCCAAGTGATTGAACTGTGTATCGGCAGCCCGGACACGAACCGGACCATCATCGCATTGGCTTACATCGAAATCGAGTTACAGCATCATCCCGTGCATAACCTTCCCGAAGAAAAGAAGGAAATAGCCAACTATGTCAGCAAGGCTCTCTCTTTCGTAAGGAAGATGCAGAAGTTTCTTGCCGCTCCCCAAGTGCCGCCACTAATCCCTATCCAAACATCCACCGACAACACAAACGATAATACCGCCTCACCCTTGCAATGGACAGGCAACGCCATCGACCTCGTGGAGCTGATATACGGCATCAACGAGATGGGCTGTATCAACAACGGCAATATGCCGCTCAAACAGCTTGCCCCACTTCTGTACAAGATATTCGGTGTGGAATCAAAGGACTGCTACCGTTTCTACATCGACATCAAACGCCGGAAGAACGAGAGTCGCACCTATTTCCTTGACAAAATGCAGGAAAAACTGAACGAGAAGATGCTCCGTGACGAAGAGATGGAGCGTATGAGAAGATAGACCGACTATGACATCCCCAAAGAATAACGGGCGGAACAAGGTATTAAACTTGCTTCGCCCGCTTTCAGTTTGACCAGCATGTGTATCATCTAATGGGTGCAAGTCCCTAACGAGCCCAGGTAGTGGGAATCGTCCAGCCAGAGAGACAAGGGTGTCCATCGCGAGGTGGAATCTGAAAGAAGTCAGCGGCAAACATCTGGCCCAACGTACAGAAACTTGATATAAGGCTATATGTGAGGATGAGATGGCTGAAAGCATCAAAGTCCGATAACTACCCGGAATCACACATAGTAAATCAAGTGGGTATAAGATGGAAAGATGATACGCTTAACTGGTGAGGTCTCACGGACGTGGTGATTAGTTGCTCTTACGAAAGCCACGGCGCAAAACTTGCCGTGAGAAGTCAGCAGATGCCATAGTAGTGGAGCGGACGATAGCGCTACACGAAGGGCAGAACCTAATAATTAAGCGATAGTAATAGAGAGTTACCTTATGAAAGAACGAATGCAGAAAACATCAGCCTTTGCTAATGACTGCCTCCAAAGAGATAGGTCGGAAACCGAATGGTATGGGGGAGTGCAGACTTTCATGTGGATGACCGAAGACAACATCGTGGAAGTTCCATTCGACCGGGAGCACCTGTTGGAAGTAATCCTCAGCCCCGACAACATGAACAAAGCCTACAAGGCAGTAGTTCGCAACAAGGGCAAAGGCGGTATCGACAAGATGTCATGTGAGCAGTTGCTTCCATGGCTATTGGCTAACAAGGATGAACTGATACGCTCCCTGCTTGACGGTACATACCGTCCGAATCCTGTCCGCAGGGTGGAGATACCCAAGGGTAATGGCAAGATGCGCCTTTTGGGCATCCCGACCGTGGTTGACCGCATGGTGCAGCAAGCCATCAACCAAGTATTGACCATCATTTATGAGCCTCAATTCTCGAAAAGAAGTTTCGGCTTCCGCCCGAGAAGAGGGTGCCTGAGCGCACTGCAAGAAGTTCGGAAGACAGTTGATGAAGGCTACAAATATGTAGTTGACCTCGACCTTGAACGCTTCTTCGATACAGTGAACCACAGCAAACTCATAGAACTTCTGAGTCGTACGATAAAGGACGGCAGGGTGGTCAGTTTGATACACAAGTATCTTCGCAGCGGTGTGATAGACAAAGGACTGTGGCACGCAAGCGAGGAAGGTACTCCGCAAGGAGGTCCGCTGAGTCCGCTCCTGAGCAACATCATGCTGAACGAGTTGGACAAGGAACTCGCTCGCAGAGGTCACCCTTTTGTCCGCTATGCCGATGATGCGATGATATTCTGCAAGTCCAAGAGGGCTGCGGAACGTGTGAAATCGTCCATAACCAATTTCATTGAGGGGAAACTCTTCCTCAAGGTGAACAAGGAAAAGACGGTCGTCTCAAACATAAGAGGTGTGAAGTATCTCGGCTATTCCTTTTATGTACACAAAGGTAGATGCCAACTCACCGTACACCCCAAGTCCAAGGCGAAGATGAAATCCATCCTTAAAGAATTGACAAGTCGGAGCAATGGGTGGGGATATGAGAAGAGGAAGCAGAAACTGAAAGAGTACATAGAGGGCTGGGTAGGGTACTATCACCTTGCGAACATGAAACGTCTCTGCCTTGAAACCGATGAGTGGTTAAGGCGACGGATACGCATGTGTATATGGAAGGCTTGGAAACTCCCGAAAACCCGAATCAAGAATCTTATCAAATGCGGGATTAACGAATATAATGCCCGCAAGTGGGGTTACTGTAAGGGTTATTGGAGAGTGAGTGGCTCGCCAATCATGCAGATAGCATCTTCTACAGCCAATCTTAGAAAGGCGGGCTTTCCTTGTTTGCTTGATTCGTATCTCGAATGGAATCCAAAATAGGAACCGCCGTATGCGGAACCGCATGTACGGTGGTGTGAGAGGTCGGTAAACGTGAAAGTAGGAGATAAACACCTACGATTAGCGTTTACCTCCTACTCGATTTTGCCGCCCGTCAGCCCGGTTATTTCTGCTGTAACAGGTGTTTCAGATTGTCGTCGTTGGCAATCCGCTCCAGTTCCTCCTGAACAATCTGCTTGACTTCCTCCTTGATGCGCCTGTAATTCGCCTGCACCGTTTCCTTCATGCGGTCGTTACCGTCCTCGTCCGTGAAGTCGGTAATGACGGGTATCTTCTTGTAGGCTTTCTCCTCGCGTTTCACCTTCTCGGCGTCCACGACAATCTCGCAGTGAAAAATCTTCTGTTCTATACGCTCGTTGAAGTTGTCGGACACAGAACCGACAAACATTCCCTGCGTCAAGCCGGAAATCTTGCTCGGCGGGATAAGCGCATCCATCTGTGTATTGATGGAGGTGGAAACGTCCTGCCTATTGATGGATATGGACTGCCGTTTCTGTAACACCTTTCCGAAGCGTTCGGATAGCGTCTTGGCGGTTTCACCCACCACCTGCCCGGAGAAGATGTTTCCGACAGTATTCATCACGACTTTGGCTTCCTTATCGCCATAGTCACGCACCAACTGGCTGAAATCCTGAAAGCCCAGACACACGGCAACCTTGTTGCTTCGTGCGGTAGCGATAAGGTTATCCAACCCCTTGAAATATATCGTCGGTAGTTCATCTATAATAACCGACGACTTCTGCATCCCCTTCTTGTTGATGAGCTTTACGATACGGGAGTTATACAGACCGAGAGCCGCACCGTAAATATTCTGACGGTCGGGATTATTACCCACGCATAGGATTTTCGGCTCTTCGGGATTGTTAATGTCCAGCGTAAACTCGCTGTCCGACATTACCCAATAGAGTTGTGGGGAAATCATGCGCGAGAGCGGAATTTTTGCACTTGCTATCTGTCCCATCAACTGCTCCGCAGCACCTCCGAGCCATGCGTCCATGAACGGAGAAAGGTAGTTTTCCAGTTCCGGGTAAGAGGTCAGAATCGGGAAAATATCCTCGTAACGGCGGTTAAGGAACTCAATGGCATGGGGAAACGTGCAATACTTACCACCCTTATAGATTTTGAGATACCATATAATGCTGGCAAACAGAATAATAGGTGATTCTACAAAGAAGTCGCCCTGCTTCTGCACATCGGGTAAGTCAAGGGCATTACTGCCCCCTTCTCCCCTAAGAACCGTACGTGAGAGTTTCCCCTCATACGGCTCAAGCAACTCAATATTTCTATTTGTTGTTAGAAATCGGCTCATACTTTCAACAGTTTCGTTTATTTCGCTTGTAGCAGTTGTTATGGACAAGTTGCCGTACAATTGAACCACCAACAGATATTTCATTGACGTTCCATGCTTTTGTACAATCTATCTCCTTGCCGCATAACGGACAAGTCCGCTTCTGCTTGTTCCATAAATATAAGAGTGACTTACGTCCTTTGAGAGATTCCAGCATTTGTTGCTCCTTTCGCTGAAAGAAATAATCATCATATTCCGGGTCGAAAGGGTTTGCCTCCCCCTTGACTTGCTTGTACGGAGTATAATGTATATCCGACAACCTTTTAAGGGTCAGGTAGTTCACTTTCTTGCTTTTTGTTTCATATTTCCATGCAAACGTCCATTTACGCCCCCGAATTTCATGCCAATATTTATCTGCAACCCAGGACTTGCGTTTCTTTGGGTGGCGACGTAAAGCCCATTTCTTTGTGAGGTTGTAAATGTGATTGTCGCAACCGTGAAAAGCATTGGTTGATGCACCATATCGGTAATAGTTTCCCCAACCTGTTATCACAGGATTGAGCATTCGTATCAGCGATTCCTGCTTACACATTTTATGTCCTTTAACGATGTCACTGATTTTTGCCCTAAAGCGTTTCTGTGCATCTTTGGACGGAGATGTGTACAGCCTTTTGCCGAACTTCCTTACATTGAAACCTAAGAAATCAAATCCATCGTATATGTTCGTAATGGTAGTTTTCTCTTCGGATAAGGTAAGACCCCTTTCTTTGAGAAATTCTATCACCATTGGTTTGACCTCGTTTTCCAATAATTCCTTATCTCGACCTGTGATTATAAAGTCGTCCGCATACCTGATAAGATTCACTTTGTAGTGGAATGTCTTATAGTTGATGAAACGTCTTTTGAATCTTTCAGCCAAGAGTGGTTGAAGTCCGTCAAGTGCCATATTTGCAAGTGTCGGTGATATGATACCTCCTTGTGGTGTACCCTCTTCTGTCGGGAACAGTTTACCATTGAATACAGCTCCACATTTCAGCCATTTTCTGAGTATTGTTTTATCCATAGGGATATTTTCAATAAGCCAGTCGTGACTGATGTGGTCGAAGCAACCCTTAATATCTCCCTCCAAAATCCATTCGGGGGAATGCTGGCGATTTAGAACCGTATCAATCTGACGAATTGCGTCCATTGTCCTGCGCTTCTTTCGGAAGCCGTAAGAAAAACGGTCGCCTGTCGTTTCGGCTATCGGTTCCAATGCCATGAGATATAATGCTTGCATCGCCCTGTCTTTCATGGTCGGTATTCCCAACGGTCGGAGTTTACCGTTCTTTTTCTTGATGTGAACCCTACGGAGCGGCTGTGGATGGTAGCCACGACGTCTAAGTTCACCGATTGCTTTGTACTTGCGCTTGGGAGAGTCCCAAAGCTGTTTATCTACTCCAGACGTATTCTTCCCTTTGTTGGAAGTAACCCTCTTTACTGCCAATGCCTTGGCGTAAAAAGAGTGAGTAAGCATCCACTGCAAGGTTTTCACCTTGTTATGTCTGCCTTCTTTCTGAGCCTTTACAATACGCGCTTGTAGCTTTCGGACATAGGTTTCACACTTAGACCAGTTCATACCGTCCCAAGTCAGATTCCTGCTGTCAGCAGGCGCACACGATGTTTTAATCTCGTTCATTTGCTTTCCTCCTTTTGAAAGTTCTAAAAGTTATCTTGTAAAGAGTTACCATATACGGAAGTCTGCCCACTTTCGTGTCGGATGATGTTACCCTCATTAACTCGTGATGTTGGTTCAATCCGTATCCTCCCCATTACAGGGCGGCATTCGCTTTCTCCGTTATCTCATACCTGCACCCCATTCGGCTTGCCTTGCGGTTCGCTTACTCGCATTATTACGAGAGAGATACAGGCTTGCCCTGTTCCACGCAATTGACAAACGGATAGTTTAGGTTCTGCCAAGTCCGCCGGCAGTGCTATGTCCGTGTAACCCCAACATGGGCGAGGGTTATCCGACTGCTTACCTTTTGGTGAGAGCTAAAGTATCTTGCGCTCCTTCAAACCTTACGACGGCTAAAGTCAGTTCACATTACGTTAACCATGCTATCCAGCCTCGCCACTCGACGGTATGATACTAACCGCCCTTGACGTTCCCTCACGGTTCAGTCTTGTCCTTTCGGAAAGTGTACTTTGTCCTATAAGCTTAGCACAACCCATCACTGGAGATGCACCTTATAGTAGGCTACCGCTGACGGAACAGCGGGTTAAATCTTGCAATATACATTGCTGTTTAACAATCAATTACGTGACTTTTCAGGTCACACCCACGTTTTATTGAGATTGAGCATAATCGTGTACGCACTCTCGTAAGCATCCGTAATATCCTCCATGAAGTCCGGGTGAATGGGATTACAACGGTGCGAGCGTCGTGGGTCGTCAAAGTTTATCACATAAAACTTCGGCTTCACCTTGTAGCCCTCCGGGTGGTTCAGCAGATGGTTGTATGCTATCGTGGACAAGTCGCTGAATTTGAAGTCGTACACATACATTGAGAAGCCCTTTTCAATCTGCTGCTTGATGAAATTATTTACCACCGCATAGGATTTACCACTGCCCGGCGTACCCAACACGATGGAAGCCCTAAAGGGATTCACGACATTGATCCAGCCGTTGTTCCAACGCTTTTTGTAGTAAAACCGTGTTGGTAGATTGACCGAATACTCACTTTCGATAAGCCGTGTTTCCTGCATGAAGCTCTCGTTCTCGTTGTTGAATACATCGTCCATAAGGTTGTGCTTCAACAGACGGCTCATCCACAGACCGCCCATCAGCAGGCAGACATAACCTGCGCCAACGGTCAGAATATACAGTCCCGTCACCGCCTCTATCGGGAGCGGCAAAGCCAGTATCCACCAGTTGAGGAAGAACAGCACAAAGCCAACGGCAAGGGCTGTCCAGATTCTTCCCCAAGTGATTTTCTCACCCTTCACGCCCTTTGTCCCCAGACAGGACAGGGCAAGCAGGAGGACGGCAAACAGTTTCGTGTACAGGATGGAACGGAACAGCCCCGCTGTGCGGTTGAAGTTCATCAGGATTCTGTCCACCACACCGATGTCCACACCCCAAAGCCGGATTGCTTCGTAGCAGAACCAGTACACATTCATGACCACTAAAATAATACTCACGGCACGCAGAAAATCCATGATTTTCGCCAATGCCCTCAAATCGTCTTCTTGTTGTGACATACATTGATTTTTTGATTGTTGATATTTTTGATTACATTCCCAAGCCCTTGCGCTTCTTCTTTTTCTTTTTGCGCTGCATCGCCCGGATGAAGGCTTCCTCTTCAGCATCCACTGCCGGACCTTCGGGGGCAAACAGGTTCATGCCACCGGAATGGCTCTCGTATTCCCCGCCGGAATAGCCTTGTTTGTCCTCTTGTCCCTCCACCGTAACGGAAAGAGGAATCGGAGGCTGTCCGGCGTAAGGCAGCGTGAAGTGTTCCTGCAAGGCGTTGGCGGAAAGTTCTTTGCCCATGCGTGAGCCGTTCAGCACGCAGCCCGTGCGGTGGTCGATAAACGTGGCTCCATAGATGCGCCCTTCCTCCGTGTAGCGCAGTACGGTGTCGATGCCCTTCCCTTTGAGCGCGGCTACAAACTTCTCCTTGTCATACGTGCCTTCCAGCACGGAAAGGACGGTGCGTTTCGTCATGTCAGCAAGTTTCCTGTCCTTAATCTCCTGCTTGGAACGGGCAAACTTCTTCTGCACAGCTTCATAGCCGACAGACTTCCCGAACAGCGAGGACTTGAAAGGATTGCCGACCTTGTTGCCCTTATCGTCCGTGACGGAATAGACCAGCCCGTGATACTCGCATCCGCGCACATTGCCATGCGCTTCCTCCACCGTCATATTATATAAGGAAAGGAGTGCGCGGTATTCGCCCATCGTCTGGAAGCGGTACTGCCCGCTGATAGCCTTGACGATATTTCCCGCCTGCTTCTTTACGTCGCCCGCAGAGGCGTCCACCTTGTGCAGCGGCGTGTCAAGACGGCGGTTCTTGCGTTCCGCGTCGTGCAGCCCGTACTTCCGTTCCAGTTCACGTGTTATCTGCTTGCTCCGGTAAAAATTGTTCCGGGTGTCTATGCTCCTGCCGTTCTCGTCCACCCTGACCGTCACAATATGCAGATGGTGGCGGTCGATGTCCTCATGCTTGAAAACGAGATACGGCTGGTTGCCGAAGCCCATCTTCTCCAGATATTCCCGTGCGATGTTCTGAAGCTCCGTGTCCGTCAAAATATCGTCGGGATGCGGATTGAGCGAGATATGCACCACCGGTTTCTCCACCTTCGACCGCACGGGCATCATGCCGAGAAAGTCCTCCATAGCCCGGTGGATGTCCATCGTTCCCGTACCGTCATTGTAGATGCGGTTGGTCGTCAGAAGCCGCCCTTTCGCCTCGTTGATCTTCTCCCCGTTGTAGGCAAGTGCGCCGTACAACGAATTTCCTACACTGATTTTTGCGACCATTTCGCCTCCATTTCTCTTGAAAGTTCCACAATCTTACGGCTCAGTTTCACGAGCTCGACGGTCTGTTGCTCCAGTTTGTAGAGCAACGCCATCGCCTTTTTCTCGGAAAAATGCAGCCTCAATACCTTCACGACTTGGTTGTAGTTCGTGCCTATCGCGCGGAACTGCGCGTGAAAATCGGACAGTTTGGTGTAGTAATCCACCAGCGTCTTGTCCACTTTCAGCACCTTGAACGGCTGTCCGAAGAAGTGCGCCTTCAGGAAAACCGACTTGGCATAAACGCCCGACTTCTCGAACATGGAGAGGAAACGGTTGTGTTCCTCCTCGCTGAAACGGACGGTGTAGCGGAACACCGCCGGATCGAGTTTGGGATTTCTCCCGCCTTTGTTTCTTCTTTTTTCACTCATATTACTTTGGATTTAGCGGTTTGACGGCATAAGCCGCCGCTTCGAGGCACAGACACCGCAGGTTTGAGAGGCTTCCCGACTTCGGAGGGTAAGCCCGCCCCCTGCAAGGGCAAGGCGTTTTCGTGGCTGCTCAAAATATTTTGAGCGGCTGAAAACATACCTTGCTATGTTCAGGTGAACATAAAAATCCGTCGGGGACGGATTGGGGGAATGCCTTTCAAACTCCGGGCTACGCCACCTGCGGCGAACCCTGCCGTTCGGGTGCAAAGTTACACTCTTAACGCGGTATCGGACAGAGGCTTGACCCGGACAATCAGTGCCAACCGGCGCAACGTGCTGCCACTTGCCGGAGAAGTGATACAAGTTCCAAAATATCCTTGTTTATTTGCAGTGTGATTCGGATGTGGGACTGAAAATACACTCCTTCCGCCGGATGTTCGGACAGTAATCCGGACATCAATCCAAACGGTTGAAAACAGGTGTATGTATTCAGATGGTTTTCCAAGCACACGTCCATGCGGACGGATAAAAGCATGGGCGGTTGGACAAACCGATGATTACCCATAGGCACAGCCGGATTAAGGAGTGAATAAATAAATGAATGGGAGCGCGTGCGTACGTACTAATGGCAATACGCTACCGCCACCGGACAGATGTATAACCAAATAAATTATCAGACAAATGAAAGAAGCAACTTATGTGGCAATCTCCACGCAGAAAGGTGGAGCGGGTAAGACAACCCTGACGGTGCTTGTAGCAAGCTACCTGCACTATGTGAAAGGCTACAACGTAGCCGTGGTGGACTGCGATTTTCCGCAGTACAGTATCCATGATATGCGCAAGCGCGACATGAAAGCCGTCATGGAGGACGGGCATTACAAGGTGATGGCGTATGAGCAGCTCAAACGGCTGAAGAAGAACCCGTACACCATCAGATGCAGCCGTGCGGAAGATGCGGTAAAGACCGCCGAAAATCTGGTGGCAGCGCAGCCCGCCCTTGATTTCGTGTTCTTCGACCTGCCGGGAACCATCAACAATGCCGAGGTGGTGCAGACCATTTCCAAAATGGACTACATCTTCACGCCCATCATCGCCGACCGTGTGGTGATGGAGAGTTCCATCAAGTTCGCCACCGTTATCAACGAACAGATGATAAGCACGGGTAAGTCCGGCATCAAAGGGATTTACCTCGTGTGGAACATGGTGGACGGGCGCGAAAAGACGGAGCTTTACAAGGCATACGACAAGGTCTGTGCCGAGTTCGCCCTGCCCATTCTGGAAACACATCTGCCGGACAGCAAGCGTTTCCGCAAGGAGACGGCGGCAGAACGCAAGGCAGTATTCCGCTCCACGGCGTTTCCGGCGGACAAAATACTGGTACGCGGCAGCAACCTCGACAAACTCGTCGATGAGATTCTCGGCATCATCAAAAACTGAACGGTATGGCAAAGAAAACAAGAATCGAGGACATCGACAGTGAAGCCGTAATCAACTCGTTTCGACTGGACGATACAAGCATTCCGCCGGAAGCGAGAAGCACGGACGGAAACGCTACTTCTCCACCTCCGAAAGAAGCGATACAGGAAGCCGTTTCTCCACCTGCCTCGCACTCCAAAGAGGAGCCAGAACGCAGGCGCAGGAACAGCAAGCCGGAAAAATTGGATTATGACACCGTATTCATATGCGGGTCCAATGTCACGGCAAGGCTCGGCAAACAGGTATATATCCGCAAGGAGTACCACGACCGCATACAGAAGATGCTTCATGTAATCGGAGGCAACGAGGTGACTATTGCGGCTTTTCTTGACAACGTGCTGACACACCATTTCACGCTGTTCCAAGACGAGATAGCCGAATCGTTCAAACGGCACATGGAATCCTATAATCTATAAAAACAATAAACAACAAAGAAGTATGAAAAGAACAAAGAAGAACCGACAGGCAGACTGCCTGCAAACAGGAAAGAGTGAAAGAACCGCTGCCCGTGCAGCAAAGTGTGTAACCGACTACGATCAGGAAAATACCGGCGTTGACTTCCGCAAGGATAAAGGCAGAGACAAGCCGCTCTCGACTTTCCTGCAAGCATCGGAAATCAAAACGCGGCAATGTATATACATCAGCCGAGAAATTCATGAGAAAGTCGCTATCGTTGCCAGTCGGATGGGAAACGGTTTGAGCATCGGCAAGTTCGTGGACAACATCCTCCGCGACCATTTCCGGCAATACGGGCAGCAGTACATGGAACAGATTGAAAACGCCCAAAAAGTAAGATTATGACAAAGGCGTTTTTAATCGTATCGGTTGCTTGCAACGTGTGGTTCCTGTTCCTGCTGTTCTATGACCGCATCATGGACACGAAGCTCATCCGTTTCTTCAGACATATTGCCGGGCTGTGGCGGTCATTGGACAGTACGGTGGCAGAGCAAGGAAAGGATAAGGAAATACCTCACGCAGACACCTCGGACATCATTGGCAAGAGCCGTTTCAAGATGGCATCGACCCGGACAACCGCTACCATACCGACGCAAGAAGCCGCCACTTCGGAAAAAGGCATTGAGCTGTCGGAGGAAGAGGCTACTTTTGACGACGGAAACACGGAAACCGTCTCACGCCCGACACAAGTACCGAAGGACAAACTCGATGAAACCTTCACGAGCATCCCGCCCTCGGAACTGGAGTACGGAGAGGATGAGCCGGAGGACGAGGAACCAGACAAAAAGCAGGCTTCGGGAAGCAGCTTCGAGGATATTGACATGGCAGTACGCACCATACGGAAGGAATCACCATCCGATGAGGAAATGCGACACGCCGGAAAGGTCATGACGGAACTGGACGGGACAGAGCTTTTCGCAAGAATAACGGAACGCCTGACCGATGAAGCAATGAGCGAGAGGCTTGCAAAGGCGATGGCAGTTTTCGTGGACACGGTGAACATGACCGTGACACAACAAAAGGAAAAGGTGTTCGTGATTCCCGACAACATCGAGGAGTTCGACTTCCGAAACTATGTATAACAGCTAAAAAAGAATGGAAATGAAAACGTAAAATGACGACACCCATGCGCACGGCGGTACAAGGTACAGCCAATCCGCAACGGACACACCCAAGTCCGTAGAAACAAACGGGCTACCACTAAACCAAAGTAAAGTAATCAAGTATCAACCGCCCGAAAAAGGACTATCCACCCTTTGGACGGCACAAAAAAAAGAACAGTTTATGAATAAGAACATCAGACAAAAGTTCATTATCTCTGCGGCACTCATGATTGCCGCCACCGCTTCCGCTTTCGCGCAAGGAAACGGTATCGCAGGTATCACGGAAGCCACCTCTATGGTGACAAGCTATTTCGATCCGGGCACTAAGCTGATTTACGCCATCGGCGCGGTGGTCGGACTTATCGGTGGCGTGAAAGTCTATGGCAAGTTCTCGTCCGGCGACCCCGACACGAGCAAGACAGCCGCCTCGTGGTTCGGGGCTTGTATCTTCTTGATTGTCGCTGCCACTATCCTGCGCTCATTCTTCCTTTAATACACAATGTATGGCTGAATACCCGATAAACAAGGGTATCGGTCGTCCGGTCGAGTTCAAGGGTCTAAAGGCTCAGTACCTCTTCATCTTCTGCGGAGGTCTGCTGGCTCTCTTCGTCCTGTTCGTCATCCTCTACATGGTCGGCATCGACCAGTGGGTATGTATCGGCTTTGGCGCGGCATCGTCCTCCCTCCTTGTATGGCAGACCTTCGCGCTGAACGCCCGGTACGGCGAACACGGGCTGATGAAATTGGGAGCGGTCAAGAGCCATCCCCGATACCTTATCAACCGGCGGCGGATTACCCGATTATTCAAACGGCAACGAAAGGAAGAAACGACATGAGAAATACATCCAAAATGACGACACTGGAAAACAAGTTCCCGCTATTGGCTGTGGAGCATAGCTGTATCATCTCCAAAGATGCCGACATTACAGTGGCTTTCGAGGTGGAGCTGCCGGAACTTTACACCGTGACGGGTGCGGAGTACGAGGCGATACACGGCTGCTGGTGCAAGGCAATCAAGGTGCTGCCGGACTTCTGCGTCGTGCATAAGCAGGACTGGTTCATCAAGGAACGCTACAAGCCGGAACTGGAGAAGGACGACATGAGTTTTTTGAGCCGCTCCTTTGAACGCCACTTCAACGAACGTCCTTACCTGAAACACTCCTGCTACCTCTACCTGACCAAGACGACGAAGGAGCGTAACCGGATGCAGAGCAACTTCAGTACGCTGTGCCGTGGACATATCATCCCGAAGGAACTGGACAGGGAAACCGCCGGGAAGTTCATGGAGGCCGCCGAACAGTTCGAGCGCATCATGAACGACAGCGGTTTTGTCAGGCTACACCGGCTATCCACCGACGAGATTGTCGGGACGGAAAAGTCCACCGGGCTAATAGAGCGTTACTTCTCTCTCATGCCCGAAGGGAATGCGACCTTGCAGGACATCGACCTCTCGGCAAAAGAGATGCGTATCGGCGACACCCGCCTGTGCCTGCACACCCTCTCCGACGCGGAGGATATGCCCGGTAAGGTAGCGACCGACACCCGATATGAACGGCTTTCCACCGACCGGAGCGATTGCCGCCTCTCCTTCGCCTCACCCGTGGGGCTGCTGCTTTCCTGCAACCACATCTACAACCAGTATGTGATTATAGACAACAGCGAGGAAAATTTGCAGAAGTTCGAGAAGTCCGCAAGGAATATGCAGTCATTATCCCGATACAGCCGGAGCAACAGCATCAACCGCGAGTGGATAGACCAGTACCTGAACGAAGCCCATTCCTACGGGCTGACCTCGGTACGGGCGCACTTCAACGTCATGGCGTGGAGCGATGACGCGGAGGAACTGAAGCATATCAAGAACGACGTGGGCAGCCAGCTGGCGAGCATGGAGTGCGTGCCGCGCCACAACCCCATCGACTGCCCGACACTCTACTGGGCGGCGATACCCGGCAATGCGGCGGACTTCCCGGCGGAAGAGAGTTTCCATACATTCATCGAGCAGGCGGTGTGCCTCTTCACGGAGGAAACCAACTACCGCAGTTCGCTCTCGCCCTTCGGCATCAAGATGGTGGACAGGCTCACGGGAAAACCGTTGCACCTCGACATCAGCGACCTGCCGATGAAGCGGGGCATCACCACTAACCGCAACAAGTTCGTGTTGGGTCCTTCGGGCAGCGGCAAGTCGTTTTTCATGAACCACCTCGTGAGGCAATACTACGAACAGGGTACGCACGTGGTATTGGTGGACACAGGAAACTCCTATCAGGGCTTGTGCGAGATGATCCGGCGCAAGACAAACGGGGCGGACGGCGTGTACTTCACCTACACGGAGGAGAAACCGATTTCGTTCAACCCGTTCTACACCGATGATTATGTGTTCGACGTGGAGAAGAAGGACAGCATCAAGACATTGCTGCTGACACTCTGGAAGTCGGAGGACGACAAAGTGACGAAGACGGAAAGCGGCGAACTGGGCAGTGCGGTGAACGCCTACATCGAGCGTATCAGGGCTGACCGGAGCATCGTTCCCTCGTTCAACACCTTCTATGAGTATATGCGCGACGACTACCGCCGTGAACTGGCGGAACGTGAGATAAAGGTGGAGAAGTCAGACTTCAACATCGACAATATGCTCACCACCATGCGGCAATATTACCGGGGTGGACGCTACGACTTCCTGCTCAACTCCACGGAGAACATTGACCTGCTCGGCAAGCGGTTCATTGTCTTCGAGATTGACAGTATTAAGGAAAATCGCGAGCTTTTCCCGGTCGTGACCATCATCATCATGGAAGCCTTCATCAACAAGATGCGCCGTCTGAAAGGCGTGCGCAAACAGCTGATAGTGGAAGAGGCTTGGAAGGCTCTATCTTCGGCGAACATGGCTGAGTACCTGCGCTATATGTACAAGACCGTGCGCAAGTATTACGGGGAGGCAATCGTGGTGACGCAGGAGGTGGACGACATCATTTCCTCGCCCGTCGTCAAGGAGAGCATCATCAACAACTCCGACTGCAAGATACTTCTCGACCAGCGGAAATACATGAATAAGTTTGATGCCATACAGTCCCTGTTGGGTCTTACGGAGAAGGAGAAGTCACAGATACTCTCCATCAACATGGCGAACAACCCGTCAAGGCTCTACAAGGAAGTTTGGATCGGGCTGGGTGGCACACAGTCGGCGGTCTATGCCACCGAAGTTAGTGCTGAAGAGTATCTGGCGTACACCACCGAAGAAACGGAAAAAGTAGAGGTGTACCGTCTGGCGGAGCAGCTGGGCGGCGACATCGAAGCCGCCATCCGGCAGCTTGGCGAAAGACGGAGAAACAAGGAATAAGTAAAAACGATTCATCAACCAAAAAAGAAAATGCGTATGAGTATATCAAGAACGAAAATGCTGCAAGTCAGCAAGTGTTTAATCGGGCTGGCGGTCATGGTGCTGCAATCCTGCGAGGTAGCGGACAACCGCCGCGACCTGCTTTGCGGGAACTGGGAAAGCGTGGAAGGAAAGCCCGACGTGCTTATCTACAAGGAGGGCGAAGCCTATAAGGTGACGGTGTTCAAACGGAGCGGCATCTGTCGCAAGCTGAAGCCGGAAACCTATCTCTTGCAGGAGGAGAACGGCAACCTGTTCATGAACACCGGATTCCGTATCGACGTGTCCTACAACAAAGTGACGGACATCCTGACCTTCTCGCCGAACGGGGACTACGTGCGCGTGAACCCGAAACCGGACCATCCGATAGGCGAGCAATAAATAATGAAATCCACTAAAATCCAAAGTAACATGAGAACAAGAATAATATTAGCCATCTGCCTGTGCCTGTTTGCAGTCGGCAGGGCAAGCGCACAGTGGGCGGTGATAGACCCGTCCAACATCGCGCAGAGCATCGTGAACACCTCCAAGAACGTGGTACACACTTCCACGACCGCCCAGAATATGATAAAAAATTTTCAAGAGACGGTGAAAATTTACGAGCAGGGCAAGAAGTATTACGACGCACTCAAATCCGTGAACAATCTGGTAAAGGACGCCCGGAAGGTGCAGCAGACCATCCTGATGGTGGGTGACATCACCGACACCTATGTGACCAGCTTCCAGAGGATGATGCGTGACGACAACTTCACGGTAGAGGAACTGGGAGCCATCGCCTTCGGCTACACCAAGCTGTTGGAGGAATCCAACGACGTGCTGACGGAACTGAAGAACGTGGTGAACATCACCACGCTCTCCATGACGGACAAGGAGCGCATGGACGTGGTGGAACGCTGCTACTCCAAGATGAAGCGTTACCGCAACCTCGTGAGCTACTACACCAACAAGAACATCAGCGTGAGCTACCTGCGGGCAAAAAAGAAGAACGACCTCGACCGCATCATGGGGCTGTACGGGAACATGAACGAAAGATACTGGTAGCCTATGAATTTCGACAACCTTCACCAGATTCTGCGCTCGCTCTACGAGCAGATGATGCCGCTATGCGGGGACATGGCGGGCGTGGCGAAAGGCATCGCCGGGCTGGGCGCATTGTTCTACGTCGCCTACCGGGTGTGGCAGTCGCTGGCGAGAGCCGAACCGATAGACGTGTTCTCCATGCTCCGCCCGTTTGCGATAGGCTTATGTATCATGTTCTTCCCGACGGTGGTATTAGGTACGATAAACAGCATCATGTCGCCCGTCGTGCAAGGCACGGCAAAGATGCTGGAGGCGGAAACGCTGGACATGAACCGATACCGTGAGCAGAAGGACAAACTGGAATACGAGGCGATGATGCGCAACCCCGAAACCGCCTACCTTGTGTCGAACGAGGAGTTTGACAAACAGCTGGAGGAACTGGGCTGGTCACCCGGTGACATGGTGACGATGGCGGGAATGTATATCGAGCGTGGAATGTACAACATGAAGAAAGGCATCCGCGATTTCTTCCGCGAGATACTGGAACTGATGTTCCAAGCCGCCGCCCTCGTGATAGACACCATCCGCACCTTTTTTCTCGTGGTGCTGGCGATACTCGGTCCGATAGCCTTCGCCATATCGGTATGGGACGGTTTTCAAAGTACACTCACACAGTGGATATGCCGCTACATACAGGTTTATCTGTGGCTGCCCGTGTCGGATATGTTCAGCACCATACTGGCGAAGATTCAGGTGCTGATGCTGCAAAGCGACATCGAGCGTATGCAGGCTGACCCGAACTTCTCGCTGGATTCGAGCGACGGTGTGTACATCGTCTTCATGATCATAGGAATCATCGGCTACTTCACCATCCCGACGGTGGCAGGCTGGATTATCCAAGCCGGAGGCATGGGAAGCTACGGTCGCAACGTGAACCAGACGGCAGGACGAGCCGGAAGCATGGCGGGCAGCGTGGCGGGTGCAGCCGCAGGCAACATGG
>OAVO01000614.1_pt1 | contig 21022 bp, 23 predicted proteins | sample 1501411 | NCBI WGS metagenome assembly OAVO01 (sample SAMEA2580081, study PRJEB22360) | human gut metagenome | biome: human gut; feature: human-associated habitat; material: faeces | place: Denmark | collected 2008/2010 | reverse complement strand
ATATCCGGGATTTTTGAATCGACATCGAGAGACTATATTTTTATTTTTTAATTTTGCGAGATTAAAAGTAATTAAATCTAATTTTGTTTATGAAATAGTTTGTGATGTGTCATTTGTTATAGGAATAAATATATTTGTTTTTACTCAAAGGGATACTGCTCGATTTCAAGTTTTAATACTATCCGCATATTTATGTTGTTTATATCTATTAAATATTCGTGATTTGTTAAGAAAAATATAATTACCATGTGACATATGAAATGAACGAAGCTGTGTACACGAAAACTCATGTTTTTAGGATGGCTTAAAAAATAAGTTTGAGAAAATAATGGACTATAACTGGATTTTATTGAAAGGTATGAGGTATTATATGGAAACGATAAAAATACAGCACTTATTTGGTAGATTTTCTATATTTTTCTTGGTGTTAATTGTGGCAGTATTTGCTGAGGAATATTCAATTGATAGGTTGTGCTTGAATATAAATGGACTTCCATTTATTTTTATGAATGCATTTATGATTGTAGGAATAGCATATATTTATCAAAAAGCAACAAGGAAATTATTCATAAAGGAATTTGAGTATGAGATATATGAAGATTTCTTCTATATTAATGGGAATAAATATGAATATCAAGATGTAATAAAATGTGAAATTCATTATTTTGATTATTTTTTTATAAATGTATTGTGTTTGCATATAGACATGAAAAACACCTCTAAAAGCACCATTTTGTTATATTCAGAAGACTTGGATGAAGGGATAGACTATAAAGCCATTCCATTGTTTAAGTTTTATGAATCAGTTAGCGAACATTTGAGAATCAGCTAACTATTGACAGATAGGGTTGAAAGAAAATATAGCCTTTCTTTTTTCGGCAATCGTAAGCGGTATCTTTCTTTGCTTGTAATCGTTTCAAAAGAATTATATAATAGGCATATATGATTTTAGGAGAAGAAAGTATGGCACAGACTATAAGTATCGGAAAACAGGATTTTCTATACCTTCGTGAAAATAATTATTTTTATATAGATAAGACTGATTTTATCAGGCAATGGTGGGAGAGCGCGGATGACATCACGCTTATTACCAGACCACGCCGCTTTGGAAAAACTCTGAATATGAGTATGCTTAATTATTTTTTCTCAAATCATTATTCGGAAAAAAGTGAGATTTTTGAGAAGCTTTCTATATGGAATAGCGAAAAATACCGCAGGCTACAGGGAGCATATCCTGTTATATTTATAAGCTTTGCGGATGTAAAGCAGGGAAATTATAAGGATGCGGTACAGAAGGTTAAGAAGATAATTGCGGATGTATACAGGCAGTATCGTTATCTGATGGATTATCCTGATTTTACAGAAGCTGACAGGCGTAAGCTGTCAGACATGACAGATAGGATTGATGATGTAACAGCCCAGGATTCCCTTAAAGATCTGTCATATTTTTTAAGCGAGTACTACAAGAAGAAGGTTATTATTCTACTTGATGAATATGATACACCTATGCAGGAAGCTTACATTCATGGATATTGGGATGAATTCGTGAATTTTATGAGAGGATTGCTGAACTCTACTTTTAAGACCAATCCATATATGGAACGTGCAATAATGACAGGAATTACGAGAGTCTCAAAAGAGTCTGTTTTTTCAGATTTGAATAACCTGGTAGTTGTTACGACTACGTCTGAGCAATATGCTGATTGCTTTGGTTTTACTGAGAAAGAGGTTTTTGAGTCGATTGAAAAGTATGGAATGAGTGATAAAAAAGCTGTTGTTAAGCAGTGGTATGATGGATTTACCTTTGGTTCGCTCAAAGATATATATAATCCATGGTCTATTACTAATTTTCTGAAAGAAAAAAAGTTAAAGCCTTATTGGGCTGCTACCAGCTCCAATGCTCTTATAAGCAGACTTATACAGGGATCATCTGCAGAGATAAAGAGCCTCATGGAAAGTCTGGTTAATGGAAAGAGTATTGAGGTGAATTTTGATGAACAGATAGTATTCAACCGGCTCGAAAAAGATGAGAGCGCTATATGGAGCCTTCTTCTGGCGAGTGGGTATCTGAAGGTTGATAGCATTGTCCATAAGGGAATTACTCTTGAGCCCTGGTACAGACTTAGTATAACGAATCTTGAGACTATAAGTATGTTTTCTAATCTGTTCAAAGGATGGTTTGCGGATGTATCATCCAACTATAATGAATTTGTGAAGGCTTTATTTAGTGGGGATGTAAAAGCAATGAACGTGTATATGAATGATGTGGCGATGTCTACTTTTAGTAGTTTTGATACAGGCAATCATCCATCAGACCGTAGTCAGCCGGAGCGTTTTTATCATGGCTTTGTGCTTGGACTTTTGGTTGATATACGTGATAATTATGAAGTCCTTTCAAATCGTGAAAGTGGCTTTGGAAGATATGATGTAGTTCTGGTTCCGAGGGAGAAGGAACGTGACGCATTTGTTATGGAGTTTAAGGTGTTTGATGACAGTGAAGAAAGTGGGCTCGAAGATACGGTTGCGGCAGCGCTCAGACAAATTGATGAGAAAAACTATGATACTCAATTGCTGGACAGGGGAATATCTGAGAATAATATCAAGCATTACGGATTTGCATTTTGCGGAAAAAAAGTGTTGATCGGATGCTGAGAGAAATTATAATACGAGGACTATAATTCATGAGTAGAATACTTTTGGTGGAAGATGACACAATGATTACTTCTGGGATTCTGTATGCATTTGAGACAGAAGGATATGAAACAAATCATGTCACAGGTATAAAAGATGCCAGAAGTTTAATTCTATCATTTTTGCGTATAATCTTTTGGATAATGCTTGCGGTGTTAGCATTATTAGCAGAAGTGGTGTTAAAGGGAAATATTATGAACAAAGAAGAAATCAGTACAATATCAACCTCAAGTCCCACCATAGCAAAGCATTGTCGATATTAAGTTGTCAAATGGTACTGCATTAAGAATCGTAACTATAACATTAGATTTCGCCACTTCGATACTCTCTATATTGTTATGCGTATTTTTTGTATAGATTTTTCGTTAGTTTCCTGTGGTTTTGTAACAGAGCAATTTGTATTCGATGATATATTTGCAATATGGATTTGTATTTAGTAAATAAGTGATTAAGTAAAAGAAAAAGCCTTTCAGAATGGTATGGTGTCTGAAAGGATTTTGCCTTTTTTTGCAAAGAAAATGATATTGATATGCTTTTCTGCTATGATTAATGTGTATGTAAATAATTTTATGTATATGGGTTTACGCATCGGTTAAATTGTTTGTATAAATTAAGTAAGGGTTAAAAACTTACGTTAACGAGAAATGTGGCTTGCACACATTTCTGCATTAGACCAAGGAGAATGAGAAATGGATAAGTATAAAGAACTGATAAGTCTTTTTTCGGATGTCCTCGAAAAATCGAAGGATTACCATATTGCATATATCTATCAGGTGGGCTATGTGTCTTTGGTTGGTTTGTTGAGCAAAGAGGAAGGGCAGAACCGGTCAATGATAGTCGATGAAATATTTTCCTCCCCGGAAGAAATGGCGGAAAGTCTACTGCGTAACTGGCGTTGGCAGTGGTTTTATGAAAATAGGGAATTATTGCCACGGAAAGATTATGATGATATTTGCAGACTTGATGACGAGCTGCCGGACAGTCTGCGGGATCAATATAAGCAGGATATTCTAAGTTGGTAGGACAAAATACAGGCTGTCTTACAAAAAGAAAGTTAGGTCTGTTTGTATATTAGGCGTCCGATGAGGGAAGTAGCAGATATAAAAACAAATACGATTGCCTGAAGGAACATATACCTTGTGTTTTGGGTAAAGATGAAAAATAAAGCAAGGAAAAAGCTGATAAGCATCGTAAAATAAGTTCTCTTAATGAATGTGCGGTTTTCCTGTGCATCAACTTCCCGATTTGGATGATCAACCGGACCGATGACCAGTATCAGTATGGAGGCAAATAGATACATTGCAAAAGAGATCGGAATAGGTATTGTTAAATATTTTACTGCCAACAGGGAAAATGTGAGTATAAGGCAGGAGCCTATAAAACAGGCAAAATATGTTTTCATATGCAAGCCACCGCCATAGGAGCGCATCGGGATAAAAAGCAGGAAAAAGAAAAGGCATTCAGGCAGCATACCGAGAAAAAACGCTATTATAATGCTGCATATGGTACTCACAGACAACTCTAAAAAGCATTGAAAACCGTACTGATAGATTTCAATTAATTCTTCAGTAATTATCTTTTTTTTATATATGTAATTGGTTAATTTCTTCGCTAAATATTCCATGACAGCTCCTTTTTAAAATTCAAAATCAATCTATGCTACTTGGTGTTCTCTGAATATGATCCATACATGACAATAATAACCTGAAATATATTGTCATTGTCCGTTATATCCATTTGACCATGATAATTTTCGATGGCATGGTTTATGGATGAAAGTCCAAGACCGTGATATATGTTATCGCCCTTTGTAGTTATGTAATGACCAATAATATCTTTTTTACGCTTTGCTTGATAGTTGTTTTTGATGCATAGCTGAAAGATGTCTTTGGCATAGGAAATATCAAGGCTTATAAATCCTTTCTCATCTGGAAGATTTTGGCAGGCTTCCAGTGCGTTTTCCAGTAAGTTTCCTAAAACTATAGCTAAATGTCCGCTTTCAAATGGAAGGGAAGCGGGTACAAGAACATTGACATTAAACTGTACATTATCCATTTGTGCTGCAGCATATGCATGATTGATTAAGGAATCAATGACTATGTTACCGCTGTGGGAAATTTCCGCTGGACGATCTCCAGCACCGACATCTAACATTTGCATTATATATTTCTCTGCCTCACTGCTCTGTCCTGTCTGAACCATTCCGAGAAGACTGGAGAGATGATTTTTCAAATCATGCCGTAATCTGCGGATTTCAAGGTAGAGACTCTCACGTTCTTCCGCCTGTTGGCTGCAAAGTTCTAGTTGCTGCGCATACAGACGGTTTTGCCCACGCAGTTCAGCGTTTCGGCTGATCCAGTCGTAGACCTCAAAGATAACATAGTTTACAATCAGCAGCAGGAAACTCGCTGTGATGGAGAATATCATATATTCGCTATGAACAGCCGCAATAAGAAATATGTGGTGCATCATATAGATACTGCTGACTGGTATCAGTAAAATGCTCAAAAAGTAAAGCAGGGGAATTTCAGAATAGTGGTTATCTTTGATGCAGTGGCTTATGATTACTGATAACAGCAGCATACACATCTTGGATATGAAACTTCCGGCATCCTTAAGCGTTCTGGAATCAAAACCCATAGACATTAGTATCATCATGACGATAACTTCCACTAACATCCATACTGCACATATCAATAAGGAAAATATACAACGCTGTTTGATACTCCGCTTGCGAGTAGCTGAGCTGATCATATATATCAGCAGGACATTCCCGAACAACAGCAGATGTGGCGGGAATATGGAATTGATATTGTTTATGATCAGAAAGACATAATATATGCCCCATTCTATGCAACTTTTTAAATTTTCATTTGCCGGTCCCCAAAATACTTTCATATATTTCCGTATAATGAGAAGGTGGAGCAGCGATAGGAGCAGTTCGGGGATTATCGTTAAATATTCCGTCATTCTTCTATGACCGCCTTTCCACCTGCAATCTTACAAAGTTGTTGGCGTACATCTTTCTGCCGATCCTCGCTGATTTTCAATTCTTTTTCTTTTCCCATGAAACTGATAGTAATATTGAAAAAATTCATTTTCTTAACATAGTTGTAATTTACTAAAAAAGACTGATGTATACGCAGAAAATATTGCCTGCTTGCCACCAGTTCCTTTTCCACATTATTGAGCTTTCCATAAAAATGTTCATCGGAACCGTCCTTAAGGTGGATATAAACGATTCTGTTATTGCTTTCAAAATAAACAATGTCTCTTATAGGCACTTTCCGAATTTCCTTGTTGAATGTAAATTGATAGAATACTTCTGTCTCATTGATGCGTTTATAAGATTCCTTAAAATAACGAGCAAACTGGACATGGTCTAAAGGCTTAGAGAGGAAGCGGAATGGCTCTACTTCAAACAGTTCCTTTAGATAGTTGTCATAGCCAGATACATAAATTAGCAGGACGGTTCGATCTATTTTACGGATGCACCGTGCAGCCGTTATTCCGTCTACCTGCTCCATTTCAATGTCAATAAATATAAGTTGATAATGCTCGCCGTTCTGAATGCTATTCAGAAGGGTTTTGCCGTCAGAGAATACTTCGGTTTCCACACGGATACCTAGCTTCCGGCTTTCTTGAAACACCAGAGTTTCAATTTCACCGGTAAATTTTAAATCATCATCACATATTGCTACTCTCAGCATTTTTTCTCTCTTCCTTTGTAGATGCTTCCCCGCTTTCCTTTTGCGCCTGCTCTAGGCGCTCAAGTAAGCAGCGGAGTGTCTTTTTGTTGACTTCGGTCAGGTTCTGATAGCGGATGACAATATCATAACATCTATCCATTTCCTGGTTCATACGATACTGTCCGTTATAATCACGTTTTACATCAGAGATCCCCAGTATGTAATCTGTGGTAACATTAAACTGTTTTGATATTTCTATGAGTAAATCAGAAGGAATATCATTAGCGTTGTTTTCCATTCTACTTACCGCTTGTTGTGTAGTTCCAATTTTCTCGGCAAGGGCTTCTTGGGACAAGAATAAATTCTTTCTTAATTCACGAATACGATTGTTTTCCATATGTACAACTTCCTTTCATGTATCATTTTTACATAATCATTCGGAATAAACCAACAATCTAAATGAGTAAATAAAATACGCGTATATAGGTAAAATGAACAAATATACAATTTTAATATCGTTATGGAAATAATTATGGGGAAAAATTACATGTTGTGTCGGAATTTCAACATTGAAGAGGAAAAATCTGCAAAATGAGATATACTTGCAATTAAAATGAAATGGAGGTGTGTTATATGGCAGGCAGCAAAAAGAAAAATATTGCAGCAACAATTTTGGGAAAAGTGGCACTTAATTCTGCAAAAGCAGCAGCGGACAGCAGATGCATGTATTGTCTGCATCAGCCCAAGCAGCCGGCAGGAATAAAGAAACTTTTCAGATAAGAAGGCTGGTATATGAAAGAAAATGCTGTCATATGTGTGAGGAAACTTACATATATGGCAGTATTTTTGGGAGAAGGGTTTGGTCAATTCATTTCCAATGTAATGAACTTAAAAATATACAGTAGACAATCTGTATAGTAAATTGTAAAAACACACGAATGATATTCAATATTTGAAACTCATGCATGTGTTTTTATGCGCAAATATAGGACAGAAGTATCTTGTATATTTTTATGTTAGTGGCATATGGGATAAGGAGGTATCCCAATTCAATAAAAAATCATACCTGAGAAAGAATACATATGAAAGGGTGTGACCTGACATAATGTATTCTTTTTTTATGCTTGTCGAAATATACCGCTTTATGTCTGGGTTTGTATCCGTGGTTCTCCACTCAGTTCTTCATTTCAAAAATAAATTAGAATGGAGAATAGATAAATGAAGGATATAAAATATATTATTGCGGATAATGTGAGATTATACCGGAAACAGAGAAATTTAACACAACTTGAACTGGCAGAGAGAGCGGAGCTCTCGGTTGACTCTATAAAACGAGTGGAGTGTGGAAGCAGGACAATGTCATTGGAAAATTTTATGAGAATAGCGGAAGCATTGGATGTTTCTGTATCCTATCTTTTGTATGAAAGTCCAAATATAATTCCTATAACAGAGCGGATTCAAAATATTTTAAATGGAAAAATTGAAAAATAGCAAGAATATTTAATACATATGCTTGAAGAGATGGCAGAAGGGTTGGACAAGCTGATGTAAAGTTATGAACTTTGTAATAGAATGTATAGTTTTGTATATTTAAAATAACAAGACTTTTTCATTAGTGTTATTTTGGTAAAGCACTGTTCAATCTAAGAAAAAGAGCATTGAAGAATAGTTGATAAAACGACTATTCTTCAATGCTCCAAGGTATAACAATGGTAAATGTACATCCACCACCTGGGGTATCGTTTAAATATATCCTGCCAGCAAGAAGTGAAATCAGCTCGCTTGCAACGCTAAGTCCTAAGCCATAGTGTCCTTTTTTTGTGCGGGATTTATCGCACCGATAAAAGCGGTCAAATATATGCTTCTTATCCTCTTCACTTATTCCAATTCCATGATCTATGATGCTTATGGTCAGATAGTTCTTTCGGATAGAGGCATCTAGCAAAATAATGGAGTTCTCTGGCGAATAGGAAATTGCGTTGTCCAGTAAAATGCTGACAATCTGGTTTAGACGATCTTCGTCAGAGATAAGGGATGGGAAGCATTCTTCGGGCATATTTATCTGCAAGTCAATTGATTTCTGGTTACAGATATTTACAAACTTATCATACAGGTTGACAAGTAAAGTATCCACGTTTATTTCTGATTTGTGAAATATCCAGTTGCCAGCATCAATTGAAGATAACAGGAGCAAGTCTTGAATCAGCCTTGTCATTCGGGATATTTCAGATTCAATGAGGGAAGCATGATTTTTAATGATTGTGGTACTGTCTGGTGAAGCTTCAATGCAATCTGCTGCTGATAATATAACTGCCAGAGGTGTCTTTAATTCATGGGATACAGCAGCAATAAAATTTTTTTGGCTTTGCATGGTTTTTTCAGCAGGCTTTATTGCCTGCCTGATAATTAGGACCGATACAAATAGCACAATAATAAACACTATGAGCCATATCAGAATGTAACGTATAATGGCAGGTAAAAAAGCTGTTAATCCACTTTTTTCTTTCGCAATTACAAGATTTACATATCTGGTATCGGTATAAATTGAACAGAGTACGCCATAATATGTTCTGCCCTTTTCAGAGGAAAAAGTGATAGTTCCGGATTGAAAGCTATGATTGGATTCGGTTTCACCATTGTCAATAAGTTCTGAATTTTTTTGTGTTTTCAAAAAAGTATCTATTGTTTTTGTTGTATCTTCTATATTACAGCTTTCATAGAGAAGTTCATTTTGTTCTGTAAATAAACGGAAAGCATAATCATATTTTTTTTCACAGATTTGTAAATTCTCCACATAATTTGCAGAGTTCTCAAAAAGTAGGACAAGATTCGTAGCCTGTCTGTTTATATCGCTAAGTTCGGCATTCTGCATGGTTTCTATATTTTCGCATGTCAGCAGAAAAAATACTATCGTAAAGACAAGCATAATACTGCTTATAAAAAGAAAATACAATTTCCGTTTAAGATTTTTCAGCATGGCAAACCTCCAACAAATAACCCGAACCGTATGATGATGTTATAGAACAACCGCAGTTCAATACACGCAGACGCTTACGCAGGAAATAGACATAATTATCAACATTTCCCTGCTCTATGGGAGTATCTGTTTCCCAGGCTTTTTGCATAAGCTGCTCACGGGTAAGGATTGTGTCAGGTTTTTCTAAAAAGGCGCACATTAAAAGAAATTCTTTTGGGGTAAGCGGTATCGCATTTTTATTGCATGACAATTCCTTTTTGTTAAGATTTAAGGACAGATCATGGTATTGCAGGCAGTTTTTTTCTGATATAATCGCTGGTCTGCGTGTTAATGCCCGGATGCGGGCGGATAATTCTGATATGTGGAAAGGCTTTACCAGATAATCATCCGCCCCATTATCCAGACCATCTATCTTGTCATGCAATTCGGACATTCCAGTAATGATTATTACGGGAATTGAGATCTGTTTTTTTCGCATGGCTTTAATGATTGTCATTCCGTCAATGACTGGGAGCATACGGTCTATAATAGCAAGAGCATAACCATTATCTGGATTAAGAGCATAAATCATTCCGTCTTCGCCGCTCGTGCAGGCATCAATGACATAATTTTCTTTTGTAAGCTGCAGCTTGATTGAGCTGCAGAGATTTTGATCATCTTCAATTAAAAGGATTTTCAACTTTTCATCTCCCTAAATGTTTTGGTAATAGTATATCAAACAATTATCGAAAAATCTTCTAAATAATCCTTAAAATTTGTTCGATGTTTTGAAGATTTTTAGAGAAGTTTTTTGCTATTCTTACGATATGGCAAGTAAGCCAAATAAAATCAAAGCGAGGTAATAACATGAAAACAATGTGGAAAAAAACAATCGTAATCATTTGTGTAGGGGGACTGTCAGTTATGTGTCTGGCAGGGTGCGGTAAAGACACAGCTGATAGTCCAAAGATACCAGCACAGGAAACACAACAGAATAATGTGGTGGATGAGGCACAGGCAAATAATAATGCGGCAGGTGGTGAGACATCTGGCAGTATGGGTGATGGGGAATTTTATGATGGTGCAAATCTGCAAGGGAGCGTTGTGAATTTTTCCGAAACAGGTTTTTCCTTATCCCCTGCAAATACGGAGATAGATGCAGGAGGCGGTCAGGTATTAGCACAAGAAGAACCCGGTTCGGAAAGTGACAAAAGCAATATTCATATTACCTATACCGACAATACTGTTTTCCAAATTGTAAATCTCAGTATGAGTTCACAGTCAGAGGTTTCAAGGGAGGACACGGATAAGGAGAGTGTCAAAAAACAGTCCGGCGTATGTGTGTTTGGTTCTTGTCAGGATACTTATCACTGGACAGCAGATAAAATTTTGATTCTCAGATGGCAGTAATAGGAGGGATTATGAATTATTTGCAAAGAGCTTTCTGCTATATTAGTAGGAAAAGACTCAAGTCTTTATTATTGTTCATGATTTTTATGGTAATCAATTGCATGGTGCTTGGCATTTTGGGGATACAAAGTGCATCAGAAGAAGTCATGAAAAACTTACGCAGTAATGCAGAAAGCAAGATAATATTGGAAATACAGCAGGGAGCAGGGCAGTTTACTGAAGATGATGTACAGGGGATTTTGGAAACCCCCAATATAAATTGGGTAAACCGTTTGCGCTCCGAGCAGAGCGAAATTCCGGATCTGACACCAGTCATAGGGGATGAACAATCCGACCAGTTATTTACAGTTCATTTACAGAACAGGGTTGATAAGGACAGTCCTTTTGAAGAACAAATATACCGCCTCATTGAAGGAAACTATCCTTCAGCTGGCAATGAGATTGTTATAAATCAACTATTAGCTGAGCAAAACGGGTTACAGGTTGGGGATGATATTCAGGGAAATTATAGGATAACGGGGATATTTTTGTCCGGAACAGAAAGGCAGCAGACAGATAAGGTTGCTACAGTAAACAGAATTGAAAATCAGATTTATAGATTAGCAGACGAAAATCTGTCTGAAAGCTGCAAAGGTTACACAAAGATTATCTGTTATGTGACAGAACCGGAGAAATTAGATGAATTGGTCGGGGCATTAGGTGAGAAATATAGTGAGAAAGCTTTTGTTCAGGCAAATGACCATACCTATCAAAAAATGAGGATTTCCATTGAACAGACAGGCAGGATTACCATGTTTGTTCTGGTAATCACTCTTATAACGGGCTGTTCGGTAACAGGATTGCTTTTGTCCATGTGGATGCGGGGGCGTAAGACGGAAATTGCTGTATATGTAAGTCTTGGGTTAGAAAAGAGCAATCTGTTAATGCAGACTGTGTCAGAAGGACTGGTGCTGTATATTATTTCATTTGTCATTTCAGGATTTCTGGTATATAGTCTGTTGCCAAAGCTCAGTAGCTTAGGGATATTAGAAGGTGCTGGTGGAAACTGGATGGTAGATTATGAAGGAAGTCTGCTGACTTTAGGTTGTGGAATGTGTATGATTATACTATTGACAGTAATTGCCATGTTCCCATATTTGAAAAAGCATCCCAAAGAAATTTTGTCGGAAATGGAGGGATAACATGAATATATTTGGATTGAGTATACGGTCTGTCCTGAGAAAGCGGACAAAAACAATACTGCTTATGTTGATCATATTTATAACTTCAGTATTCATATTTGCTGGATGGGCTTGCAAATCTGCCAGTATACAGACACAGAATGGGAGCAGGCAGGCAATAGGGGCGTCATTTCGTTTGGAGGCAAATGAGGCGAACCGCCATAAACAGGTTGACGAGCTTTCCAAACAGATTGGAGAGGGGAATGGTAGTGCAGGGGGATACCATCAGGAGCAGCTTGCATCAGGATACTGGATGACATGGACAGATAATTCTTTTGAGACTCTTTCAATGGAGGATATTTTAAAAATTGCGGAGGTAGACGGGATAGAAGCATATAATGTCACAACCGCAAACACGGTTGTGAATCCGGTCAATTTTGAGCGTATTGAGGATAAGGATGTAGACCAAAGTTCTGACCAGCAGGGGGTGTCGCTTCGTGGAAACCTTTGCATGGAACTGGATTTTGATGTCCAAAAGGGAAATCTGGAAGTCAAGGAAGGCAGGATGATTACACCTGAGGATACTGATGTATGTGTCGTTTCCAGAGAAATTGCGGACTTAAACGGACTGCATGTAGGAGATGTTCTGGAATTTAATAACTGGAAGGAAAGGGAAACTTCCATGGTATATAAGGCAGAGGTGATAGGCATCTATGATTCAGTCAGCGGCATTACACCAATTATGTACGGCGACAGTTACCGTAGTGAGAACATTATCTTTACGGATTTGTCTTTTCCTGAAAAACCGGAAGGAAGTGAGGGCAGCCCCTTGTATCAGTATGCAACCTTTGTGGTAGGAGATGTGGAGGAATATGAAACTGTCAAGAAAAGGATACAGGCAGTGGATATTGGATGGGAACAATATGATTTAATTGACAATACAGGAATGAGTGACACGATGACGGAGAATTTCGGCGAATTAGAGAAAATTAGTTCGCTGATTTTGATACTGGTCTGTATATCCGGTGTGGTCATTATATGTCTTGTGTTTTTATTCTGGTTAAAAGGCAGGGTGCATGAAATTGGAATTTACCTTTCACTTGGCAGGACAAAATTCAGTATCATCACACAGATGCTTCTGGAAGGCGTGCTGATCGGCTGTGTGGCATTCCTGCTCGCAACTGCCATCTCTCCAATGATTTCTAAGGGGATTGTCGGGGAGCTGGTGGATTATCAGGTACAGCTACAGACAGAGGAAAAACAATTAGATTCAGGTATGGAATCAATCAGTTTATTAGAAAATGAGCAGTCAGAGATTGTGGGTGTTACAGTGGAGATCAGCGGAGATGTGGTATTTTTATCCGGAGTATCAGTGCTTGGGGTAATCATGATTGCAATCGCATTGTCCTGCATTTCCATCATGGTTCAGAAACCGAAAGAAATATTAAGCAGGATGAGTTAGGAGGAACTTATGTTAGAAATAAAGGATGTAATGTATTATTACAAATCACAGAAAGACAAGGTGATATTAAACCATATATCTTACAGCTTTGAGGAAGGAAAGATGTATGCGGTTTTAGGTACAAGCGGCTCTGGAAAGACAACACTGCTTTCTCTGCTGGCGGGGCTTGATGTACCAGTAGAGGGGAAAATCTGCATGAATGGTGTAAATATTATGCAGAAAGGATTGAACGCTCATAGAAAAGAGAATATCTCGCTTGTATTTCAGAACTATAACTTGATTGATTACCTTACACCGGTTGAAAATGTCAGGCTTGGCGGGAAAGCAGATGCAATGGGTTTGTTAAGGTCAATGGGGCTGGATGAAACCCAGAGCAGGCGCAACGTAATGCAGTTATCCGGCGGACAGCAGCAGAGGGTAGCCATTGCAAGGGCATTGGCAAGTAATGCTCCTATTTTATTAGCTGATGAGCCGACAGGAAATCTAGATGAAGATACTGCGAATGAGATTATTGCTATTTTTTCAGAACTGGCACACAAAAAAAATAAATGTGTGATTATGGTCACACATAGTAAGGAGCTGGCACAGAAAGCGGACGTCATTCTGACTTTGAAGAAAGGAACAGTCATGGCAACTGAGGATATCATATTAGATGAAAAGATTCGAGAAGGACTTATGGAGGAGGCTGAAAGATTTTTACCACCAGATGATTTAAAGAATAAAATAATGAACAAAATTAAACAATAAAAAACTAAATTTATATCACAACGTATTTGTATAGCACCATATAAGTGTAGGAGACATGCATGTTTTATTTCCTGCACTTATTTTGTATATAAAAAATAGATTAAAGTTAGGATTTTTGATATATACATCTAAAATAGTCATTTTGTGTTTTATTCTTTTATTGGTTTTTGGACAAAAATTACGAGTAAACTCCGATAATCAACAAGCAGATAATTTTTATGCTTTGAGCGATTATAATAGAGCCATCAATGAAAGTGAGGAACGGAATGATGAAATCTGAAAGAGAGAATGCAATTATACATAGGTTTGAGGAGTTAGTTCCGGATGGAAATTATGATCGTTTGGGAACAACATTTGAAACTACTCACAAAAAATATTTTTTTGATACCGGGACTGGAAAAGTATTTGATTGTGAAACACACGAATATGAAGCATTCGAACAACTGTTTGACCGAAATAACATTGAAGCTGTTCTGAATGATAATGTTGGAAATTCAAACATATACGATGCTTATGAAATAATATTGGATATGGTTGAAAAAGAACATATTTTGCAAGCTCCTAAGCATGAAAATTTTGTACAGTTATCTGAAGAAAATTTGAAAGTCCTTGTAGAGCAGGATGTGCAGCAGGTAATCTTGGAATTGACAGAAAAATGTAATCTTAGATGCAAGTATTGTATTTATAATGAGTATAATTCCGCCTATCGGAATTTTACGACAAGAGATATGGACTGGGATGTTGCTAAACGGGCAATTGATTACACTTGCGCTCACAGTGGCAAAAAAATAGCTGTAACGTTTTACGGTGGTGAACCATTGGTCAAATTCGATTTGATGAAGAAATGCATTGAATATAGCAAGTCAATTATGCAAGATAGGGAATTGACTTTTTCATTTTCAACCAATCTTACTTTGATGACACGCGAGATTGCGAGATATGTTGCGTCTGTTGATGGTTGCAGTGTCTTATGCAGTTTGGATGGACCGAAAGTCATTCAAGATTCCTACAGAGTAAAGGTTGATGGGACAGGTACTTTTGAACAGGCGATACAAGGCTTGCGATACTTGGTCGAGGAAATGGGAGAATCAGCAAAGGACCGAATTATTATTAATACAGTTGTATGTCCCCCATATTCAAAAGAGAAATTAGACATGATTCAAAAATTTTTCGATGACTTGGACTGGCTTCCCAAAGAACTGGACAAGAAATGTGATTATGTTGAAGGTGGTACAATCAGAGAAGAGGATATTGCAGTTGATTTTCTGAATGGCAAAGATATTACCGAAAAATATCAAAAGAATGAATTGGATTCTATAAGATCATGGGCATTGGACAATGTTTTGAATAATGAAGACAAGAAAGGATATGCATCCGGAATAAATAAGAATAATCTTATAAAGATACATAATCGCATATTGACAGATACTCCCAATATAAGACTCAGACGGAATGGCTGCTGTATTCCCGGTAACAGAAGAATTTATGTACAGGTGAACGGTAACTTTTTAGCATGTGAAAAGGTAGGAGATTCGCCTAGCATTGGAAATGTTTTTACGGGAATTGATATAAACCAGATCAGAAAATATTATATGGAGGAATATGACCAGAAGTCAATAAAACAGTGTAGTAATTGTTGGGCGGTAAATCTCTGTGGAGTATGCTATGCATCCTGCTATGTTAAAGATGGATTAGATATTAACATTAAGAATAATGCATGTGAATACCAAAGAAAGCAGGCTAAGGGGGAACTAATGGCATATTATCAACTTTTGGAAGATAAGCCGGAGGAAATAGAAAAGATAAAAGATATACCAATTATGTAAAGGTTTAAACACGAAAGTGTTTAAATAAATATTAATCATCTTACAGGTGAAGGAATGGAGGTGAAAGGTATGAAGTTAGTAAATCCTATGGGAAGACAGGCTGATACGCTGGAAACAGGCGCAAACTATGCTGGTGATGCAGCACGTGGCGGTTGTGTTTGTTCTGGAACCACTGCTGTTGCTAATTCACACAGACAGGGTCCTACCACATGTGTAGGTTACTGCACCGGTGGTGATGCGAACATGAATGCCAACATGGAACTTGCAAAAAAAGCTTAATATGAGCAGGTTTTGCGGACAAAGGTGCCATCTTATTGCAAAAGGTAAGATGGTGCCTTTTGCAATAAGACATTAACGGGTAAACAGGAAAAGATATGAAAAGTTATGTATATAATTTAAAGAATATAAATGATACTATCGGAATATCGCTTGTGGTTCATTGTGGTTCGATGAACGAAAAGAAAGAACAAAGAGGGTTTAGTCATCTACTCGAGCATATGCTTATTAGCTTTGACAAATTTGATTATAATCAGGAAATTAATTGTTCCGGCTATACGGATTTCTATTATACATATTTTTCTTTTCTAACGACACAGAGGTATATGAAAAAATGTATGAAATATGTAAAACAAATTATGAATGGAGAATTTGTAACTGAGGATAGATTGGAAAGTATTAGAGAAGATGTGTTAAAGGAATACGACACCTTTTTTTCTGAAAAATATGATATTGAATATCAATGGCTATTAAGGAGAACGAAATATATTGATAAATTAGCAATAGGTGATTTAGATGTAATAAAACAATGTACGATTGAGCAGTTGAGAGAATATTTTCTCCAAAATTATATATCAGAAAATTTTGAACTAATAATTATGGGAAATATTAGCGAAAAGGAAAAAGACCTGCTTTCTTGTGATAATCATTTAAAAAAACATGATATTGGACATAGATATTGTACAGATAATTTTGAATGGATTCACTATGGAAAAGGACAATTTTTAAAAATTTATTATATAAAGGTTTCAGAAGAGCAAGAAAATTTCATATATGATTATCTATTTTGTGCAATACTTGAAAACTTTATAGGTGATTATTTTAATGATGAATGCGTGGAAGTAACTAAAATTTTGCTATCGAGAGTAGAAGAATTTTTTTGTATAAGCTTGACAAAAAAGAATCTAATGAATATAGGAAATTTAAGGACTCTTATAGATAGAATAGTTGAAAATATAGACAAAACTTATGTGAAAAATTTTCTGAAAGAGTACAAAGAAATGTATGTTAGATATTTAAGCAATGGATATGGGATAAATATAGTTAATGAAATGAAAACTTGCATAAAACATCTTGTTTTTAAGAGTCAGTTAATTGGAACACAAGAAATAAATAATCTGATTTTGAGTGAAATTGATAACGTAGATATAGATAGGATTTTAAAAATGGTTAAACAGATGAAAACCAATGAAAAGTCATTTTATCTATACAAGATATTGGAAATTTAGTGTTAGAGATAATCGAGGTGAACTATGAAGAAAAAAACCAAAAGCACAATAACTATATTTATAAATATCTTCATCTTATTATGGAAAAGTTCTAAGTATTATTTTGTTGGAATGATAGTAGCGAATGCTATATATGGATTATCGTTTTCAGGACAAATGATTGTTTGGAAAAAAATTATAGATGCTGTTCAAGCCGGAATGATTGCAGATATGATATTGGGAATTATTACATATATGATAATTTCTATAATACAAAATGCTGTAGATCAGGCTTGTCAATATTACAAAATAAATTTATCCAACTATACAAATAAATATATTACCAACAAGATTTTGGAAAAAACGAAAGATATTAGTCTGAAACAATATGGAAATGCTGGAATTCATGATAAAATTAAAAAGGCTAATGAAGAATCATCTGGAAGAACTATGAATTTATTATATTCAACAGGTATGCTTATAAAGGGATTCAGTATTTTTGTTTCAACAGCTTTAATTTTGATTGGTTTTAGCGTTCCGGTAATGATAATATGTTTGATTACAAGCGTTCCAATGTTATTGTTAGGAATGAAAATTGCAATTAAACAATATGAAATTTATAATGAGCGTTTTGAAAATATGCGTTTTATTGAACATATAAAAAGTTTGTTGACGAAATTTGAACATATAAAAGAGATTAAAGTATATAAAGTTACAGATTATTTTATCAAATATATAAATAATTCGTTTAATAAATATATTGCGGAGGATCAGAAAAAAATTTGCTTTTAAGAATACTGGTGTTGCGTTTTTGGAAAATATTATAATATATTGTGTAAAAGCAGCAGTAGGTATAAAAGTGATACTCTATAAGATGACAATAGGGGATTGGACGCTATATATAAGTGCTATTGACAATTTTAAAAATTCTATTAGTAATATTTTATCAGTTATAACTACAATCTATGAAGATGGGTTGTATGTAAACAATTTTTTTGATCTTATGAAATTGAATACAGAAAATAATGCTACACACAAATTTAATACTTGTTTTAAAAGGATTATCTTTGAGAATGTTTGGTTTAAATATCCAGAAACAGATCAATACATAATAAAAGGAATTAATTTGGAAATAGAGAAAGGTAAAAATTATGCGATTGTTGGACTAAATGGTTCGGGAAAAACAACTATTTTAAAGTTATTATTACGATTATATGTTCCAACCAAGGGGAGAATATTGGTGGATGATATGGATATTATGGATATTCAGGAGGATGATTACTATAACTATATAGCAGCTGTATTTCAGGATTTTATAAAATATCCTGTATCCATAAGAGAAAATATAGCTTTAGGGGATATAAATAGATTAGAAGATGAATATTGCATAAAAGAGGCAGCAAAAAAGAGCGGTATATACTCGTACATATGCTCTCTCAAAAATGAGTTTAATACGCAATTACAAATGGAATGGACAAATGCAACAGAATTGTCATTAGGACAATGGCAAAAATTGGCAATAAGCAGGGCATTGTTCAAAAATGCAATGATTGTAATATTGGATGAACCAACGGCATCATTAGATCCCGTTGCTGAAGCAGAGATTAGCGATAATATCAGAACATTGATGGAGGAAAAGACCTGCATATTGATAGCACACAGGTTTTCTACTGTAAAGCTGGTGGATGTTATTTATGTTTTAAAGGACGGTAATATAGAAGAGTATGGTTCTCATGATGAACTTTTGAAGAAAAATGGAGAATACGCAAGATTGTATAATATACAAGCACAAGGATATTTGAATTAGCAATATGAGAAAAACAGCCTGAAACAACATAAGTAATATCAGACTGTTTTTGTCATTGATTATCTGGAATATATTCCAATAAATCTGCAATGGAACAATTTAATGTCCTGCATATTCGCACAAGCACTTCCGTATCCAGTCTGGTAATGGTATTGTTGATATATCCATTTAACTGAGAACGTTGAATTTCTGCTTTTTGACAGAATTTGTTTTTGCTTAAACCAGATTCTTTAAGTAGCTCGCTCAAGTGAACTTTGATGCTTCCATTTTGACTCAATTTTGTACCTTGTCGAAAAGTGTTGCAATGTGTTGACACAAACTATTTTACTAATTAAGTATACATTAGTTAAAAGTAACATATCAGTTATAGGAAATTATGGATAAGAAATTATACTATCAGAAAAGAAAAAACGAATGAATAAGAGAGTGGTTAAAGATGCAATTAAGAAGATTGCTAAAAGAGAAGGAAAAAGTGAAAGTGAAATTAGAGAGGAAATGGAGGAAGCTATTATGACTGGTTTCTTGAATACAGAAACAAGAGATAAGTGGGACAGTCTGTTTGGATAGGGTCGGTTGCCAAGCCCAGAGGAATTTATTACAGTTCTTTCATCGAAAGTTGCGAGGAGTTAAGCAGAGCGAGATAATAAGTATATTGGTTCAAAGAGGGCAGCTTTATCATTAAGTATGGTAAAGCTGTTTTTATGTCTGCTTTCAGATTTGAGGATTTATTTCCTGTAATGAGTATTGATTTTATTTTATAAAATGTTATTTTTTGTCCCATTTTGTAAAAAAGGCAAATTTTTAATGATAAACAAATGAGGGTGTGATATAATAATATGGATAATCCAATATTATCAGTTGGAAAGAAGTTATAAAAACAAAGATTATTATATTTTGGCAATGTATCGGGAATTTCATATTCGTTATACAAGGCTATAATTTCCATTTAACTTTAATATAAGGAGCAACTATGAATTATGAATCGAAAGATATTATAGAACTTTTTTGCGCTATTTTTGGTGTATTAGCAACTGTCGCTGGAACAATGTGGGCGACTATTAAGGCTACCAAACGCTATTTTGAAAATAAAAAAATAGAATTAAATACATATTATATTGCAAGAGGAGTGTTTTCAGATCGATTAGGTAGCTTAAATGAACTCCAGCGTGCAGTCAATAGTAACGCACGTATAATCAATGTCTATGGGAAAAGAGGTATTGGTAAAAGTGCTTTTTTAAGATTTTTTTGTGATTCAGTTAATCATAAATTAAATCGTTTGAATAAAAAAACGAGGAAAAAATTAAAAATTGGCAAGGGAATAGCCACATACATTGAATTATCAAGTTACGGAAATGCTTCTATAGTAGAGCAAATACTAAATACTGTAGCTATCAAAGATGTAACATTCGCACAATATATCGATGAACTGCTATCAAAGACACTGCACAAGAAAAAGATATATATTGTATTAGATAATGTAAATACGAATGCACTGGGTAAAGAAATTGAAACAGTTGTGGATATTTTATTTAGCCATTCACCTAAATTTTGTGTTATTGTTGGTTCAATTGAAAAACAACCGTTTATAAATTCAATAAATGAAAATATTATCAAATATGTGCAATTAAATACATTTGATGAGAATGATATTTTTGATTTTGCCGAGAACAATAATTGTGACATACCTCCTAATATGATTCAGAAAGTTTTATCTTTTTCAGAAGGTCTTCCGATTTTTGTAAGTCTATTTTTGAAAAACAATGAAGAATATTTGAGTTTTAGCGGTGAAC
>OAVO01000560.1_pt1 | contig 22923 bp, 18 predicted proteins | sample 1501411 | NCBI WGS metagenome assembly OAVO01 (sample SAMEA2580081, study PRJEB22360) | human gut metagenome | biome: human gut; feature: human-associated habitat; material: faeces | place: Denmark | collected 2008/2010 | reverse complement strand
GCTCTCGGCTCTTTTTATATAGATTTGTAATTTACACCATTATATAGACATTATCAAATAATCATTTACAAAACTCCTCATAGACTCTGCAACTGTTCTAAATGGCGTAATAATAAAAATACACTCATCCCTTTCAAACAAGTTATCATATATTTCAACTGCCTGTTCCAATAATTGACACACTTTTTCAGCTTGGTTTTTCACAAAATGATTCTTTCTCCCATTTTCTGGTCCAACAACATCTATCCATCCGGATTTTTTTAATAAAAATGGTTGCTCTTCTTTTAAATATTCCTCTTTTTTATTTGTCATATTAAACATTCTATTATCATATGAAATCATATTTGAAATAGAAAACATTGGTTCAATGCATCTCCGATGCACAACTAATGGACACCCCACTTGACGTTCCCCAATCATTCCATTAAATTCATTGATACAATCTGCAAATGTTTGTACCGAGTTTTCTATTACTTTATATTTGCTTTCAACCCCAACACTATCTGCAAGTATATCTATCAATACTCTAGGAATCGTTACCACTGGTTCAACCTGTAATGGATCCCCCACAATGATTGCCTGTTTCGTTCTATAAATTGCACCTAATGCTGATTGAGGAATTGCCTGTCCCGCCTCATCAACAACCAGCATTCCTAGGCTCTCATTGCCTGCATGTTTTAGGAATCTCCCAACTGCCGCAAATGTAGACGACAGCACTGGAATTACTATTGATAATGCATTAAATAAGTGGGGAAACATTTCTTTCTTTTCCTCTAAAGTATATCTGCCATTGTTATATGCTTCATATACAAACAAATTTCTTTTTATATAAGGTGATTCCAAAATAAAAGCTTTACGAACCTGTAATGCTGCATAAAACAATTCCTCTCTTGCTTTATCGTATTCTTCAAATGTCCATGGACATGAATTTTGTGATTTTTCAGACTCTTTAATTTTTGTATAAAATTCTCTGTCCGCTAAATTATCTTTATATTTTTCTTTCAAAGAATTATTCTCCCCATACACAGTTCTTTCTAATTCAAATACCTTTTTCTCTGTTTCCAATACATCCTCTTGCTGTATTTCAATCTTTTTTTCTGTCTCTTCAATCTCTTTTTCCTTTTCATCCAAATTTTGTTTTATACTTCCATGCTCTAGAATCAGCATTTCAATATTATCTTCTTTTTCTGCGACTAGTTTTCCCAACTTTCCCCAATGAAACAAAATAAATATTTTTTTAATAAAAGAACTATGTTTCTTTATATATTTTATTTGTTCTTCATTTTCTATTGTTTGTTCTTCATTATTTCTTAATTTTGTTTCTAAATTACCAGCTTCCACAACCTTCCTAGCTTTTTCTTCAAATAAGCCTTTCAAATCCAATCTCTTTTTTTCTAAATTTTCCCTGCCCTTGTACATCTGTCCCAATATTATTTGATCTTTTTTTATTTCTTCTCTTAAGGACAAAACTTTTCTTTTTGCTTTTTGAAAACTTAGCACTGCCTCATCCCAAGTCAAACTTCCTTCACTCGCTATATTCAACGTCACCTTGTCTGGTGCATCATTTTTCTTTGAGAATATGCATGTTCGCAAAACGTTTGACACATATGCTTTTCTACCCATACGCGCAGATATTAACCCCCATGCTTTATTCTTCTCATCTAACAGTTCATCTGCAACCGCTGAAAAGTATATTTCTTTATGCTGCGTCCTGTCAAAATAATCAGTTTGTGTACATTCCTTCTTCATCTCTTTCGCTTTGGGCAAATCTAATGTAATATTTTCTACTGCCCCATTATTATTTGATACAACTAATATTCCATACTTTGCTATATCATCTGGTATTGTATAATACTTTTCGGTATAACTTGGACTTGATGCTGATGGTATTTCCTTCGTTTCAAAACAGTTATTTCTAATTCCATATCGAATCAATGTCTCTGCTAACTTTTCTATATTTGATGCTATTATCTCTTTCAAAAGAGTTGTTTTTCCTGTTCCTGGCGGTCCATTAACTGAAAATACTTTTTCTTTTCTATCTCTTTCAGATATACCAATATTAATAGCCACCTGTTGCATCAATGTTGGTGCAAACTTTGATGGATATTTTGCTAACGGAAATTTATCCACTGCTAACCAACGCTGTATAGCATTAATATCACTGTCTATCATGATTTTATTCTGCTCATTACAAGCTAAGGATGTCACATACTTTGTAACTAGTGAATTTTCTTTATAATGCTTATGTACATATTCAATTTCATCTAAATAGAAACTGTTAAAATCGCTGGTTTCCTCTCCCTCTTTTAACCCTTTACATGCAAATATTCGTTCTGATGAACCTTCCAGACCAATATCTTTTTCGGATAAGATTCCTAACTTATCAAATAATATCCACTTTATATAATCCATGTCCCGAAAATCTGACATTTGAAACGCATTTTGTTTTAATATCTCATTAATGTCCTCATTAAGTTTCAGCACATCCTCCTGCATAATATGAATATTAATTCCAGCAGCTTTCATCATACATAGTACCGAATAAAAAAATGGGCTTACTTGCACCCCTTCCTCTGTAGGAATTCCATTTAAATTTATCTGTACAGAAAAAATGTAAAATCTTCCAGATACTTCATTTATCTCAGCATATTTTTCCATATCCAAGTTACATTTTTCTGCCATTTTGCTCAAAAACACTTTTAATTTATAACAACCACAATATACATTTGCGCGATCATATAACGGTACTTCAGCTTTAATATTTTCAGCCAAATACACATTATGTCTTTTGTAATTATTCAATGGAAATTCTCGAAAACTATAAGCATTATGATAAGCATCAAACGGTATACTTTTTCCATTTTCCTTAACCGTCAAATATAATTCCGGATAATCAAATGGCGTAAAATACTCTTCCAGTTTCCAAAAGTTAAAGACTTTATTAATTTCTATATCCGACCAGTTTTCCTTTTTCATGTTCGTTTTCTCCTTAAATGTAAAACTTATTTTCATATAAAATTAAATAAAGCCTACAAATCGAGAGAATATCCACTCTACTTTGTATGCTTTATTTTTACTATATTTCTTGTTATTTTTAAATGTCTCATAACTCAGTTCTCCCTTTTCGTTTATAATCATTATGCGACATTATTTTTTATAATTCAATACATTATTACATCTAATATTATTTCTATTTTTCTCACTTTTATTTTATATGTAGACTATAAAAATTTGTCTTATCTTTTTAAAAATTCACTTCTAATTCCACTTTGTTTCCATTTTTATCTGTATAATTGTTAATAATATCTATCAACTTATCGAAATTACACATTTCATTCCTAATATCATTATTATATCTAAGTTCATCAATAGCTTGAGTCAATGTTTTTCCTCTTATCTTCTTTCCTATTATAGTATTCACAGCTTTGACCTGACTTGGAAACGGCTCATAACGTTTATATTTCCAGACTTTTTTTCTCACCCCATATATTGTTGTGCTTGGCTTAGCATCTATAATTATAATTGTCCACATTATTGCATTATATAGTTGCTTTGCTACTGGATTCCACTTCACCGCTTTAATTTCATTTCCTCCAGAGGGCTTACCTCCTTTTTTTTCTGTTTCGCCATGCAAAGGATTAAATAAAGGCAATCCTTCATGATTTATTTTTTTGAGGAAATCCCTCGCAGCAGTCATTCCACATTGAATCCTTTCTTGCTTGCCATCTATCTTGCTCGTGGCTTCAAAAATATAATAATCATTTTCAATAGTCCGACCTGCATCACTATGTTTTGTCTGGCCATTTAGTAACTGAATGTGTGCTACCGGCACAACATTGTAATTATTTACAATATATTGTCTTCTTTCTTCACTTCTGCACTCCATAAATTACTTCTCCTTTCTGGTATCGCAACATTCTTGAATCCAAATCTGATTGTTAAACGAAAAATATGTTCTTTATTCTTTATAAAAATTTCCAAAACCAAACTAAGTTGAGACCTTATCTTCTGAGATTCCCTATTCAACTAATATTTTTGTTTCAAAAATTTCATGATACAAATTTTATAATACATTAAACCCAGTTATCATTAATTTATTACGTAATCTGTCTTCAAATCCTTCAATATCTTTTTTATTAATCATAACAACTAAGTTCCTTTTCGCACGAGAACATCCTACATAAAACAATCTATATGCGCAAAGTGGTCCATATACCGTTCCTTCTCTTAAGCATTCTTTAACGTTAGTAACATTCTTTTTTCCAAAATACTTATCCATTTTAACTTTCAGTAATTGAATGTAATATGGATTTGTTTCGTTTTCTTTTATAAATGCTTGAAGTTTCTCATCTATTATACCAGCAATGGGTCTATATGTATCAGCGTTTAATTGTGAACATTTCATACCAATTTTATTCTGAATCTGATTAAGCATTTGGCTATAAATATAATAAAAGGCATCAAATTCTGATAATGTAATGTCAATATTACTCCACATTTCAAAGAATTTTGACATATGCACTACTGGATTCGATCTGCTATTATCTGCAACAAACACAACTGTATCATGACTTTCGCCTTTTACCCCATGCTGAGTTGATATCTTAGGATCCGACATATAATCTGCTAACACTTTCACTTCTTGAACCTTTACATTTTTCACCAATTGATAATCATTTTCTTCAACAACGGCAGAATAAAATTCCTCTCTAATATAGTTTTTTTTAACACATAATGATAGGAAATCATCCACCGTGGTTGATAGTTTATTATATAATGCTACAATATCATCTAATTTAGCCTTTACAATATGTTTATCAGTATGCTTTCTGATAATAAATTTTTCGCAGTTAAAATATGTACCAGCCTTACGAATCATCCTAAATACTTCACCATAAAATTCTCTTGTAAAATAATCCACTATTATATTTACTGCAAACAAAAAGCTCAGCAATGCATCATTTTCTCTAATTTCTTCCTTAGTCAAAACATCAACAGCATTATATTTCTTTCCAAAACTATACTTTTCCATTGCAGAATATGCATCATATAATTCACCAACTCCTATATTATAAAATCTTGACTTATTTGACAAATATAATATTAGTGAATCATTATACTGATCCATAAATTCAGATACACTTTTTTCAATATCAGTTACGATTCTAACTTCTGGCAAAAAGTCCATAACTTCGTCTTTATTTTTCTCATATGGTGTCTGCTTATAGAATTCATCATTATAAATTTCATTTAAAATACCTACTATTTTAGGTGTTGTACGATAGTTCACCGAAAGATTTATAGATTTATTAAAATTTTTAAATTCTCCATTATAGTTACGATAAATCTGTTGCATCTTATCTCCTAACAAATACAACCTACTTTTCTTCCCTAGTATAGAAAAATAAAATATTTGCAAAACATCTGCCGCGGTATCTTGATATTCATCAATAAATACCAACTGATATTTATCAGAAATTTTCTTCTTTATTACGGGAAATCTTTCAACAGCTAATCTCGTAAAAGAAACTAAATCATCATGCCCCAAAGTTCCTCTATACAGAGAATTAAACGGAGCTTGATTGTATGAAATCTTTGTAATATTGGAACGTACAATTTCAGGTGTCAAACTACCATATTTTTCTATATATCTCCTATTACTTTCTGCCCAATTGCTATTCTGCGAAACATTTTTTATACGTTCCACAATCTGATCTTTATATACTTCCCAATACAAATTTAAAATTGACTCATGAGAAAAAAAGCTACCAATAAAATCATTAATAAAACTATGTATAGTTCCAAAATATACTTTATTACTATCTATATCTTTTCCAAGTTCTTCCGCCGCACGATTTGTATAAGTAATGCACAAAACATTATCATTTGGATTCTGTAAAAGATATTTTCCAACACTCTTTCTAATCCAAGTCGTTTTTCCACTGCCCGCAGGTGCATTTACCAAAAATAGATTTTCAACTATTGCATTAGCCATAACAACCCTCCATCTATGTATTCTGGCATAATATTTTCTGCATACCCATTCATAATTACAGAATACATAAAATCTGTCTTATTTCCTGAAGTCGATGCCAAAATATCTCTAATAGAAACAATATCTTCGTCAGAAATTTTTTTACCATTCTTTTTACTTGGAATTGAAAAATCTAGTTTTGAATCACTTCTTTTCTGAACCCACTCACTCTTTTTATATGTCTCTGTAACATCTATTGAAAAATATTTATTAAGCATAGCCTCTTCTAATGTCCTTGCATATCCATCATTATCTGTTTGAAAACATATATATATTAAATTATCCATTATATTCCCTTTAGTATTCTTCCACGTATAGAGATTTCTTACCGAAGCATTATCAGCTGGATGATTCAAAGAATAAAAATGCTTTATAGTAGCATTTGTTGTTACAGAATCTTCTATATCGGGAACCATTATTTTTTCTTTTTCGTAATCTATATCTGTAATTATTAATGATTTTATGCCCAATAACCTAATTAACTTCTCATAATTCTTTGCATATGCACCTCCAACTTGAATAAATGCAACATATTGTTGGCCTAATTTTTTATATTTTTCCAATGTCATAGCTTTTCGAATGAACAATCTTTCTGTATCTCCTTCATAAAAAATAGCTTTATCAGCAAAAACTATTTCTGAATATCCTATTTCGAAAAACCAATCAAAAAAATTTGCCAATTCTTTATCTGACAGATTTTCAGACTTTTTCAAATCCTTTAATAATACAGAAAGATCATATAATTTACTTTTAAAATTACCCGCATTCCTTATAACTCTTAAATGAGAAAGTCCAGTAGTACGAACCATTTCATTGGAATGTGTTGTAATTAGCCCTTGCAATTTTGTATGATAATAGTCCAACAAATATTTGATAAATACTTGTTGCATTTGAGGATGCATATGAGATTCTGGTTCTTCCAAGAAAAACATATTTACCTTATATGGGTCAACACCTTTTTCATATTCCTTCAGCTGTAGATGAATATATATCATATTACTATAACCAAGCCCCTGTGATGCTTCTCCCAAATAATAACCATCGACATTATATGTAGCTGTTGTTATCCGCTGCAATAATTCGCTAATATCATCTTCTGTAACCTGCATGTCCAACATTAGTTCTCCAGACTTTCCCCCGTTCGTCTGTTCTAATGCATTTATTGTATCTTTAAGGGATTTTAAAGATGTGTCACGAACAGTCTTATCTATTTTCTTTTCCTGAATTGGCTTAAGCAATTCATCAGGAAGCCTTTCAATCAATTCATTCCAGCCTTCATCTAGCTTTACCATTCTAATCATTTGCTTACTAAGCATATGTGAATGATCTAGTTCATCGTCATCTAAAGGTCTGCTTGCTTTGATAAAGCAAAAATGAAATAATTTTCTAAATTCCCTTATATCATCAAATTTACATTTATTCTTAAATTCTTTATCGCAAAAGTATCCAAAAGATACTATGGACTTGACATAAATACTTACTATCAATTGTTTCAAGTATCTCTCTTTAACCTCTATATTATTCTTCCGATTTTCATCTGAAGAAGTCATTAATTTAATTCTATCTTCTTTTATTTCATCAAATCTCCGCTTTAACTTATCATAATTGTCTGTTATTGTCCTAATAAATTTTGAACGTGTTATTTCATAATCAAACAAAAAATAAAAATCATGCATTTTTTCATCAAGATCCATAATATAATCAGCAAACATTTTTATATCATCCATATCCGGATCATATGAAACATGAATCTTTACACTTGTTGTACCTATCAAGTGTGCTGGAATTGTAGCATCTTCTGGAATAATCAAATTAACAAGCTCTGCACCTATAACATCAGCACTTTTACCATTTTCAAAGAATTTGTAAAACACAGGATATGCCCACTCGATCCATTCTTGCATATTTTTGGCTGGAATATCTGATACACTATAATCATTTTTTTCATCAACAAAAACATTCCTAATCAAATTGATAAGTGAAGTTTTACCGCTATTATTAGCTCCTGCAAGAATAGTTATTCCTGCGTCAAATGACAACTCTGCTTTCTCAAATTGTCGATAATTTTCAATTATTATATTCTCAAGCTTCATCTCTCTACCTCTTTCGCCTCATTTAATCTTATACTCATGATTACATATTGGTTACAAGTTACAAATACACAGCGCTAACATGTTCCACCGTTTTATCCATTAACACATCAAGTCCTTACCTAATACCAATTATGACTTTTTGAAATTTTTCTCTAATTGTTTTTTTCAAATTTTAAATACAAAAAAGCCCACAAAAAAGCCAACACCTTAAGCATTGTCTCTTTTGTGAACTTCTAAATTTTTTCTTATTATAATATCTGCTCTCATTTCTCATAACTCACTCTCCCAAATATGATATAGATATTATGCGACTATTTTTTACAAATTGCAACCCTTTTATTGACAAATTGTCTGATTTTTCTATCTATAAATAATATTTTACTACTGGATTCATCAATAAATATCAACGTGTAAAATTCTCTTGGCAAGTTCAATTGCGATATATAATTTGTCCACGTCATGATTTGCTGCCGCCAGCCCAGTTGCATCATAAATTGCCTGATCCAGCACATCGCCCGTAACCAGAAAATCATATAAATCCCAACCATAAAAATCACAGACTGCCTGAACTCCAGCCAATTCCATCTCCACTGCAATGCATCCTTCCTTTTTCCTTGCATCAAGCTTCGCTTTAGTTTCCCGATATATTGCATCCGTTGTCCAGACTTTTCCTGCCACATTAGGAAGTCCTAAATTGTCAAATATGGATTTCACAATCCGATAATTTCTGATTTTTATATAATTTGACGGTTTTGCATAGTGATAACTCATTCCCTCTTTCCTGTAACTTTCCGTTAGAATAACAAACTTTCCAGTTGTCTTATCTCTATCCAGTGAACCTGCTGAACCAAACATAATAAACCTGCTTGCACCCGTCAGCCAATTTGCATCTATCACATCACTCCCTGCCATTGCAGAACCTATATGGCTTAAGTATGCGGCAATTTTCATATTATCTATTTCAAAAACATATACCTTTGTAATTCCATTGCAGCACTTTATTGTACCAGCCTGCTCATGTGCATATGTTTTCAGCATATAGTCAAATATCTGCCCCGAAAAAACAATAATACACTTATCACACAACTGCCTTTTCTCCCCATAAAAATCCTCCGGTCTAATTTGCCTCTGAATTATCAAATGCCTCTGTTATCATTTTTCTGGCTCCTTAGGTCACTCTGCCTCATGATTTTTTACAAGTTTTTGTATACTCAACTAAAGTCATTTTTTCGTTTATAACTGTTTCATCGCCGACTCTGACAAATCCACATTTTTCATATAAATAGCAATTTTTTTCTTCTTGCTTAATAGTATCTAACCGCCATTCTATTGTATCAGAAGAATACATTTCAAATAATCGTTCTATTACAGCACTTGCTATTCCTTTATTTTGAAATTGTGGAATAACAAAAATAGGGGAAATCCACTTTACATTTCTCCCATTATGCCATTTAACTCTTACACCACCTACTCTCTTACCATTAAACAAAATAAAATAGAAATCCGAATTGTCTTCAATTATCTTCTGTGTTATTTTTTCAAGACTTTCTTTTGCCGGGCTTGTAATATCATCCCGATATTTTTCATATAACGCTATAAATGCTTCTACCTGCAATTTACGCAAACCTTCTGCTTCTCCACTTGTTATGAGTTCCAATTCTATTACATCATTCATTTTTTATCTCTCCTTCTTGTAAACCTATTTCCAACAGTTCTTTACAAATGCTCTTTCACCTACAAAACCTGCCACCGGCAGCTCCTTCCAGATGCCTGGTAGCATAAAAAAAATCGCACTAAACCCTCAAAGTCCAGTGCGATATTTCCAATCTAAGATATAAAATGTGTTAAATCATCTCTTATATTCTGGTTTTATGCACTAGACTAAAAGACCTACAAGCCATAAACTAATGCACTAACCTTGCATATTTATAGCTGTGTACGTCCGTAATACATGTACATATAACATCTTGAATATAAGTTCTGATTCATGTGTATGTTCTCCTTTTTTTGTTGGTAAATATACCATTATTGGCAATTCATGTCAACAATAGGCAACAATATATTTTTAAATATTATTTCACCATACTCTGTTTTTCTTCCATGCATACTACTCTGCTGTATAGATATGACTTCTTGTATTTGGGCACAAATACAATATAATACTTACAATTCCACTTTGTATGTGCCAAACTATTAACATTCATTTATGATAGTCTCCTTTGTTTTTAATATAGTTGGCAAACCTATACTTAGTATAACATTGGCGATTTTTTATTGTAAGTTAAAACGTTTGTTGGCACACCTGCACAGCTGATGATTCAATTATATCTTATACGAATAAACCAGTCTCACTTTTACATAAGAGACTGGTTTAAAGTCTTAACATATACTCTAATACATCTACATTTTAAATTCTGCGAAATTACCACTATATCTTACTTTTGTAATTTTTCTTTTAAATTCATTTCTGCGTTCAACTGAATCATATTCTTCAAGATACCACCTACTCGCTCTCATTTTTTTCGATTTTCTAAGTCTATCACATATTTCCTTAACATATGGCATATCTACATCTGAATATGATAAACCTACTGAATATCTGCTTTTTTCGATATCTTCAAAAAATTCTTTTTCATGAAATATATTTTGATTCGTATCTTTTATTAATCCCGTTTTAGCAATATGAATAGCATTTCTTATGTTTTCATCATTATAAAGTAAATTATGCTCTTTTAAATTTAATAATTTTTCCTCATATCCAATAATCAGTTTACTATAATCCTTGCCAATTGAAACCATATCCTTATGTTTTTGTTCTTCATAATTTATCTCTCTTATCCCATGTATATGACAGATATTATGTTTGCACACCCCATATATCCTTTCAAGCGTTTCAGAATAATCAAATATGGCTTGCGGGTGCTTAACTGTACCTGCTTTCACCCCACTATGAAAGGAGCTTTACCATGAGCAATCAACACAAACATCCAACTATAAGTTTTAGAATCAGCGATGCTGAACGCAAATAAATCGAAGCCCGCATTCTTACCAGTGGCATGATGAAGAAAGATTACTTTGTCCGTTCCTGCATCTATAACCGCATCTGCGTTGTCGGCAAGAAAGAAACTATATATCCTCTTGTGCAGACTGTTAATGCATTATATCTGCAATTACTTGAAATACAGAAAGCATTTACTAATTGCTGTAATCAACAAAATTTAAGCAATCTTCCTACCAATGATGAAATTAAGGAACTACATATAACAATATGCTTACAGCTATCATTGATCTGCTTGATGGTGCTAAGTATCTTTGGGAAGGAGAACACCATGAAACAAAATCGCCGCATCTTCATCTTCTCCTGATATCAGCTCAGCAATGCATTTATTCAGTATCGTTGCGATCTCAAGTCTTTCCTTTATCTTGCCCTCTCTGCTTATCAGCTGATACATTTCCTGATTCATCCCCATCTATGTAATAATACCAGTGAGTAAACTGCGAGATCACCACAAAAGCAGCCCCTGCGGCAGCAATAACATATCCGGCTTTTACTCTTTTTAATGTTCTCCGCTCTTTCTTCGAAAACAGATAAACACACACATAAATGTGAAAACACAGCAGGAATACGTCACTTAAAAGGAATACGAGAAAACTCAAAATACAGACCATCACACTGCCCGGAACTCCGGGATATCTGCTGAAAATATGTGCCATGGCATCCATCAGCAATAACAGGGAAGCAAAACTCTCCATCAGGATAAGATACCGACGCTTTTCCCTGTCATAATTACTGCTCAGAAATATACATAATGCAGCTATGGCACAAAATACACATCCCCATATAAGTATCGCTACCTGCAGTACTTTTTCATCCGGCATAAAAAACACTCATCACATTCGTCACTTACAATAAGTGTTACTCTTTACCGTGTAAAAGTCAACCTTCCCAAAAAATCCCGGAGTACATTGTCATACTCCAGGATTTTGTCGTCAACCGGATAAAAGCAACCGCATTCGCTACATAATTCTACACCAGATAACTGCTTCGCAGTTGATTCAGTTAAAACTCTTCCCCGCAGGATTCAATCACTTTTTTGTACCAGTAAAAAGAATCTTTGCGGATTCTGGAAAAGTCTCCGGTCCCGTCATCATTTTTATTTACATAGATAAGACCATAACGCTTCTTGAATTCTCCGGTGGAGGCACTGACAAGATCTGTACAGCCCCAGCAGGTGTAGCCGATCAGATCTACTCCGTCATGGATTGCTTCCTTCATCTGCTCTATATGGCGGCGCATATATTCAATACGGTAATCATCGTGAATCTTTCCATCCTCTGTCAGCTGATCCACCGCCCCAAGACCATTTTCCACGATCATGATCGGAATCTGATAGCGGTCATAGATCTGGTTCAGAACATAGCGAAGACCAGTTGCATCGATCTGCCAGCCCCAGTCGGAAGCTTTCAGATATGGATTTTTCAGATTGTCACTTCCATTTCCGGCCGTTTTCTCTCCGTCCTTTGTCACGCTGACACAGCTACTGGAATAATAGCTGATGGTGAAAAAGTCCACCGTACCCTTCTTGAGGATCTCTTTATCCTCCTGAAGAACCTCCAGCTGGATTCCGTGCTCCTCAAAGTATCTCGCTGCAAATCCCGGATAATATCCTCTTACATGAACATCACCGGCAATGGAATTGTGGATCTGCCCAAACTGCTGTGCATATAAGATATCATCCGGATGGCAGGTATATGGATAACCATTGTGATAAGCAAGCATACAGCCAAGCATAAACTCCGGATTGATCTCATGAGCCATGGAAACTGCAAGTGCACTTGCTACCAGCTGGTGATGCATTGCCTGATAACGGCTCTGCTCACATACATCCTTCGGGTCCAGCATTCCTGCACAGAATACCGCACCAAAGTCCTGCGTCAGCATATTGATTTCATTAAAAGTCAGCCAATATTTTACCTTACCTTTATATCTCTCAAATAAAACCTTTGCAAATCGAAGATAGAAATCGATCATCTTACGGTTTTTCCATCCGCCATACTCCAGAGAAAGATGAAGGGGATTCTCATAATGAGAGATCGTTATCAGCGGCTCAATGTTATATTTTCTCAACTCATCGATCACATTGTCGTAGAACTTAAGGCCTTCCTCATTTGGAGTTTCCTCATCCCCATTTGGGAACACTCTAGACCAAGAAATAGAAAAACGATATACCTTAAATCCCATCTCTGCAAAAAGAGCAATATCCTCTTTCCAGTGATGATAAAAATCAGTTGCCTGGTGATTGGGATAAAATTCTTCCGGTAACGGTGCCGGCGGTGTAAGACGACGTTCCTTATCCACACTTCCTCCTGTCAGGACATCTGCAATGGACGGGCCTCTGCCATCCTCATCCCAACCGCCTTCATACTGGTTTGCAGCAGTTGCTCCGCCCCAGAGAAATTTTTCCGGCATACGGTTATAATTTTTCATTTTTTAATTTTCTCCTTTTTACAAACATCAGGCGGATCTGTTATCTCCGCCTGATGTTTCGTTGTTATTCTTATACAATAGTCAGAAATTTATCTCCTGCATTTACAGCTGCATCTTCTTTTTCCATGCATACTGCTTTGATATAATCAGAAATATTGGTCACAACAACCGGTGTGATCAGATCATATCCTTCTTTCTTAATGGCATCCATATCGAATTCCACAAGAAGCTTTCCTTTTTTTACCTTATCTCCCTCAGAAACATGGGATTTAAAATATTTACCATTTAAATTTACAGTATCAAGTCCGATGTGGATCAGAATTTCTACTCCACTTTCTGTCACAAACATGATTCCATGTTTGCTCTCCATGATATTTGCCACCGTACCATCTGCCGGTGCATAAACCTTTCCTTCTGATGGAACGATCGCTGCTCCGTCACCTAAAACCTTATCAGCAAAAGTTTTATCCGGAACATCGGAAAGTGCTTTTACAGTTCCTGCTACCGGTGCACAAAGCTCGATCTTATCTACAAGCGGAGCGTTCTGCTGTGCCGGCTGTTTTTCTGTATCTGTGTTCTGTACTTCATCCTCTGTCTCAGCCTTTACATCCTCAAATCCGAAGATAAGTGTAAGAACAAAAGCAGCTACAAAAGATACCACGATCATAATGATTCCATAAATCAGATTGCTTAATCCCTTCTCGCCGATAAACGCCGGGATTGCCATGATACAATTCTGTGCAATGTAAAGAGAAACCTGAAGAAGTCCTCCTACGATACCACCGATTCCGGCTGCGATGGAAGCTGCTACAACCGGTCTTTTCAGTTTCAGTGTAACACCATACAGAGCAGGCTCTGTGATACCCATAAGAGCGGAAACACCGGCTGCACTTGCCAGCTGTTTCATGTTGCTGTCCTTGGATCTTACAGCTACTGCAAGAGAAGCTCCGGACTGTGCAAGGTTAGAGCATACCTGAGATACAAAGATCAGTGTATCGCTACCACCGGTTGCAATGGCATTCAGTCCGATCGGTGTCAGCGCATGGTGCATACCGGTCATAACGATGAACGGGAAGGTTGCTGCAAGGATACCTACAATAATGAAACCAAGTTTTACGGACAGGAAGTTGATGGCTACCGCAAGTCCGTTACCAATAATTGTTCCGATCGGTCCAACTACGATCAGGGCGATCGGTGCACTGATCAGAATTACCAGTGTCGGGTTCAGGATCAGTTTTACCATTTTCGGTGTGATCTTATCAACCAGAATCTCAATATAATGTGTGATCCATACCATCAGGATAACCGGAATAACGGAATAAGAATAAGTTGCTTTTGTGATCGGCAGACCAAACAGTGTGATGGCCGCATCACCAGCTACCATAGTTACAAAGGTAGGGCTTAAGTAAACACCGGCAATAAACAGCGCCAGTGACTGGTTCACGCGGAAAACCTTGGCAGCATTTGCTGCGATCAGGAACGGCATGAAGTAGAAAGTAACATCTCCGATAAAACTGATCACCTGGTAGGTACTGCTTGTTTCTGATACCAGATGAAAAGTTGTCAGCAGGGTAAGTACAACTTTGATCATACCGGCTGCAGTCAGGGCAGGGATCATCGGGGTCATACATCCGGTGATGGCATCGATAACTTTTGAAACAACACTCTTTGAGCTGTCAGAGTTCGCTGCCGGTGCATCATCGGTAGGAACGCCTTTGTCTTCCAATGCCTTGTAAACAGCGTTTACTTCGTTTCCTGCGATAACCTGGAACTGATCTTCATGCCAGTTAACGCCGGAGATCTCAGAAAGCTTTAAGATCTCTTTCTCGTTGATCTTCGATCTGTCTTTCACATAGAAACGAAGCCTTGTCATGCAGTGGAACAGACGGGTGATATTATCTTTTCCGCCCAGCGCTGCAATCAGTGTGTCTGCAGTTTTTGCATAGTCCTTTTTCATTTGGGGACCTCCTTTAATAATAAATATTGAAATTTATATTAAAGGTCTTGCCTGAAAAGATACGCACATGGCACGTATTTCAGTAACAATCCATTAACACCTAATTTATAAAACAATCTCTTTTCACAGATTTTTCAGACGTTTATGGTCTTCTGTGATCTTCTGGATATGAATCGTCAGATACAGCATTTCGTCCTCAGTCATAGCGTATTTATATTCCTCTTCCATCATAAGATAGATCATTTTTACACAGCCGTAAGCTTCTCTGTACTGCTCCTTGATGATCTTGAAAAGCTCCTGATTCTCATCATAGTGAAGCTCTTTATGAAGGAATCTCTGGGCAAAATATTTCAGATGCGTGAGAAACCGCTGATAATACAGATTGTCCTCCTGAAATTCCATATTGTCATAATACTTCTCCACGATGTCCAGGATCTGATGTACGATAATGGAAATCTGATAGCTGTCCGTCTTGCCGCCATCTTCCGCATTCACAAAATGCAATGCAAAAAATCCTGCTTCATCTGCAGAAAGATCTACCTCGAACATCTCATTTACCTTTTTCAGTAATTCCAAGCCGATCTCATATTCCTTATGATAAAGCTGCTTGATATCCAGAAGCAGCATATTCTGAAGGCGGATCCCGTTTTCAAGTCTGGAGATTGCACCCATGATATGGTCGCTAAGGGAAAAATAAATACTGTCATTTAATTTCATCCCCTCTTTTTCCTTCACTTCATTTACAAAAGCTCCCACAAAATCCAGATATTTTTCCGGAATAGCAGTCAGATAACCCTGTATCTCCTTGCTAATCTGGGCATTTTCCGCAGTAAAGATCTTCTCGATCCTGGACTCCTCCACTTGCTGTCCTTTCTTTTTCTGAAAGGCAATTCCGCAGCCCTTTACAATAACTTCATGTCCCTGTCCATCCCTGGACAGTATCAGATTATTATTCAAAATCTTATGGATAACCATATTCCTGTTCCCCCGCTGCCAGACAAATAAAAAAAGGCCATTACAGTATATAGAAAACCTATTCCTATACTACTATAAGGTCTTGCCTGACGATAAATAAATATTTCAGTAACAATCCTTCTGATTCGTAACTATTTAATAACTGTGCATAATAATATCAGAAAAAATATATGTTGTCTATCTGGAATATTTAATAAAATATTTATAATATTTTTGTGAACTTTAACAAAATTCCCTGATGATCCTGCCATACGGATTGATATGTACCCTCTTTCTCCATTAAAAAAAGAGCCCCAAACATACCAAAAATATGTTTAGGACTCTACCTATGACGGGATAATGAAGTTTACTAATTTCAGGATAATAGAGTTTGCTAATTTACAGTTTACTACTCAAACTCGCAGAGTCTGGTTTAATTCAGATTATTTCAATGCAGTTATCTATACCGTTTTGTATTGATAACTTATACTTTTTTCCACACGTTATTCTTCGTTTCACATATTTTTAGTACCAATCCAGTACCATTGCTATATTGTCATTATTGTGTGTAGTTCCGGTGGCTTGCAGGTTTGTTTACTATTCACAGAATAAATTTCTGTCGGTTTGCAAGTCCACCTATGGAAATTATAATCTCCAAGCGATATTTCTGCAAGGAAAAATTTTGTGGTACTAATGGGTAGTACCATCATTCTCCATATCATTCATCAATTTATCAAAGTCACTTTCATATAGTGAATCCTGTATAACTCTGTATTTTTCAAACTCACTTTCTGCAAATTCCTTTGCAATAGCTGCAGTAACTTTTCCTTTATCCTGAAGTACTTCTGCATCATTAAATCTAAGAAATGCGTCAAGCTTTGTTTTCCAATCTTCCATAGTCATAGGAATATGTCTTCGTGCCTGTCTTGTTGCATAATCAAGATACATTGTCACAATCTCATTCAATTCTGCAAGTTCTTCTTTTTCTAAATAGTTTTTTGCAATTGACACATCTGTTTTTACTATTTTACCATCAGGCGCATTTTTCCATGATTTAAGTCCCATATGTTCTTTATTATGATCAGCTCTTGCAACAATCACTTCTGCCGCTGTATTACCATGAACTGCATAATGCATCTTGTTCTGAACTGTTGCATAAAACTCTCTTGTCACCTGTGAATTCTTATCATAATCAACTGCTGTTGCATATATATCTGTAATTTTCTGGTAAAATCTTCTCTCACTTGCTCTGATTTCCTGAATCTCAGCAATAAGATGCTCAAAATAGTCTTCGTCGAAAATCTGTCCATTAATCAATCTGCTTTTATCAAGAACATAACCCTGCTTTGTAAATGTATCTAACACTTTGGTTGCCCATGTCCTGAACTGTGTTGCCCGTTCTGAATTAATTCGATACCCCACAGCAATAATAGCTGCTAACGAATAGAACTTATAATTGTATGTTTTTCCATCATCCGCAGTTTGTGCAAATTTTGCACAAACTGAATTTTCATCTAATTCGCCCTCTTTAAAAATGTTACTCAGATGTTTTGTAACCACACTTCTATCTACATCAAAAAGCTGTGAAATTGCCTTCTGCGTAAGCCATACATCGCCATTCTGAACCCTGACTTCTATTCCGTCTTCTCCTGCATCTCGTGTGAAAACCAAGAAATCAACAGTGCTATTTCTTATCTGTAATTCTTTGCTCATAAAAGAGCTCCTTCCCAATCAGTTTCCATAAATCCAACTAACACAATATCATGAGTTATCACCATTGGACGCTTTACCAACATTCCATGCGTAGCAAGCAACATTAACTGTTCCTCTTCACTCATTGATGTTAGCTTATCCTTTAATTGCATTTCTTTATAGACCAAACCACTTGTATTAAAAAACTTCTTTATTGGCAGACCGCTCTGCTGATATCACACCTTTAATTCATCATATGTTGGATTTTTCTCCGCAATGTGACGTTCTGTATACTTTATACCATGTTCATCAAGCCATTTCCTCGCTTTCTGACATGTTGAACATTTGGGATAACATAAAAATAACATTTTGAACCTCCTGTTTATCTTACAATTTTTCATTCATCTTATTGTACTGAATATTCCCTGTTTTTCTTAACTCTCTGGCATGTTCCTTTTTCATGTCAATATATATTTTGCAATATCTGATAAATTTCGGACGTGCATCCTTATTTATGTAATCTATCTCTTTTTGTATCTCTGATATAGCTTTATTCATTTCCTCTAATCTCAATTTTGATTTTTCGAGATTTTTTATCTGTTTCTTAATACTCTGCAAATCTTGTTGTGATAAATATACATTGTCAGTTAATCCCTGATTTTTATATAATTCTATAAGTTCTTCTGTATTATTTTGTAATTTTGTTTCTGTTTCCAACAATTTTATCCGTTCTTGCTCTTTATCTAAGCATTCAAGAAAACTCTCACCTATATCAAGCATATTAAAATAATGTTTTTCTATATCATAAAATAAGTCTCTTAATTCAATCATAACTTTTCTATCTATGCAAGGTAAATACCTACAGTTCTCGCACTTTTTAAAATCATCACACAATTCTGTTAATATTTCAAATTTTATATGCATTTGATCCATATTAGCTCTAGCATTTGTCAACACCATTCTTCCATCATAGATATTAGCGGACTTTGACTGTTGTAATAGTGCTTTATAAACTGTGCTGGTATTAAAACCTTGTGTTACATCAACCAAAACATTTTCTTCCTGCCTTACTCCCTCCAAATATTGTTGTGCTTGCTCTTCCTGCAGTTTATGCTTTCTGTCCGTGTTGGAAGAAACATATGCCACGCATAATCCAACAAAAGAAATTGCAATAGCCAAATACTGTTTCCAAAAGCCTAACCATTCTGCATTATTTAATCCCTTTGCAGTTAATGTATTTCCCGTCTTCTCATATATGATATCTGTAAACACTAGTCCAAGATTAATCGCCACTGGAGCAACTGCAAATGCGATTACAATGTATATCAGGCTTTTACTTTTAAAAATTGTTTTCCATTTTTCTGATTTTATCATTATCATCCGCCACTCCTCTAAAAATAGTAATATGTTCTCAACTGCCATGTCATCCTACATAACATTTCATTTCAATTGAGTGGCAATTGAGTTTTTTATAAAATAAAACTCAATTATCACTCAATCCTTTATATAAAACATATCTGGTTGCTGGTCCTTTTCCCATTAAATCTATCAATTCCTCACTACTCATTTTATCAATGACACTTCTCGCCTGTTGCTTAATAAATCTGCACATCTCCTGAATCTTGGCAGATGTTATCTGATCATTTGTATGTAACTATTCTAAAATCATATTTTTAGTCTTGATATACTGAACCACTTTATCCCTTGTATATTCCACATCTGATTTTAACGCCTCATAAACTTTAGCTGTCAGCATATATTCCTTGCCAACAATCTCAATCAGTCTTCTGTTAACCAGCTCATTACATGACTTTTTTGTTTCATCCAGAGATTTTTGGACTTTCCTTGACAGCTCTGATAACTGCTCTTTCCTATTGTCCATTAAGCTTCTTAATATCATCATCTCTGCCAATGGCACAAGTTTGCTGTTTTTATCCTGTACTTCTGTAATAAACTTAACAAATTGTGCATTATCTATTGCAATGAATATTGTCAAAGAAACTGCATCATTAAATGACCTGTATCTAGAATAAGGTTTACCCATTGAAACCATATCTTATCTATAATTCTTCGTTGAGACTAACTCTGGAATATCCTTGAGTGAAAGTTTGGGTGTTACATTGAGTGCCAAATTTACTGTCATTTACTTACCTAATTTTCCATTTGCCACCATTATCTGGACCTTTTCGTTCTATGATACCTTTATCTTTTAATTCTGATATATATCTAGCAATTGTTCTATCTGTAACATCTAATGCTATTCTTAATTCATCAATAGAAATATTCGGGTTTTCCGAAATCATTTTCAGAATCTCATATGCTTTAGCAAGCTTCTTCTTAGAATACTCTGGCATTAACTTCTTAATTTTTTCTTCCGAAATTTCTATGACATTTTCTATGACATTTTCTATGACATTTTCATTTGCCTGTGCTGCATAACTAGAACCATAATTCAGATTATACAAAGTCAATGTAAAATCATCATTATCTGCATCAAAGACAGGCATCTTGGACTCATCAAATTCAACCTGACCCTCATAGTCTGCCAATATCTTCTTAAATCCACTGCCTCTACGCTCCATGTATTTCAAACGGCTGAATATATCAGCTAATATCGGATTTCTTCGCTTTGATGGGATTTTCAATAAATCTCTTCCCTCTAAAGATATTCCACTTACCATTCCACCCGGTGAATATATTTCGATTCTATCATCGAACATATCTATATGGACTTCACTGCCTATCTCCATATAGTTTCTATGAATTAATGCATTTACTACACCTTCAAGCACTGCTCGATCCGGATAATCCGGCATTTCAATTCTGCCGTCCCCAACCTTACGCCATGCCTTCTTGGAATTATTTCTTACAAAATCCGTTCCTGCCTGTAATAGTGTGACAAGACTTCCCGTATATTCCTTATCATCAAGTGCATCTACAATTCCAGATGCCTTCGTAAGTCCATTCCATCTTGTACAAAATAATCTGGAATGACGAACCGGAGATTCATCTGCTAGAAGTGCTCCTGCATTCGTCAGATTGCCTTTCTCATCAATCAAACCAAAAGATTCATAATCTGTACCTTCAAATGCATTTCCTGTTCTCTGCTTATATACCGATTTTAATTTTGTAAAAGACATATTGTTAAAATCATATCTTGACTTCAGACTATCATAACTTTCACCACTTCCGCGAAGTACCAACTCTCTCAACTGCGAAGGTGTTGCTGGAACACTTTCATTTCCAATACGCATAAATGCAATAAGTTGTCCATCGCCTTCATAATAGTATGGTGTCTGCTGCCCTTTCATAACTTCTACAATAACAAAAGTCTTGTCCTCATCTTTTTCAAATGAAAGCCTAAACTCCGGTATTGGATTTAAATGTATTTTTATTGCTTCACTAATTTTCTCCGCATCACCTTCTGCATCCGCAAGTCCCACCAACTCACTATCATTAGATACACCAAATATAAGCTTGCCTCCAAAACAATTAGCAAATGCACTGATACTCTTGCACCAGATTTTAGGTTTCTTTTCTTCAAGTGCAAGCTTCTTGTCATAATCTGTGGCTTCACCGATTAGTTGATTTATGTCCATGAATTCACTTCCTTCTTTGCAAAAATTTTTCTGCGTAATATTGCATAAATAGAACTTTATGATTAGAACTTTATTCTACATAATATTTCTCTTTTCCCTTATTGTATCCAGTATTTTCCCAAGTCCGACATATAAATCACTATTGTCCTCACAAGATCTCTGCAATCCAATTATATTCATTATTAGATAATCCAACCTATGTAATTCAGATCCCAAACAAAGCTTATTATAAAACCCTTCTATAGTTGTATTTTCTTTAAACTCATCATTTATCCGAATATAATATTTGTCATCTCTTATAAAGACATTCTTAATTTTTTCTCCATCCGGATTCAATGTATCCATTTCTTCCTTTTCAATCCAAAATGAATTTTTATTATGATTACAATCATGACATGATAGGATTAAATTTTCCATATAACCTGCATCTTTTTTTGTAGCAAATATAGGAGCTTTTTCATATAAAAAATGATCTATTTCAAACTCAGTCTTTTTTATCAAATCAATTGAAGCTCCACAATATGCACATTTCCCATTATATGCTTTAATAAATTCCAACTTAAATTTCTGAGAATTATCACTAATATATCTATGCATATCTTTTGCATTAGGGTGCTCTATTTCAACTAATTTTTCTACTTCTTTCTTTTTTTGTGACACATCAATTAATTCCGGACAATACTTTGTTCTTCTGTAGTCCATATTCCTATCCCTCTACTTTTGTCTGCAACTCTTGAAACATTTTTATCACATCATCAATATCATTCTTAGTAAATTCATCAAATTTTCCTTGACCATTAACTGAATTCACTATTTTTTCGACCATAACTTTTTCCCAGCTAGTATTCTTTTGCAATTCTGAGGTAATTTTTCTAACTTCGAAAATATTTCTAATACATTGGTCCAATATTGGAGGAAGCTTTTCATCATAATATTCCACTGGCGTCTTTCCGCATTTAGGATCATATTTAGAAATTGTTTCATAATCTGGGGCGATATCATTTTGCGTAATAACAATCACCTCTATAAACGGAAAATATTTTTTTAGAATAATTTTAAATTCTTCTCCTGTAAACTTTCCTGCTATTGCTGTTCTATTTTCAAAT
>OAVO01000558.1_pt1 | contig 23000 bp, 18 predicted proteins | sample 1501411 | NCBI WGS metagenome assembly OAVO01 (sample SAMEA2580081, study PRJEB22360) | human gut metagenome | biome: human gut; feature: human-associated habitat; material: faeces | place: Denmark | collected 2008/2010 | reverse complement strand
CAATTTCAGAAGGTGTATATTTAAAAACAGATTTATAATTTTCGATAACAGCTTCCGTCTGACCGGTCAGTGTGACGATCGTTTCATTATATGCCAGATCAGGCGGAAGTTCTAATGCCAGCACCATCCGGTTTTTCCATTGTCCTGCTTTTTTCATAAAAAAAGCTCCCCCGGCTTTTACTATCAGTCTATGCCGGAAGAACTTTCTTTAAAACACGTTTCAGCAGCAATCATCGAAACAAAACCATAGAAAACCACAGAATTGTATTTCCACCCAGATTATATTCCATAGATTCACGCTCTACAATCTCATTTACTACTACACCATGACTTTCCAGACATGGATGCATCCGATCAGGATATCTGCATGGTTTTCCCTCTTTATAGGCACATTTTTCACAGATATCACAGGATTCTGTAGACAGGATGTAAGTTTCATACCCTTCTGTATTCAGATATTTTCCCACCTCTGTAGTCAGGTCCTCGTGTGCCCGTCTTGTAGAAAGCATTTCTTCCATGTTCATGATATCCGAAACTTCCGCTACACTGGAAAAGAAAACAGCCTGAGGATAACTTTTTATTTTTTTTTCACATTCCTGCAGGGTTCCTACTGCGGGGGGACAGGCCCAGGTAGAATCATAACGTTCGCATTCTTCTTGGCAGATCGTGCGCACGCGTTCCTGAATTGTAATATCTTTTGTGTCCAGTATGCGGTATTCAAAAATCGGGTACTGTGAAATAAATTCTTCAAATTTTTCTATGTTCATAGTTTTCTTCTTTCTTTTGGACTTGTTGGTACATTCGTTCATTTATGATAGGGTTCGTGATTCATAATGCGGTAGCTTCTGTATATCTGTTCCAAAAGGATCATCTGCATCAGCTGATGCGGAAAAGTCATTCTGGAAAAGCTGAGCTTATAATCTGCACGTTTCAGAACGCTCTCACTCAGTCCTAAGGAACCTCCGATCACAAATGCAATGGAACTGATACCGGAAACTCCCAGTTTCTCAATTTTTTGAGAGAGTTCTACAGAATCCGGCGTTTTTCCATCAATTGCCAGTGCGATAACATAATCCTGTTCGCGTATATGTTTCATCAGACGTTCGCCTTCTGTATTTTTAATCTGTGTGTTCAGTGCTTCTGACGCTTTATCCGGTGTTTTTTCATCTGCTACCTGACAGAAAGTCAGCCTGCAGTATCTGCTCAGCCGTTTGGCATATTCTGCGATTCCGTCACACAGATATTTTTCTTTGATCTTTCCAACTGTAACAATACGGATTTCCATGATCTTCTTCCTTCTATTTTAATAAAATCAGCGATAAAATCACAGTATTTTTAGTACTGCAGATAATATTCCATAGCAGTCATTTTACTGGTCTTGCCATTTGCTGCAACAAGAATAACATTCAGCCTATGGTAACCCACAGGCATGGAGATTGGCTGTTCATAAACAGTACTGTTAAGATCCGGTTCAGAATCAAATGCATAATATGCCTTACATCCATCCGGAACAGTGATCTTAATCTCTGTTTTTTTATTGTAATCCCCTGATTTAGGTGTTACCTTAGGGGCTTTCGGTGCATTTAAAACAATCACATACTTTCTGCTGATCACATCACTTTCGATGTTTTTATCATTTACACCAAAGGCTTTTAATTCAGTTGTGCCTTCCCTCAGAATAATAGGTTCTGTATATACTTTACTCTTTCTGGTAGGTGTGCTTCCATCTAATGTGTAATAAATCTTTTGGCAGTTACCTTCCAGTTTCAGAGTCTGCGTTGTAGTATAGGTTCCGGGTGCAGGATTTGATACAGGTGTTTCGCAGATATATTCTGCGCAGGCATTCTGCACTTCTCTGTCAGCAGATTTCAGGATCAGTCTGACTTCGTTGGTCTTTCCCTCCTGTGTAAGAAGCTTCACATACTCTTTATATATTCCTGTTCCCGCAGTTTTGTTCTGGATAAACGGGCGCAAAACAAGAAGTGCAGATCGTTTATCGCCTGATTTCTCCATACTTTTGGCCAGAAGAAGATTGGCGGCTTCATTTTTGGGGTTTTTATCCAGAGCATTTTCTGCAATCCGCTGTGCTTCTTCATAGTTTTGCTGCGCATATTGTTTTTTTGCCCTGGAATATAAGGCAGAAAAAGTATTTAACTGCCGATAACAAAAGACCCCCAGTAGTGTTGCCGCACACAGAAGCAGACATAGAAGCTGTTTTCTGCTGAATTTCAGCTTTCTTCTTTTTGGATGCTTGAAATATTTTATAATTTTTGTTTTCTGTTTTTTTTCGGATGGGCGGTTCTGCTGCTCCTTTTTCATCAGAGTTTCCACTGTGCTGAATTCTCTTACCCAGGGTATCTCCGCAAGGCAGTAGGGGCAGTACAGAGAGCCTTTTTCCACCTCTTTATGACATTTAGGACATTTCATAGACAGTCCTCACTTACTGATTTTCCAGATAATTCTGAAACTCCTCCATAGACATAAGAACTTTTCTCGGTTTTGTTCCCTCTTCCGGTCCCACTACACCTGCGTCGCAGAGCTGATCCATGATTCTTGCCGCTCTGTTGAAACCAATCTTAAACATTCTCTGCAGCATACCAATAGAAGCTTTCTCTTTCTCTATGATAAACTTACCTGCTTCTTCAAAATGGATGTCCCTTTCATCTCCGGACATACCTGTTGTTACAGGAGAATTTACCTGCTGCTCGATCTGTTGGTTATACTGGACACCCGGATTTTTATCTGCAAGAAATTCAACCACAGCACTTACCTCATCATCAGATACAAATGCACCCTGAAGTCTTGCAGGCTTCTGATATCCCTGAGGATAAAAGAGCATATCACCTTTTCCAAGAAGCTTCTCGGCTCCGTTCATATCCAGAATTGTCCTGGAATCCACACCGGAAGATACAGAGAAAGCAATTCTGGAAGGCATATTCGCCTTGATCAGACCGGTGATAACATTTACAGACGGCCTCTGTGTGGCAATGATCAGATGGATACCCGCCGCACGTGCAAGCTGGGCCAGGCGACAGATAGCATCCTCCACCTCTCCGGGCGCAACCATCATAAGGTCTGCAAGCTCATCCACGATGATCACGATCTGCGGCATTTTCACAGGTTCTTCTTCAGCTCCTGCCGCCTTGATCTGCTCTGCTTTTCTATTATATTCATCCAGATTACGGACACCGTACTCCGCAAATGTATTGTAACGGTTTGTCATCTCCTGTACTGCCCAGTTTAATGCGCCTGCTGCTTTCTTCGGATCTGTCACAACCGGAATAAACAAATGTGGAATTCCGTTATACACACTGAGCTCTACTACTTTAGGATCGATCATGATAAGCTTTACTTCATCCGGATTTGCCTTGTACAGGATACTGATGATAAGTGTATTGATACATACTGATTTACCTGAACCGGTTGCACCTGCGATGAGAAGATGTGGCATTTTGGCAATATCCGCAACTACAGTCTTACCTGCAATATCCTTTCCTACTGCAAAAGAAAGTTTGGATTTTGCCTTCTGAAATTCTTCTGACTGGAGCAGATCTCTGAGCATAACCGTACTGTTCTCTTTATTGGGAACCTCAATGCCCACTGCTGCTTTGCCCGGGATCGGTGCTTCAATACGGATATCAGGAGTGGCAAGATTCAGTTTGATGTCATCTGCAAGACCTACAATTTTGCTGACCTTCACTCCCATCTCGGGCTGAAGTTCATAACGGGTAACTGTTGGTCCGCAGCTCACATTAGTGACAGTCACGTTCACGCCGAAATTGTGAAGTACTTCCTGGAGTTTTTTTGCAGTCTTACGCAGATAGGCATCAGAATCCCCCTGAGCTTTGCTGCTTCCTTTCTTCAGCAGATTTAAGGCTGGAAATTTATATTCTTTTTTTACGGCTGCTTCCTGTCGGGTGATCTCATGCTGAATGTTTACAATTCCGCTCTGTATCTCCTTTTCAGAAGATTTGGGGTTTTTCGAAGGCGGCCGCACTGCCTCCTCATCCTGAAAAGGGGGCAGATCTTCCTCCGGTTCTGAAACCACAGATTTCTTCCGGTCAGTGACAGCATCTTCAAATGGAAGGTCTTCCTGCTGTTGTGATTCATTATCTGCCTCGTATGTATCCGGGGATGTATCCGCTCTGTGAATCTCAAAATTCATCGGAGCATCGATGTATGGTTTATTATCCGCATCATCAGAGGATTTAATCCCTGTGTTCTCGGTATTCTCCGCAGCTTCTGCTGTTTCTGCTACTGCTTTATCTGTATCTGCTGCTTTTTTCAGAAGTTTCCCCTTTTTCTTTGGCTTTTGTTCAGAATAGCCTGTCAGCTTGGTTCCTTCCAGAAAGCCGCCTTTTTTCATTTTTTTTGCTTCCGAAGGATCCATGAGAAAGTCATCATCTGAAAATTCATCATCGCCAATTTCTTCCTCCAGTCTGCGGACTCTTTCTTCACGCCGCTGTTCTCTTATAAGCTGACGTTCTCTGGCACGTTCTTCTCTATATCGCTCACGTTCAGGCTGCCCCTGCATATAGCGCATATGTCTGTCTTTTACAAAATCACACACCTTTATAACCAGCCGCGTTACAAAATCAAGCAGAGAGCGCTGTGTGATAATGATCATACATACAACAAATGCCAGTATAATGATCACATATCCGCCGATAGTTCCAAAAGCAGATGTGACAGAAATACAGATCGCTCCTCCAATCAGACCACCGCCTGTTTTATAATCTGCGCTTAAAGCATAATAATCCAGCAAAGTTGTACTCTGCATATATCCGTCTGTGAGAAGCTGCGCTGCCCCACACAGAAACAGAAACATCACAAACGCCGCTGCAAGTTTCTTATATGCCAGCCGGTTTGTTTTGTTGATCAGAATAAATGCTGCTTCAAGGAAAAATACGATAGGAAACAGATATGCCATCAGTCCCATCAGTCCGAAACAGAAATTACTGATCGCATCTCCCACAAAACCACCTGCTCCAAAATTGCTTGCCATCAGGATCACACATGCGGCCAGAATCACAAATAATATGATTTCTGTCTGAAATCTGCCGACTTCCTGTTCCATTGCTGTCTTCTTTTTTGTATTTCTTCCCGAATGCCCGGTATTCTTACTCTTTGATGCTGCCATTCTAAGGCTCCCCTCCTTGATCTTCTCGTAAATATCTTCCCTTTACAGGGCAAAATTTAATGCCAGTGTAATAATACCGACTATAAATGAATAATATGCAAAATAGCGTAATTTTACATTCTGAGTCATGGCTATTGTATTTCGGATAACAAGACATCCCGCAAAACCGGCGATGATCATTGCAAATACATAGGTAAACCCAAGTCCTGCCGTCATTTCAGAAGCACCAAAATTTCCGATTTCCGTAAAAAAAGCACCTATGATAGCAGGCAGACTCATAAAAACAGAAAAACGAACCGCAAATTTGCGGTTATATCCGCATAACAGTGCAGCACATAACGTAAATCCCATTCTGGAAATCCCCGGAAAGACAGCAAGCCCCTGACAAATTCCGATCCACATGGCGCTGTCATAAGAAGCCTCTCTCGGTCCCTTTTTTCCACCGGATTTATTCAGATCTGTTACCAGAAGAAATACGCCTGTAAGTAAAAATCCGATTCCCGGAACAATCTGAGAGTCTGCGGCCAGAAGAGCCAGCCGTTTTCCTGTAAGTCCCAGAAATGCTGTTGGGATCATGGAAATCACAAGAAGTGCACCTGTTTTCCGATATGTTCCGGTGACTATTCTGGCATAGCCCAAACTTTCCCCTGTCTTCTTGTTATGGATATATAGATTCAGATTACCGATCATATCCATAAACATCCCCAGAAGTCCCAGTCCGATTTTTTTTAAATCTTTGCGGAACAAAAATATAATTGCTGCTGCACTTCCAAGATGGAGCATCGTTTCTGACAGCAATCCGGTTTCGTGGCCGATTCCCATATATTGTTCCAATATGCATAAATGTCCCAGGCTGCTGACAGGAAGAAATTCCGTCACAGCCTGAATGACAGCCAAAAATATCAAATATACAACGATCATAGAACTGATTCCTTTTTGTTTCTCCAAAATTATGGTTTATTATAGCACACTCAGAAAGGCTTTACAATAAAAAGCCCCCTGACTGTCATGTTCACAACGTAGCCAAAATTCATTCATTTTCCTGCTGCTTTTTTTCTTTTTCATGTGCCAGCAGTTCCAGTACCGATTTATGTGCAATCCGGAATTCTTTTTCAAAATAAGCATTGATCTCTGCACCGTATAACAGAAGATTCATACAGATATACAACCATACCATGACCATGATGATCGTCGCAAGGTTTCCGTACATATTACTGAACCCCGGAAAAATCTCAAAATAAAAAGAGAATCCGTATGAAAATATCGACCATGCAACTGCTATGATCAAGGCTCCTGGAATCTGGCTTTTGAATGTGGCTTTTCTGTTCGGAAGAACCTTATACAACATAAGAAAAACCAGAAACAACACACCAAATACCAACAGTGCTCTTGCCCCCAGTATTTTTCCCAGAACTTTTCCAAGAAAAGGAATATATTTTGATACAACTTTCTGTATTTCGTTTCCGAGTACAAGCATAAGCAGAGACACGATTACCGCAATCACCAGTGATAAAGTATAGAATACTGCATAAATTCTGGTTAACAGCCAGTTACGAGTTTCTTTTACGTGATAAATGGTATTTAATCCATTGATGATAGACTGCATTCCTTTTCCGGCAGACCACAGTGCCACAATTGCTGACAAAGGGACAATTGCGGTACTTCTTTTGTATACATCTACCACAATCCCCAGAACAAAACTCTGCAGATTCTCCGGAATAAAAGCAACGATCGCATCCCTGACTACATTATAGGTCAGAGGTGTATACCGTACCAGTGTAGTCAGAAACAGAATACAGGGAATAAAAGACATGATCAGAAAATACGCTGCCTGTGTCGCATAAGCTCCTACGTGATCTCCGGATACACGTTCCATAAACCCGAATAAAAGCCCTGTAACAGACCGGGTTTTATTTTTCTTTTTCATATATGTCTCCATTCTGTTATTTTACAGCAGTCATTTCTGATAATGCATTTATGGTGATTGCTGTAATTATAAAGATAACTGTTTCAAATATCTCTGTTTACTATCATACCATGAAACTGCCGTTATGACAAACATGAATTATGGATAATAAAATCCGGTTCTTTTCATGCTGGAACGCTGTAGATATGAAAAAAACCGGATCAATATGTAATTAGTTTTATGGTCAGATTTTTACTTTCTGATGTAGAAATGATAAGCAGTCACAGAATCATACTGTTCACCTGCATTAAGAATCGGGGAGTGGAAATCTTCAACATTGACCGCATTCGGTTCAACCTGCGTTTCCAGACAGAAAGCATCCCGCTTATTGTAAGTATGACCATTTTTACCATGTTCATTTTCGACAAAATTTGCTGCGTAAAACTGTACACATGGACAGTCGGAAGTGACATCCATGGCAATTCCGGTTTTATCACTGTATGCGGTTGCGATTAGTCTTCTGTTTCCTTTTGCATAATTGTCTGTCACATAATTGTGGTCATATCCGCCTGTGAATTTCAGCTGCTCAAATTCTGCTTCAATATCCTGCCCGATCTGTTTGGCAGTTCTGAAATCCATGGGAGTCCCTGCAACTTCCTCATACACTCCTGTAGGAATGGAATGACTGTCGGCTACAGGTGTATAATATTTTGCATGGATTGTAAGATACTGATCCATGGCGGTTCCGCTTCCCTCACCATTCAGATTGAAATAAGAATGATTTGTCATATTGGCAACTGTCGGCTCATCGCAGATTCCCTGATAATGGATCCTCAGTTCGTTGTCTTCCGTAAACTCATATTTTACAGACACATCAAATTCTCCCGGGAAACCATTCTCGCCATCCGGACTTATACGGTTAAATATAACACTGTTTTTATCATCAGAAATCTCAGCCACTTTCCAGAGCTTTTTTTCAAATCCGTCAGGACCGCTGTGAAGATTATTGTCATTCTCATTCTGAGCAAGAACTACTTCTTTGCCATTGACAGAGAATTTCGCACCGCCGATGCGGTTTCCGTTTCTGCCGATGGTTGAACCGAAAAAGCATCCATTTACTTCATAAGATGCCAGATCATCATATCCAAGTACTACGTCTGTTAAAGTACCATCTTTATCAGGTACGCAGACCTTAACCAGGATTGCTCCAAAATCTGTCACTTCCGCATATGCCCCGGATTTGTTTTCCAGATGAAAAATTTTTACTGTTTCCCCAGTCTGTAATACACCGAACTTTCTTTCAGAAACACCCATTGTTTCCAACCTCCCGTATCATAAAATAATATTAAATCCAAAAGATAATAAAAAAGAGCCTCTCTACGGCTCATTTTTACAGTTCCCGAAATGCCGTTCCCTTCCCATTGACGCCTAGCCATAGCTAGGTGGGTATCCTCAACAGACCTTCTGTCTTCCGCTGCATAATGACGGCCTGACATCCGGCCTGCGATGTTGGGTTCCCGTTAAAGTCGATGTAGGTTCAAAAAAAGAAGGGGCCTCGTACATTTCAGGATATTCACTGTTTTTAACTGATTTTTATTATACTCCAGTATATGTTCTTTTTCAACATAAAATGTAGAATTAATTATATTTTTTATAATATGGAGATTATCGGTTACTGTTCACACACACTATCCCGCGAGGTGTTTTGGCATGAATATGCCAAAATCCCGAGACATACAAGCCAAAATTCCATTGCCGCAGGCAATCTGGAATGAATTTTGGCTACGTTACTGTGAACGGAGTGAACAGTAACGATTATCGGATTCCAAGGATATCTTTTACTGCCTTTGGCATATCCGGCGCATCTACCACCCGGTTATGAAGCACCGGTGCTGTGCGGATCGTCTCAACTGCCTGTGGAAGTTTCACTCCGGAAAGCGCACTCAGTTCATCAGCCAGTGCAAAATCATCCTTACCGTCTGTATCTGCTCCAAGTGCTTCCATTACACTTCTTGTAAATTTATATGGGCTTGCTGTGGATGCAATGACAGTTGGTGTGGTATCATTGGTATCTTTTACATATTTGTCATAAACACCTGCTGCAACTGCAGTATGGGTATCTATCACATAATGACTGTCTTTGAAGATTTCTGCGATTGTTTTTGCTGTTTCGTCTTCTGTACAGTAATTGCCATAGAAGTCTGCAAGCTGTGCCTTCATGTCTTCTGTGATGGTATACTCGCCGCCTGCAGTAAGAGACTGCATCAGCTCTGCACATTTTTTTGCATCACCGCCTGCGATACGGTAGATCAGACGTTCCAGATTGCTGGAGATCAGAATATCCATGGACGGTGAGGTTGTAAGGATAAAGTCACGCTTTCTGTCATAAGTTCCTGTGCGGAAGAAATCATACAGAACCTTATTATCATTGGAGGCACAGATAAGTTTGTGAACCGGAAGTCCCATCTGTTTTGCATAATAAGCAGCCAGGATATTTCCAAAGTTTCCGGTAGGTACTACCACATTGATCTCCTGACCGTCTTTGATCTTGCCCTGACGTACAAGTGATGCATATGCATATACATAATAAACGATCTGCGGTACCAGACGTCCGATATTGATAGAGTTCGCAGATGAGAACTGATATCCTGCAGCATCAAGTTCTGCTTCCAGTTCCTTATCATTGAACATTTTCTTTACGGCAGTCTGTGCATCGTCAAAGTTTCCGGTAATTCCCACAACATATGTATTGTTGCCTTTCTGAGTTACCATCTGTTTCTCCTGGATAGGACTTACACCATGTTTCGGATAGAAAACGATGATCTTGGTTCCCGGAACATCTGCAAATCCGGCCATTGCCGCTTTACCTGTATCTCCGGAAGTAGCGGTAAGAATAACAATCTCATTTTTTACCTGATTCTTCTTAGCAGCTGTAGTCATAAGATGTGGAAGAATTGATAATGCCATATCCTTAAACGCAATGGTCGCACCATGATACAGCTCAAGGAAATAAGCTCCGTCTGCTTCATGAAGCGGTGCAATTTCTTTTGTATCAAATTTTTCATCATAGGCATTGTTGATGCAGTTCTTTAATTCTTCTTCTGTAAAATCAGTAAGGAAACATTTCATTACTTCATATGCTGTCTCCTGATAGCTCATCTTTGCCAGCTCATCCATTGGGACATCCAGCTTCGGAATCTCTGTCGGCACAAATAAGCCGCCATCCTCAGAAAGCCCCTTTAAAATAGCCATAGAAGCTGTTACGGTTTCTTCTTTTCCTCTTGTGCTTTTGTATAATACCTGCATGATATTTCCTGCCTTTCCAAAGTTATTCGTAACTGTTCAGTATATTGGCAGTAATAATAAACCGCTGAACAGTTACAGTTATTCATTTCGCCAATTGAGCACATTATAGCATATACTTTAGCAAAATACTATCCTAAATTATTTCTCTTTTTTCTGTCTTTTTATGATTGATTACTATAAATCAAAAATATGGACATATTCTTTTGTTCCCGAAGAATATGTCCATATTTTGAGCAGTATTACCGCAATCCTGTTAAATGAGTCATATGAAGAGTATCGTTTATTACGATCCTGTGGAACTTTCTGCTGAATCCGGATAGGTATAAAATTCATGTACGCCGTATTTAAACAGCCTTTTCAGATCTTTCTCAAACCAGGAGACATTCTGGCTTTCAGCTTCAGATTTCTGGATAAAAAACAGTGCTCCTTCTGAATAATCCACACCTTCAAGAGCCTGTCTGACGGCTTCTCTTGTCTCATCTGTAACAGTTACTTCATTGATACGTCCGTCATAAGTCGGTGAAAACTGCGGAACACCATTGGTATTCTGCCATACCACTTCTGTGACTGTATCGGGAAATTCCTTATTCTTTATACGGTTCATGATCACATTGGCAACCAGAATGCGTCCCTTGACATCCTCAGTACCTGCTTCAGCCTCTACAATATGAAGCAATGTATCATAGTCCTCATCCGACATCATCCGGGCGCTCTCTGCAAGAGCCGCTGTCCTTGCATCCAACTCATTGATGCTGCTCTCCATAGAAGAGCTGACATCGAATTCTGCCATATTATCTTCAATAACTTTAATTCTCTGACCGACCATTACCTGTTCACAGGAAGTTCCGATACGTGTGACTGATTTTTTGGGAGAAGCTGTATCATTCATTCCGGATACTACTCCTGCAATTCCTGTTGGCAGTACATCTGTTTCGTCAGCATCAGAGGAAAAAGTTTTCCCCCTATTTTCAGAAGCTGCATATACTTTGTTTTTTCCATTAAAATCTGCTATTCTGCCGCCTGCGGCAAACGCAATCGCCGTACAGGTACACACTGTAACCAGTATCAGACTCCGCGCCGGATTGCCGGACTGTTTTGACTCTTTTTTCTGAACTTTCATACTTATCATTCCTTGAGTTTTTTTAATTACAGGTTTTTATGGCTGTAACATTTCTGTAACTTATAAGAAAATTATATTTAATATAATTGATTTTGTCAAGCTTTTTTCATATTTTTGTAACATTTTAGCTTGCAAAAAAGAAAAAAGGAAGGTTCCATCAATGAAATCTCCCTTTAATATATGCTTCATTTTTCTCAATTATTACATTTATTTTTTTCGCCGCAGATCAGGAACATAGGGGTTGGATTATAAAACTCATCTTTCTTTGTATAAATTCTGCTGCTGATACCCAGATCAATGGAGAATCTGTTGATACCCAGTTTTCCCAGTGTCTCCAGATCCCAGGCAGGGCGTACATAGGAACTGATAGGAAGCTGGCGTTTAATTTCCTCGCATTCCTGCATCATGGCATCGCCTACTGTAAAATGAGCATGATTGGCAGGCAGATCAGCAGTATCTGAGAAATCATCTGCACCATAATTGGCATCTGCGTTGATCAGGATTCCTCCCGTTTTCAGCACACGAATCCATTCTTTATATGCTCTTGCTGCATCCGGAAGTGTCCAGGTAAGATTTCTGGACACGATCACATCAAAGGTACCATCAGGAAAATCCGGATTTTCCGCATCCATTACTTCAAACGTACAGGAGACATTCTCTTCTTTTGCCAGTTCCCTGGAATGAATGATCATATCCGGTGTCAGATCGATTCCTGTAACTTCATGTCCCAGTTTTGCTAAAAGAATGGAAAAGAAGCCTGCACCGCATCCCACATCCAGAATCCTTAATTTTCCATCAGGAAGAAAAGTCCCGATCTCTTTCAGCCATTTATCAGCCATATCACTGTGAAGCTCAGCTCTTCTCTGTTCCATAAAACTGTCGCTTCTTTTCGCCCAGTAATTTGTGATCTTTTTCTTGCGTTCATCCTTTCTTCTGCTGAAACTGCCATATGCGATCATCGGACCATCCTTAATAACCTGAAGACTTCCCGTCTGATATAGAACCACTCCATTTAAATCGGATAAACTTGTCTCCAGAATATTTCCCTCATAATCCTTAACACAGCCAAGATACTCTCCAACCTTAATGATATCTCCCGGTTTTTTGGCAGGATACCACAGCCCGAATACACTGGCAGACTGATAACGCACATCTTCAATTTCCATGGGATAATAATTACTGTAACTTCTCATGCCATCGTAAACACCCAGCGCACACAGAATATTACGCACATCTTTTCTTGTAGAATGAACCTCCTCCGGACTCCAGCTTCCCATCTGGCCACGTTCGATCAGAACACTGGGAATGCCACATGCGGCAGCATAATTGTAAGAACCACCGGATGCCACATTAGACTTTACCATATAGGGAACATCTGCCTGCTCTGCCATCTTCCTTGACATCTGAACCACATCTTCATCTGCACATCCGGCATAGTAAATATAAGGCGTAAGCTGCTCATAATCATCCCCGCTGTGAAGATCAATATAATAATCTGCTGCACTGTGAAGCTTCTGAACCACCTCATATGCCAGACGGTCCATCCTGGTTCCATTCGGATTTCCCGGAAATACACGATTCAGATTCTTCTCATCCTCCGGGCAGACACTGCCGCTCCTCTCCTCAAATTCCTTCCTGCACACAGTCTTGACCAAAATAACTCTTCCATGGATCTTCTCCGGTTTCAGCTTATCCGCAAGCTCAACAGCAGCCTGGATTCCCACATATTCTCCTCCGTGGACCGCAGCGGTGATCAGAACTGTCTTTCCGGGATGAGAACCGCAGATTACTGTATAAGGAAGCGAAAACTCACCTCCGCCCAGTCTCAGAAATCCACTCTTTTTCATACCTGGAGCAGCACACAGCATGGCATCCTCCAAATCTCTTTTCCTGTCATATCCGCTATCAGAATCACCCATTCCATCATTCTCGGACCAGACGTTTTTCTCTTCCTTCACAGCGCTGATCATAAACATCGGCGTAGAATGATAATTCAGCTTCTCTTCCTGACTCCACACCCGCTGCCAGATCCCGGTATCCACTGCCACAGATTCAAACCCGTTCTCCTTCAGAAACTTCCTGTCCCAGGACGGTCTGTTAATAGAAGAAAGAGGCATCTGCAGTGCAATCTTCTCCATTCTGTCAATATCCGTACAGAGGTAATGATCATCCAGATGCTCACTCTCCACACTCTTTCGGTCTTCCTCATAAGACAGGCGTTTCTCCTCATCATAAAGATAACCGTACCAGTTTGCATCGAAATTAAGAAGCTTTCCGCCCGGTTTCAGTACACGACACCACTCTTCATAAGCTCTCTTAGGATCCTTCAGATTCCATGTCAGATTCCTGCTGATCACAACATCAAACACACCATCCTCAAATTCCAGATTCTGAGCATCCATCTTATAAAAAGAAATCCGCTCACAAAGATTACCGGCATTCCTCTTCGCAGTATCCAACATTTCCTGCGTATAATCAACAGCAGTCACCTTATATCCCGCCTCAGCCAGAATAACAGGAAAAAATCCAGGTCCTGTTCCGATATCCAAAATCTTAATCTCATCCTTCGCTTTCTCCGGGAACTGCCCTTTCAACACCTCAAGCCATGCCCCCTTCTGCATCCCATTCAATTCCTTATGATTAACTTCAGAATACCCCTCAGCCCGGGTAGTCCAGTAACTCTCAATCTCCGATAATAAATCCTTCACCTTATGCCAACCTCCATGCACGCAATTTATAATCATATATGACCAAAATTATATCAAATCCACCCTCCCCCCAACAAGCCCTCCCGGGGGATATATTTCACGTCTCAATTCATTTTTATATAAACAAAGTCCTTCTTATAATTCACACTCCACCTTGTATTATATCTTAACCAAAACCAGCGAAGCAGGCGTATAGTTGTACCGGATGCATTTGCAGGCATCTTAGAGATTCTTAGTCCTCGGAAATCTGCGTTATGAGACGAAAAGTCCCTTGTCTGAGCGACAGCGAGTAATTCCGGACTTTTCGTCTCATGCTTTTAGCGGATTTTCGAGGGCTTAGAATCTCTTAGATGCCGAAACCGTATCCGGTACAACTATACGCCTGCTTCGCGTCCCCTTTTTAAAACCAAAAACAAACCTGCCATACCCCCAAAAAGAGGATATGACAGCTATATATTTTTACTCAGATAGCTCCAAGAATCTTCCGGGCATTATCAATCCTTTCCTGCGTCGGAGGATTAACCCCCTCCAGTGGATAAGAAAGCCCCAGATTCTCCCATTTAAACTTACCAAGCGTATGATAAGGGAGCACCTCCACTCTCTCCACATTGGAAAGAGTATGGATAAAATCAGCTAACCGGTGCAGATATTCATCCTTATCACTTCCGCCCGGCACAAGCACATGACGGATCCATACAGGTTTTTTCATATCAGAAAGTTCCCGCGCCATCGCAAGAATATTCTTATTGGAATGACCGGTAAGCTTAATATGCTCCTGCTCGTCAATCTGCTTGATATCAAGCATTACAAGATCTGTATACTTCATAAGCTCCAGCCATCCGGAATGCCATGGTTCCTGATCAGTGAAAGGATTTCCACTGGTATCAAGATTCGTATGCACACCCTCTGCCTTTGCCTTCTTAAAAAATTCTGTAAGAAAATCCATCTGAAGCAATGGCTCACCACCGCTTACAGTGATACCGCCTTTGCTGCCCCAGTAGCCCTTATAACGTAAAGCTTTCTTAAGAAGTTCATCTGCCGTATAAAGCTCTCCCTGCTTCATCTTCCAGGTATCCGGATTATGACAGAACTGACATCTCATGGCACAGCCGCTTAAAAAAATCACATATCTTACTCCGGGTCCGTCAACGGACCCGAAGCTTTCTAAAGAATGAACATAGCCTTTTATCTGTTTATTATCCATTATATCATCATCCATTAATTACATTCTGTCGTGGCAGGTTCTGGCAATAACGTCTAACTGCTGCTCTCTTGTAAGGTCGATGAACTTAACAGCATATCCGGATACACGGATTGTGAAGTTTGCATACTCTTCTTTTTCCGGATGTTCCATAGCGTCGATCAGTTTCTCTTTACCAAATACGTTTACATTGAGGTGATGAGCACCCTGATCAAAGTATCCGTCAAGTACATGTACCAGATTCTCTGAACGTTCATCATCACTGTGTCCCAGAGCATCAGGATTGATTGTCTGAGTATTGGAGATACCGTCAAGAGCATCTTCATAGTCAAGCTTGGCAACAGAGTTCAGGGAAGCAAGAAGACCGTTCTGCTCTGCACCGTAAGATGGGTTTGCGCCAGGTGCAAGAGGTTCACCTGCTTTTCTTCCATCCGGAAGAGATCCTGTAGCCTTACCATAAACAACGTTGGAAGTAATAGTAAGGATAGATGTGGTTGGCTTGGAATCACGGTAAGTATGGATGTGTTTCAGTTTCTCAAGGAATGTAGACAGAAGAGTTGTTGCAATCTCGTCTGCTCTGTCATCATCATTACCATAACGTGGGAAGTCACCCTCAACCTGGAAATCTGTTGTAATACCGTCTTCATCACGGATAGCTTTAACTTTTGCATATTTGATAGCGGACAGGGAGTCTACTACATGAGAGAATCCTGCGATACCTGTTGCGAAAGAACGCTCAACCTTTGTATCGATCAGAGCCATCTCTGCTGCTTCGTAGTAGTATTTGTCATGCATGTAGTGGATCATGTTCAGTGTTCCGACATACAGATGAGCCAGCCAGTCCATCATTTTGTCATATTTTGCAATTACTTCATCATAGTCAAGATATTCAGAAGTGATCGGCTGATAGTTTGGTCCTACCTGCTGTTTTGTCTTCTCATCAACACCGCCGTTGATCGCATAAAGAAGGCATTTTGCAAGGTTTGCACGAGCGCCGAAGAACTGCATCTCTTTACCTGTCTCTGTAGCAGATACACAGCAGCAGATGCTGTAGTCATCGCCCCATACCGGACGCATAACATCATCATTCTCATACTGAACAGAACTTGTTGTAACAGAAATATTTGCAGCATATTTCTTGAAGTTCTCAGGCAGTCTTGAAGAATAAAGTACTGTAAGGTTTGGTTCCGGAGCCGGTCCCATATCTTCCAGTGTGTGCAGGAAACGATAGTCGTTCTTTGTTACCATGGAACGTCCGTCCTGTCCCATACCTGCTACTTCCAGAGTTGCCCATACCGGGTCACCGGAGAATAACTGATTGTAAGAAGGGATACGTGCAAATTTAACCATACGGAATTTCATTACCATGTGGTCAACAAGCTCCTGAGCTTCTTTCTCTGTAAGAGTTCCGTTCTGAAGATCTCTTTCAATATAAATATCAAGGAATGTGGAAATACGTCCGACACTCATTGCAGCACCGTTCTGAGTTTTGATGGCTGCAAGATATCCGAAGTACAGCCACTGGAAAGCTTCTCTTGCATCTTTGGCCGGTTTGGAGATATCATATCCATAAGATTCAGCCATAACTTTCATGCCTTTCAGAGCACGGATCTGATCAGCGATCTCTTCACGAAGCTGGAAGTCATAACGTCTCATACCCTGACGGTCGCATGCTGCGAAGTCTTTCTGTTTTCCTTCGATCAGAGCGTCGATTCCGTACAGAGCCACACGTCTGTAGTCGCCAACGATACGTCCACGTCCGTAAGTATCCGGAAGACCTGTAAGGATCTTGTTGTGACGTGCTACTTTCATCTCAGGTGTATAGATATCAAATACACCCTGGTTGTGAGTTTTAAATTCATAGTTGTGGAAAACATCTTTAATCTTGTCACTTACTTTATATCCGTAAGTTTCACAAGCCTGCTCTGCCATTTTGATACCGCCGTATGGCATGAAAGCACGTTTCAGAGGTTTATCTGTCTGAAGACCAACAACTTTTTCAAGGTCTTTTGTTTCTTCATCAATATATCCGGGACCATATGCTGTCAGAGATGTAACTACCTCTGTCTCCATATCAAGAACTCCGCCTTTGGCACGTTCTTCTTTCTGAAGTGCCTGGAGCTTGCCCCACAGTTTGTTTGTAGCTTCTGTAGGTCCTTCCAGGAAAGAAGCATCACCGTCATATGGTGTATAGTTCATTCCAATAAAGTTACGTACATCGATTTTTTCTTTCCAACGGTTGCCCTTAAAGCCATTCCACTGTTCGAAATTTTTCATTCTTTTACCTCTTTCTCTAAAATATTTCCGCGCATCTCTCACTGGTCTGGAGTGAGATAATAAAATGTAAATTGTACTTATTTAGGACAATTTTCTGTCCATGCTGTCAGTATACGTAAACATGAGTGTTATGTCAATTAATTTCCTTTATGATTTTAATTAAATACAATTCTGATAGCTTTTCATCGGAGTTTGCTTCTTTATTGTACTTTATCGCGTACATTAAGACTTTTTTGTATTTTTATAAATACAAAAAAATACCGGTCAGGAAGTCCTCTGGACAATCTGACCGGTATCTGATTTTTGATATTTTATGTAAACTATATTATCCCCTGCCAAGCGGATATTAGCCTGACCTGCAGAAGTCAAAAAACAGCAGGAAAGAATCGGGCGTGTCGGAACAATCTAACGGTTATTGATCGCTGTTACAAGTGCATCAATAGATGCGCGAATGATATCCGCGTCTACTCCTGCACCCCAGGCAAGCGTTCCATCCGGCTTTTTGATACCGACATAAGCAATAGCTTTGGAACTTGAACTGCGCTCCAGCGCATGCTCCTGATATGTTTCCAGGGAATATTTCAGCTCATATGCCTTCTTCAGTGCATTGCTGACTGCATCAAGACGTCCGTTACCGGATGCCTCTGTAGTGATTGTCTTTCCGCGGAAAGTAGAGGTAACTTTTGTTACAATACCACCATCTTTCTGCTGGAAATGTACTTCATTGATGCTGTACGGTTCTGTGATATTCTCAAAGGTCTGTTTAAACAGATTGAAAATTTCGTCAGGATGAAGCTCTTTATGTTTGTGGTCTGAAACAGCTTTTGTGGCATATCCCATTGCCTCACGCATTTTCGGAGGAAGGTTAAGACCGAATTTGGTCTCAAGGATATATCCCACGCCACCTTTACCGGACTGGCTGTTGATGCGGATAACATCTGCGTCATAATTTCTTCCCACATCTGTCGGATCGATCGGAAGATACGGAACATTCCAGTGATCCGGATCCTTGTCATCTCTCCAGTGCATACCCTTGGCAATTGCATCCTGATGAGAGCCGGAAAATGCGGCAAATACAAGTGCACCACTGTACGGACTTCTTTCGCCTACTTTCATTCCGGTACATTCTTCATATATTTCACAGATATGTGGCATATCAGAGAAATCAAGTTTTGGATCTACACCCTGAGAATACATATTCATACCAAGTGTAACAATATCTACATTTCCGGTACGCTCACCGTTTCCAAACAGAGTACCCTCGATTCTGTCTGCACCTGCAAGTAATCCCATTTCAGAATCTGCAACACCGCATCCTCTGTCATTGTGCGGATGGAGAGATACGATTACATTCTCGCGGTATTTCAGATTTTCACACATATATTCTACCTGGCTTGCATATACATGCGGCATGGAATGCTGTACAGTTACAGGCAGATTGATGATGCATTTGTTATCTGCTGTAGGCTGCCATACATCAAGAACTGCATTGCATACTTCCAGAGCGTATTCCGGTTCTGTGCCTGTAAAGCTTTCAGGGCTGTACTCAAACTGGAAATTTCCTTCTGTTTCATCAGCCAGTTTCTTTAATAATGCGGCACCATCCACTGCAATCTTTAAGATTTCTTCTTTGGATTTCTTAAATACCTGTTCTCTCTGAGCTACAGAGGTGGAATTGTATACATGTACAATTGCCTTCGGTGCGCCTTTGACAGCTTCAAAAGTTTTGCGGATGATATGCTCTCTGGCCTGAGTCAGAACCTGAATAGTTACATCCTGTGGGATCAGATTCTGCTCGATCAGGGTACGCAGAAATTCATATTCTGTTTCAGAAGCAGCCGGGAAACCTACTTCAATTTCTTTGAAACCGATTTTTACAAGAAGTTTAAAGAATTCAATTTTCTGTTCCAGACTCATCGGAATCACCAGTGCCTGATTACCGTCACGAAGGTCTACAGAACACCAGACAGGTGCTTTGTCCACATATTCTTTTTCTGCCCATTTCATGCATTTAACAGGCGGCATAAAATACTGTCTCTGATATTTGCTTGGATTCATCATTTTTTCTTCCTCCGTTATGTAAATATTATGTTTGGACTGTGGGGATTGACTGTAAAAAGACATAAAAAAATCTTCCATCTCCACAGACTTATCTGCAAGAGACGAAAGATATTATCATCTTACGCGGTACCACTCTTATTTATGAACAATGTCATACACTCATGGGATACGGAATCTCCGGATATCCGGTATTCTTATATCCTCTCCATATAACGGTGGAAACCGTCTGCACCTACTCTTGTATAATTTCAGGCAGCTGCTCAAAGGCGAGTTCCACAATTTCCTTCCACTGCTTCTCAGCAACCAGCAGTTCTCTGTGCTCCGGTCCGGGTGTACTATTCCTTATCATTGCATTTTACTTATAACTTTATTTGGCTTTTTTGAAATGAAATGAACATACGTCTGAATCATTCATTGTAAATATACTACAAACGATTTAACCATATGTCAGTCGGGGCAACAGGATTTGAACCTGCGACCTCACGGCCCCCAGCCGTGCGCGCTACCAAACTACGCCATACCCCGTAGACAAGGAACATCTTTATCGTACATGATATAAACTTGTCAGAATCCACTATACCATATGTATATGCTTTTTTAAAGGTCGTAATGCAATTTGTATTTTTTTTATTGTTTTTATGTTTTTTTTATTTTCTGGTAGAAAAAAGGTTCAGATTGTGTTAAGATTTAACCTTGCAAAAAGACTATTTATTGACATTTTTTTGCAATCAACAAATAATGATATGGATTTATATATCATAGAATTTGGAGGCTGATTTTATGAAAAAGTTACTTGCTCTTTGTGGAAGCATTGCAACTATGCTGCTTTTCACACCGCTAACGATTCTCGCAGCAGAATCCGGCGAAAGCAGTACTGCAACAGTTCCGATATGGCTTTGTATCCCATTTGCCGGTCTGTTACTCTGTATCGCAGTACTTCCGCTTGTAAAACCGGAATGGTGGGAGAAAAACCAGCCGCTTGCCGTAGCTGCCTGGTCCCTGCTATTTATCATTCCATTTGCAGTGACCTATAGTGCCGGAGATGCGGTCGAAACAGTACTTGAGTGTATTTTAAACGATTACCTGACTTTTATCGTCCTGTTATTTGGTCTGTTCTGTGTTGCCGGTAACATCACTTTAGAAGGCGATCTCGCAGGTTCCCCGCGCGTCAACGTAATCTTCCTTGCGATCGGTACCTTACTTTCCAGCTGTATCGGTACAACCGGTGCCAGTATGTTAATGGTACGTCCGATGATCAAGATGAACTCCTGGCGTCAGCACAAGAGTCACATTATGGTATTTTTTATCTTCCTGATCTCGAATATGGGAGGATGCTTAACCCCGATCGGTGATCCGCCGCTTTTAATGGGATTTATGCGTGGTGTTCCATTCTTCTTAATCTTTAATATGGTAATTTTACTGACTGTATTCTATCTCTTAGACCGTCACAATTACCGCAAAGATATTGCAAACGGCAGAAAACCGGATATCAGCAAAGCCGGTACCACATTAAAGATCGATGGTCTGCACAACATTATTTTCCTTATTATGATCGTTGCTGCTGTTATTTTAAGCGGAACACTTCCAAACCTTGCAGCATTTCAGGATGCAGCCGGAAACGTTCGCGGTATCCGTGTATTCCGTGAGGTGACACTTGGTTTTCCTTCTATTATTGAGGTTGCCATTATCCTGCTTGCCGCTTTATTATCTTTTAAAACAACAGACCCGCAGATCCGTACCAGTAACCACTTTACCTGGGGTGCGATCAAAGAAGTTGCCGTTCTTTTCATCGGTATCTTTATTACCATGCAGCCGGCACTGATGCTTCTGAAATCCATGGGACCGGAGCTTGGTCTTTCCAAACCGCTTGAGATGTTCTGGGCAACCGGTGCACTTTCCAGTTTCCTTGATAACACACCGACCTACCTGGTATTCCTGACAACTGCAGGTACGCTTGGTTTCACACAGGGTATTGCAACCACGGTCGGAACAATTCCGGTCAAAATGCTTACCGCGATTTCCTGTGGTGCCGTATTCATGGGTGCAAATACTTATATCGGAAATGCACCAAACTTTATGGTAAAATCCATCTCTGATGAAAACGGTGTGCGCATGCCATCCTTCTTCGGATACTTATTATGGTCAATCGTATCTTTAGTTCCGGTGTTTATCATTGACACTCTGGTATTCTTTTTATAAAGGGGGGATTTCACAATGGAAAATAATATCGAAACATCACGGGCACTTGCTACCCGCATTTATGATCTCGACAGTGAAGTTTACCGTCTGGTAGGTTCTTCCCTTGGACGCACTTTTACCGGCGACAAAGAAACAAGTATTCGTAACCTGACAACCCTGATCTCCACACATCCACAGGGACACCTGCTCCGCAGTGAGATCGCTTTAATCGGTAATATGGCGCGTACGATCCGTAACAAAGAGGATCGCAGCCGTATGATGCACGAGTACAATGAGATTTTACATCAGATCGCAGAACTGCCGGAAAGTTTTGGTTCGGTTGATATCCTTGACCAGAACCTTGCTTCCTTAAATACATCCAACCTGCACCAGAAGTTTTCCAAAGACGATCATCTGATCATCTGCATCGGAAGAACACACGGAAGCGCCGGTACGGATATTGGTTTCGCGCTTGCGGATGCATTAAAGATCAACTACTACGATGTTGAAATTTTCAACCGTGTATTAGAGCGTTTAGAGGCAGAAAAAGATTCCGTCACAGACCGTGACAGCTTTACATCAAAACTTGATCAGGTTGCAAAACATGATACCAGTGCAAAACGTTTCTTAAAAGATTTCAGCCGTTATCACGGCCTGCCGAAGAAAGATGCCGTATTTTTCAACCAGAGCGATCTGATCGTGGAAATGGCAAAAAAAGAAGACTTTATCGTAATGGGCCGCTGTGCGGATGTGATTCTGACAAACAACCGTATCCCGCACATCAGTATCTTCATCACCGCGCCGTTTGAACAGCGTGTGCACCGTATGATGGAGGTAAACAATCTTCCACTCAAGGAAGCCGTCCGCCGTTTAAAGAAAATTGATAAAGGACATGAACAGTACTATCATTTTTACACCGGACGTAAATGGGGAGATGCCGTAAACTATGATCTTTGTATCAACAGTGCATGCTACGGTATCGAAGAATCCGTAGAACTGATCGAGCGTATGATCGATATCCACCCGGAGAAGTAGATCACATGCTAAAGAGGCATATTGCAGAAACCAGCTGGGCTGGCTGCAATATGCCTCTTTTTTATGTT
>OAVO01000551.1_pt1 | contig 23285 bp, 16 predicted proteins | sample 1501411 | NCBI WGS metagenome assembly OAVO01 (sample SAMEA2580081, study PRJEB22360) | human gut metagenome | biome: human gut; feature: human-associated habitat; material: faeces | place: Denmark | collected 2008/2010 | reverse complement strand
TAAATACCGGAGATACAACATCAATTATGCCGTTTGTGATACTGTTTGTGGCAGCTGCAGTGATCGCCGGTGTGGCTGTATTTATAAAAAAGAGAAAGAAATAAAAGAATAACACTGATTCCTCCCCCATATAGTTTAACAGGAGGGGAAGCAATGAAAGTCAGAGCAATTTTGAAATCACTATTATTTGCATATGCATTAACAGGAGTGGCATTACTGCTTTTGGCCCTGGTACTGTTTGCTTTTGATCTGGGAGAAACAGCTGTAGATGCGGGTATTATTATAATTTATGTACTTGCATGTTTCATGGGAGGCTTTATGGCCGGCAAAATTGTGCGTAAAGACAAATATCTGTGGGGTGTTATCACAGGTCTGGCTTACTATGTATTACTGTTGACTGTCTCTGTTATGGCAAAAGGCGGCGGGGATATGAGTGCAGCTCATGCAGTTACAACATTTTTTATGTGCACAGGCGGTGGAACACTGGGTGGAATGCTGTCGTAAAAAAAAGCTTTTAAAATGAAAAGATATATGATATACTATGCCAAGAATATAATTACATAAGGAGGATAGAGTTATGGAACATATCAAAACCCTGAATACAAAGAATTTACAGAACACTGTAAAAAAAGGTGGATGTGGCGAGTGCCAGACTTCCTGCCAGTCCGCATGTAAAACTTCCTGTACAGTAGGAAACCAGAGCTGCGAGCAGAAATAAGATCAGCTATGGAGAAATGAGATAAGCAGCGGAACTTTTATTCCGCTGCTTATCTTACGCTTAGAAAGGATTTTAGTAAAATGAGTCTGATTCACCGTTATAAAAGCAATGGCTTTAATATTGTACTGGATATCAACAGTGGATGCATCCATCTGGTAGATGAGGTTACATATGAGGTCCTTCCATATCTGGAAGAGGGCCTTGGCACAGAAGCTATTGCAGAGAAACTGGAAAACAAATATAACAGAGAAGATATTGAGACATCTGTAAGAGAATGTAATAAGCTGAAAGAAGATGGAATGCTTTTTACAAAAGATGTTTATGAGAATGTAATTGAAGAATTTTCAAATAACCGGCAGACCGTTGTAAAAGCATTGTGCCTGCACATTGCTCATGACTGCAATCTGGCCTGCCGTTATTGTTTTGCCGAAGAAGGCGAATATCATGGCAGAAGAGCTCTTATGTCCTATGAAGTCGGCAAAAAAGCTCTTGATTTCCTGATCGCGAACTCCGGTTCCAGGAAAAACCTGGAAGTAGATTTCTTTGGCGGTGAGCCGCTGATGAACTGGCAGGTTGTAAAAGATCTGGTAAAATATGGCAGAGAGCAGGAAAAGCTTCACAATAAGAAATTCCGTTTCACTTTAACAACAAACGGAGTTCTTCTGAATGATGAAGTAATGGAATTCTGCAATAAAGAGATGGGCAACGTTGTACTGAGTGTGGACGGACGTAAGGAAGTACATGATTACATGCGTCCATTCAGAAAAGGTGCAGGAAGCTATGACCTGATCATGCCGAAGTTCCAGAAGTTTGCAGAATCCAGAAATCAGGACAAGTATTATGTAAGAGGTACTTTTACCCACCATAATCTTGATTTCTCCAAGGATGTGCTTCATCTGGCAGATCTTGGATTCAAACAGATTTCTGTAGAGCCTGTAGTTGCGGCTGATACGGAGGAATATGCGATCCGCGAGGAGGATATCCCCCAGATCATGGAAGAGTATGATACTCTTGCAAAAGAAATGATTAAAAGAGAGAAAGAGGGAAAAGGATTTAACTTCTTCCATTTTATGATCGACCTTACAGGTGGCCCTTGTGTATACAAGAGACTGTCAGGCTGCGGTTCAGGAACAGAGTACCTGGCTGTAACACCCTGGGGTGATTTTTACCCATGTCACCAGTTTGTTGGTGAAGAACAGTATCTCATGGGAAATGTAGACGAAGGCATCACAAAGCCGGAAATCCAGAAGGAATTCGGCGGATGCAACGTTTACACAAAGAAAGACTGCAAAGACTGCTTCGCACGTTTCTACTGTAGTGGCGGATGTGCGGCAAATGCATTCCATTTCCAGGGAGATATCAAAGGCAATTATGAAATCGGATGCGAACTCCAGAGAAAACGTGTGGAGTGCGCCATCATGATAAAAGCCGCACTGGCATGTGATTAGTGGGCAGTAATCTGTCTGACTGATACCGCCGTCGGCTGTTATCATAACAGAAAATGGCTGGCAGGCGGATGAACATGACCGCGGACAAAAAATCAAGAAGGGAAAAGAACTATGAAGAAAAGTAAAGGAATCGTAGTGCTGCTTCTGACACTGATCCTGACTGTGTTCTTTTGCTTTACTGCAGCCGTAGGTATCGGTCCTACCGGAACCGGTGCAGCAAAACATATCAACACGGGTCTTGATCTTGCCGGTGGTGTCAGCATTACCTACCAGGCTAAGGAGAGCAATCCGACAAGCGAAGAGATGTCAGATACGATCTACAAGCTTCAGAAGCGTGTAGAGCAGTACAGTACTGAGGCTCAGGTATACCAGGAAGGATCAGACCGTATTACAGTTGAAATTCCTGGTGTTACAGATGCAGATACTATTTTGAATGATCTGGGTAAACCAGGTTCCCTGTATTTCATCACAAAAGAAGATGCTGACGGAAACCAGAACTTTACTACAGGACAGGATGGATATGTTCTCTCCAGAACTATGGATGAGATCAAGGAATCCGGAAATGTTGTTCTGGAAGGTTCTGATGTAGCAGATGCCCAGGGTGGTGCAATCCAGAATCAGAACACAAGTGCAAAGGAATATGTGGTAAGTCTTACTCTTACTTCTGATGGAGAAAACAGTGGTAAAACAAAATTTGCAGAAGCTACAAAGAATAATGTAGGCAAGCAGATCGCTATCGTCTATGACAATAACATTATCAGTGCTCCGAATGTAAATGAAGAGATTTCCGGTGGAAAAGCACAGATCAGCGGAATGTCTGACCTGGAAGAAGCACAGAACCTTGCTTCTTATATCCGTATCGGTTCTCTGGGACTGGAACTGGAAGAACTTCGTTCCAGTGTTGTAGCTGCACAGCTTGGTGAAGAAGCAATCTCTACAAGTGTTCTTGCAGGTGCGATCGGTCTGATCATCGTTATTATCTTTATGATCATTGCATACCGCGTACCTGGTGTAGTTGCAGGTATCGCACTGATTCTTTATACATCATTAATGCTGATCACGCTGAATGCCTTTGATATTACTCTTACTCTTCCGGGTATTGCGGGTATTATTCTTGGTATCGGTATGGCGGTGGATGCCAATGTTATTATTTATGCCCGAATCAGAGAGGAAATTGGTGCAGGAGTTTCAGTAAGGAATTCTATTAAGTCCGGTTTCAGCAAAGCTTTCTCTGCAATCTTTGATGGAAATATTACAACACTGATCGCAGCCTTTGTGCTGATGTGGCTTGGTTCAGGTACTGTTAAGGGATTTGCTTATACACTTGCCCTTGGTATCGTGATCTCCATGTTTACAGCACTGGTTGTATCCAGACTGATTGTAAATGCACTTTATGCAGTTGGTGTACGTGATCCGAAATTCTACGGATCTGCAAAAGAACGTAAGGCAGTTGATTTCCTTGGAAAGAAGAAAGTATTTTTTGCTATTTCCATTATCCTGATCCTCTGCGGTCCGGCAGCGATGTTTGCTAATTCGCATGCAGGAAACAAAGCGTTAAATTACAGCCTTGAGTTCTCAGGCGGTACTTCTACGACTGTTACATTTAATGAAGATATGGATATTAAGACCATTGATTCTGAAGTAACTCCTGTTGTAGAAGAGGTGACAGGAGATAAAAATGTTCAGCCTACAAAGGTAGTCGGAACAAATCAGGTTGTGATCAAGACACGTTCTCTGAATCAGAGCGAACGTGAAGCTCTGCAGAGTGCACTGGTTGAGAAATTTGGTGTAGATGACAGCACGATTTCCACAGAAAGTATTTCTTCTACAGTAAGTAGTGAAATGCGTCGTGATGCGATCGTAGCCGTTATAGTAGCTACAATCTGTATGCTTCTTTATATCTGGTTCAGATTTAAAGACATCCGTTTTGCAAGCAGTGCGGTATTGGCGCTTCTGCATGATGTTCTGGTTGTACTTGCATTCTATGCTATTGCCAGAGTATCTGTCGGTAATACATTTATTGCCTGCATGCTTACAATCGTAGGTTATTCTATCAATGCTACAATCGTTATTTTTGACCGTATACGTGAGAACCTTCACAGTGGTTCCAGAGAAAAACTGGCAGAAATTGTAAACACAAGTATCACTCAGACTCTTACAAGAAGTATTTATACCTCTTTTACAACTTTTGTTATGGTAGCTGTTCTTTATATCATGGGTGTTTCTTCTATCCGTGAATTTGCAGCACCTCTGATGGTTGGTGTTCTTGTCGGTGCATATTCTTCTGTATGTATTACAGGTGCGTTGTGGTATGTGATGAAAAAGAAATTTGCAGGAAAAGGACAGCCGGCAATTGCTGCAGCTTCCGCATCTGCAAAGTCCTCTTCAAAGCCGAAGAAAGCACGTGATGTATCACAGAAAGATCCGACTCAGCCAAAGAAGAAAAACAGAAAAAGAGTAGCTGAACGTCTGGCTGCCGAAGAAGCAGCTAAAAAACAGCAGAATGATGATGCTGAATAAAACAATAATTGTCTGAAAAACAGGCAGACAGAAATATCCCGGGGTAAAACTCCGGGATATTTTTATGAGGAGAGAAAATATATGGAGAAATGGGTAATAGCAGCAAAAAGAGCAGATTTTAACCAGATCGGTCAACAGTTTCATATTGATCCGGTGATTGCGAGACTGATCAGGAACAGAGATGTGATCGGAGAAGATAAGATAAGAGAGTATCTGTCAGGAACAGTACAAGAGCTTCCTTCTCCCTGGCTGATGAAGGATATGGAAAAAGCTGTAGATATCCTGGAGAAAAAAATATCGCAGAAAGCAAAAGTCCGTATTATTGGTGATTATGATATTGATGGTGTGACCTCTACATACATTTTAATGAAAGGCCTTGCGAGGATCGGAACAGATGTGGATACTTATATTCCGGACAGAGTTGCAGACGGATATGGGATTCATGCACATCTTATAGAAAGAGCGGAAACGGACCGGATCGATACGATCGTGACCTGTGATAATGGAATTGCTGCGGCTGCTGAAATCCAGATGGCAAAGGATAAGGGAATGACAGTGATTATTACAGATCATCATGAGGTTCCTTACAGGGAGGAAAAGGGAGAACGCCAGATGGTGCTTCCGCCGGCAGATGCGATTTTGAATCCGAAACAATATGATTGTCCATACCCGAATAAAAACCTGTGTGGGGCAGTGGTGGCCTTTAAATATATTGCAGCACTTTACGAGAGATTTGGTGTTCCGGCAGAGGAGCTGGAAGATTATTATGAACTGGCGGCTATTGCAACAGTAGGAGATGTTATGGATCTTCAGGGAGAGAACAGGATTCTGGTAAAAGAAGGGCTGTGCCGTCTGAAAAATACCAAAAATCAAGGATTGCAGGAACTGATCCGAGCAAATTCTCTGGAAGATGCTAAAATCACAGCTTATCATATCGGATTTGTGCTGGGACCATGTATCAATGCCAGTGGCAGACTGGATACAGCTGCCCGTTCTCTTGCACTTCTCAATGCAAAAACAAAGGAAGAAGCAGCAAGGCTTGCCGGAGATCTTACAGCTCTTAATCAGAGCCGAAAAGCTCTCACTGAGAAAGGAAAAGAAGAGGCAATCCGGATTATAGAGACTACAGAGCTGAAAAATGACAGAGTACTGGTAGTTTATCTTCCGGATTGTCATGAAAGTCTTGCCGGTATTATAGCAGGCAGGATCAGGGAAAAATATCACAGGCCGGCCTTTGTATTGACGGGCGGTGAGACAAGTGCAAAAGGAAGCGGAAGATCAATAGAAAGTTACTCTATGTATGAAGAACTGGTAAAATGTGCAGACCTGATGATACAGTTTGGAGGTCATCCGATGGCAGCAGGTCTGTCTATAGAAGAAAAAAATATAGAAGAATTCCGGAGACGCCTCAATGTCAACTGTACGTTGACGGACGAAGAATTGCGTCCTAAGATCGTGATTGATGTGCCGATGCCTGTGTCTTATATTACAAAAGAACTGGTAGAACAGATTTCGCTTCTGGAACCCTTTGGAAAAGGGAATACAAAACCGGTCTTTGCGCAGAAAAATCTCAGAGTGCTTGATCACAGTATTATCGGGAAAAATAAAAATGTAGTAAAACTAAAACTTCTCGATCCGCAGGGGATTTCAGTGGAAGGCATTTATTTCGGAGAAGCAGAGGATTTTGTGAACTTTATCAGGGAAAAAGACAGTATTTCTGTTACTTATTATCCGGAGATCAACAGATTCAGGGGACGAGAGAGTCTTCAGATTATTATTCAGAATTACTGTTAATATTACCGCTTGGTTTGTAACCGCCGGTAAGCCTGGAAATACAAATGTCAGGGCTTAACAGTAACTTGATTCTGAAATAAAAAGGTGATATACTATAAAATATTTATGAGCGAACAGCAATATAACACACACTGGAGGAGAAATAAAATGAAGAAAATTGAAGATTATGTATTAAGTATACCGGATTTTCCTGAACCGGGGATTATTTTCAGAGATATTACAAGTGTTCTGCAGGACGCGGATGGCCTGCAGTTGGCAATCGACTCCATGCAGGACTGTCTTAAGGATATAGATGTGGACGTGATTGCAGGAACAGAGTCCAGAGGCTTTATCTTTGGTGTACCGATCGCATATAATCTTCATAAACCATTTGTACCGATTCGTAAAAAAGGTAAACTTCCCCGCGAAACAGTATCTGTAAGCTATGATCTGGAATATGGCAGTGCAGAGATTGAAATGCATAAAGATTCCATAAAACCAGGTCAGAAAGTGGTTATCGTTGATGATCTGATCGCAACAGGCGGTACGATCGAAGCAGCGATCAAGCTGGTGGAACAGCTTGGCGGTGAGGTTGTCAAGGTTGTATTTCTCATGGAACTTGCAGGTTTAAAGGGACGCGAAAGACTGAATGGGTATGATGTAGCGTCTGTAATTTGTTATGATGGTAAATAAGCACAGCTGATTGTGCAGGACAGGCAGGTGGGAGCATATGACAGAGATAACAAAAAGTACAGAAGCAAAAAAAGATGAAATGCAGGTTGAAAAAGAGAAGCTGGAATCTGTAAAGAGAGCAGATGCGGCAGTAAAGACCATGCATGATTTTACAAGTCCGGAGGTGCTTTATAAAGAACTGATAAACAGTGTTCTGAAGTATCATCCATCAACAGATATTTCCATGATAGAGAAGGCATATAAGGTTGCAAGTGAAGCTCATGAAGGACAGAAGAGAAAGTCTGGAGAGCCATATATCATTCATCCTTTGTGTGTTGCCATCATTCTGGCAGATCTGGAACTTGACAAAGAAACGATAGTTGCAGGTCTTCTTCATGATGCAGTTGAAGATACCTGGATGACCTATGAGGAAGTTGAGAAGGAATTTGGTTCAGAGGTTGCACTTCTTGTGGATGGTGTTACCAAGCTGGGACAGTTATCTTATTCTGCGGATAAAGTAGAAGTTCAGGCAGAGAACCTCAGAAAGATGTTTCTTGCCATGGCTAAGGATATCAGAGTTATTCTGATCAAGCTTGCAGACCGTCTTCATAATATGCGTACCTTACAGTATATGCGTCCTGAAAAGCAGCAGGAAAAGGCCAGAGAGACCATGGATATTTATGCTCCTATTGCCATGCGTCTGGGTATTTCCAAGATAAAGGTAGAGCTGGATGACCTGTCGCTGAAATACCTTAAGCCGGATGTATATTATGACCTGGTGCATAAGGTTGCCCTGCGTAAAAGCGAGAGAGAACAGTTTGTAGGTGCGATTGTAAAAGAAGTTAAGAAACATATGGATGATGCCAATATTAAGGCGCAGGTGGACGGACGTGTAAAACACTTTTTCAGTATCTACAAGAAGATGGTAAATCAGGATAAGACTATTGATCAGATTTATGATTTATTTGCTGTCCGTATTCTTGTAGATACAGTGAAGGATTGTTATGCTGCCCTTGGTGTGATCCATGAGATGTATAAGCCGATTCCGGGACGGTTTAAAGATTATATTGCCATGCCGAAACCCAATATGTATCAGTCATTGCATACCACATTGATCGGACCTAACGGACAGCCCTTTGAAATCCAGATCCGTACTTATGAAATGCACAGAACTGCAGAATATGGTATTGCTGCACACTGGAAATATAAAGAGTCGTCTGACGGAAAGGCTCCTGTAGGTAAGAGTGAGGAAGAGAAACTGAACTGGCTGCGTCAGATTCTGGAATGGCAGAGAGACATGTCTGATAACAAAGAATTCATGAGTCTTCTGAAGAATGACTTGGATCTTTTTGCGGACAGTGTTTACTGTTTCACTCCACAGGGAGATGTTAAAACACTTCCAAGCGGTTCTACACCGGTGGATTTTGCATACAGTGTTCACAGTGCAGTCGGAAATAAGATGGTAGGTGCCAGAGTTAACGGTAAGCTGGTTCCGATTGAATATGAGATCAAAAACGGTGACCGTATTGAGATCATTACTTCCCAGAACTCTCAGGGACCAAGCCGCGACTGGCTGAAACTGGTTAAGAGTACGCAGGCAAAGAACAAGATTAACCAGTGGTTCAAGAAGGAATTAAAAGAAGATAATATCCTTAAGGGCAAGGAGATGCTTGCGCAGTATGCGCGTGCAAAGGGGTTTAAGATCACAAATTATACAAAAACCCAGTATCTGGAGGCCGTTTTGCGTAAATATGGTTTCAGGGACTGGGATTCAGTACTTGCTGCAATTGGTCATGGCGGATTGAAAGAAGGTCAGGTTTTCAATAAGCTGGTAGAGGCATATGATAAGGAAAATAAGAAGAATCTGACAGATGAGCAGGTTCTTGAAGCTGCTTCTGAGACACAGGAGAAGCTTCACATTGCCAAGAGCAAGAGTGGAATTGTGGTAAAAGGAATCCATGATGTGGCAGTCCGTTTTTCCAAGTGCTGTAATCCAATCCCGGGTGATGAGATTGTAGGCTTTGTTACAAGAGGACGTGGAATCACAATTCATCGTACAGATTGTGTCAATGTGCTGAATATGTCTGAGACAGACAGGACACGACTGATTGAGGCAGAGTGGCAGCAGCCTGATACCAAGGAAAAAGAGAAGTATATGGCTGAGATTCAGGTTTATGCAAATAACCGTACAGGGCTTCTTGTGGATCTTTCTAAAATATTTACAGAACGTAAGATCGACCTGCGAAGTATTAACAGCCGTACAAGCAAGCAGGAGAAGGCAACTATTTCCATGAGTTTTGAGATTGGAAGCAAAGAGGAACTGCGTTCCCTGATCGAGAAGATCCGTCAGGTAGAGAGTGTCATTGACGTAGAGAGAACTACAGGCTGATCATGGAAAAATCTGCTGGAACATTATTTTATGGAACTGCTGCAGATTGACAGAAAGGAATAACATGAAGAATTTAGAATTACAGAAATGTATATTAGGACCTGTATATACAAATTGCTATCTCCTTAAGAATAAAGAAACCGGAGAACTGATCATTGTTGATCCCGCAGATTGTCCGGAGAAGATTGAAATGAAGATTTCCCGGATGAATGGAAAACCGGTGGCGATTCTTCTTACCCATGGACATTTTGACCACATTCTGGCTGCACAGGCAGTAAAGGAGAAATATAATATTCCGATTTATGCCTGTCGTCAGGAAGAGGAGATGCTCCGCGAACCTTCGATCAATATGACTGTACATTATGGACAGGGATGTTCTATTGTGCCGGATGTATTTCTGGAGGATCTGGATGTTATCAGACTGGCGGGATTTTCCGTTCAGATGATCCATACACCGGGACATACCAAAGGAAGCTGCTGTTATTATCTGAAAGATGAAGGTGTATTGTTCAGCGGTGATACAGTGTTCTATGGCTCTGTTGGAAGAACGGATTTTCCGGGTGGAAGTACAGCAGAAATTGTGAGAAGTCTCCATAAACTGGTAGATTCACTTCCTGAAGAGACCGAGGTTTTCCCCGGACATGATGCATCTACCACTATTGGTTATGAAAAGAGGTATAATCCATTTGTGTAAAATAGGCATTCTGTTTGAGAACAGAGATTTTGAACATGATGTTTATGAACTGATCAAAGCGTTTTATCCCGAAGCGGAGATACATACTCTTTATGAAAATGCTGAAGCAGAGTATGACCTCCGCTTCAGTGTGGAACAGGATAATGACAGTTATATCATAAAATACGAAAGGACAGAGAATCTGTCGAAACAGGAAACAGAGCAAAAAGGGGTAATTTCCGCAGACATACTTTATAAAGAGAATGCAGGCTGTGGAATACAGGATGCTCATGCTCTGAGAAAAGAGAATAAAGATAATATCAAATATGCTCTGTATCAGTTGTTGGTAAAACTGACGGGCAGAACTCTTCCATGGGGAAATCTGACAGGAATACGTCCTGCCAAACTGGCAATGGGAATGATCGAATCCGGAATGAAAAATACGGAAGCAGCCCGGGAGATGCGTGAGAGATATCTGGTAAGTCCGCAGAAAACAGCGCTTGCCATCACTATTGCAAACAGGGAAAGAGAGATTCTGAAGGATATTGACTATGAAAATGGATACAGCCTTTATATTGGAATCCCGTTTTGCCCAAGTATCTGTCTGTATTGTTCCTTCAGCTCCTATCCGCTGAAAGTGTGGGAGAAGAGAACAGATGAATATGTGGAAGCTCTCTGCCGTGAGGTAAGAGAGACTGCTCTTATGATGAAGGGAAGAAAACTGGACACCATCTATATTGGCGGCGGTACCCCGACTACACTGCTTCCACATCAGATCCGTAAGCTCCTGGATACAGTGGGAGAAGCTTTTGGCTATGAAGGACTGGCAGAGTTTACTGTGGAAGCCGGCAGACCGGACAGTATTACACGTGAAAAGCTGATGGCGATCAGGGAGTATCCGGTAACAAGAATTTCCGTAAATCCACAGACTATGAATCAGGAAACCCTGGATATTATCGGCCGCAGACATACTGTGGAGCAGACAAAAGAAGCGTTTCATCTGGCACGAGAGCTGGGATACGATAACATTAACATGGATCTGATCGTAGGTCTTCCGGGTGAGGATATTCACATGGTAGAGCGGACTCTTGAACAGGTTCGTGAACTGGCACCGGACAGTATTACCGTACATTCACTGGCAGTGAAACGTGCAGCAAGGCTGAATATTTTTAAAGAGAAATATCAGGAAATGTCTTTTGAGAATAATCAGGAGATTATGGATCTGACCATGAAAACGGCGTATGAAATGGGAATGGGTCCTTATTATCTGTACAGACAGAAGAATATGAAGGGAAATTTTGAAAATGTTGGCTATGCAAAGGTTGACAAAGCGGGAATTTACAATATACTGATTATGGAGGAAAAACAGCCTATCATCGCACTGGGGGCAGGCGGTTCTTCCAAGCTGGTCTTTGACCATGGACAGAGAATTGAACGTGTGGAGAATGTAAAAGATGTTTCTAATTATATTTCCCGCATTGATGAGATGATCGAGAGAAAACGGACAGCAATAGCTACTTGGCTGTAGGATGTGGAGGTAACATTTTGGACACAGTACAAAAGACAGCGGCAGGTTCACAGCAGAGGATCCTGGAATTTGACCTTGCTTCTGAACTGCATCATGGAATGCTGGTAAGTAATCTGGCTTATGCGGTTGCAGAGGAGATGGGACTGCCGCATGAACAGTGCTATGAGCTTGCAATAGCAGGAATGCTCCATGATATAGGAAAGCTGAAGCTGACAAGTTATATTAACGGACAGGAGCAGGATCCTCTGGTGATCGAGGAACTGAAGTATGTCCGGATGCATTCTACATTGGGATATGAGGAACTTAAAGGGCAGGGATATTCGGATTTTGTATTGGAGAGTATCCTGTACCATCATGAGAATTATGATGGCAGTGGATATCCGTCCAATAAAGCAGGTGATGACATACCCATAGGTGCCCGGATACTCAGAGTCTGCGATGTATATGCAGCATTGATCTCTGACAGACCATACAGAAGAGGATTTGATATTTCTTCAGTTATGGAGTTGATGATTGATGAAGTAAAAAATTTTGATATGCAGGTTTTTCTTGCGTTTCAGAGAGTGGTTCATAATGGAGACGGGCAGAATTTTTATAAAAGAGGAGGACAACATGGCATTAAAGAAGAAACCGGTAACCGGTATGAAGGACATTTTACCAAAAGAGATGGAAATCCGTAATTATGTGATGAACATGATTCGTGAAACATACGGAACATTTGGCTTTTCATCTATAGAGACACCATGTGTGGAGCATATTGAAAATCTTTCCAGTAAACAGGGCGGAGAGAATGAGAAACTTATTTTCAAGATCCTGAAACGTGGGGAGAAACTGAAACTTGCGGAAGCAGAGAAAGAAAGTGATCTGGTTGACTCCGGACTTCGCTACGATCTGACTGTGCCGCTTTCCAGATATTATTCCAACAACGCAAATGAGCTTCCGGCTCCTTTTAAGGCACTTCAGATGGGTAATGTGTGGAGAGCAGACAGACCGCAGAGAGGACGTTTCCGTCAGTTTATGCAGTGTGATATTGATATTCTGGGTGAGTCTACTTATCTGGCTGAGATCGAACTGGTTCTTGCTACCACAACGTTGCTCGGAAAGCTGGATTTCCATAACTTTACGATTCGCATCAACGACAGAAAAATCTTAAAAGCGATGGCGCAGTACAGTGGATTCCCACAGGAAAGCTTTGACACTGTGTTTATCATTCTGGACAAGATGGACAAGATTGGTCTGGAAGGTGTTGCAGAAGAACTGGAGAAGGAAGGATTTGCAAAAGAGAGCATTGATACTTATCTTGGACTTTTCAAAGAGATCACTTCTGACATTGAGGGTGTTCGTTACTGCAAAGAGAAATTAAAAGATGTTCTGGATCCAAAGGTTGCTGAGGACCTTGAAACAATCATTTCTACTGTAGATTCTGTTAAAACAGCAGATTTTAAGATGTCTTTCGATCCGACTTTGGTACGTGGAATGTCTTATTATACAGGACCGATTTTTGAAATCTCTATGGATGAGTTTGGCGGCAGCGTAGGCGGCGGTGGACGCTATGATGAGATGATCGGTAAATTTACAGGAAACAATACATCTGCCTGCGGATTTTCAATTGGATTCGAGAGAATCGTAATGCTTCTTCTTGAGAGAAATTATGAAATCCCGACAAAGAATGGTAAGAAAGCATATCTTATCGAGAAGAATATGCCGGCAGACAAGATGCTGACGATTCTGAAACAGGCTCAGGAAGAGCGTAATGCCGGAACACAGATCAATATTTCTATTATGAAGAAGAATAAGAAATTCCAGAAAGATCAGATGACAGCAGAGGGCTATACAGAGTTTGTAGAATTCTTTAAAGACAGAATGTAATAATTCGTAACTGTTCAGCAACATTGCGAGATAGCAGACTGCCGGATAGTTACAACAATTCTTATAATATAGAAAGCATGAAAAGAGGAAAGAAACATGGCTGAAAGTATGCAGGGACTGCACAGAACATGCCGATGTGCAGAAGTAACAAAGGAAATGATCGGCAAAGAAGTTGTCCTTATGGGATGGGTTCAGAAAGCCCGCGATAAAGGCGGAATTATTTTCGTAGATTTAAGAGACCGTTCCGGTATCATGCAGCTGATTTTTGAGAATGGCAGCATTGATGAAGAAGGTTTTGCAAAAGCAGGTAAGCTGAGAAGTGAATTCGTAATCGCTGTTACCGGTGTGGTAGAAGAAAGAGGCGGCGCTGTTAACAAGAATCTTGCAACAGGTGAAATTGAGCTTCGCGTAAAATCCCTTCGTGTTCTGTCTGAAGCAGAGGTACCTCCGTTCCCAATTGAAGAGAACAGCAAGACAAAAGATGAAATCCGTCTGAAATATCGTTATCTTGACTTAAGAAGACCTGACCTTCAGAAGAATATTATGCTTAAGAGCAAAGTCATGATGATTACAAGACAGTTCTTCGCAAAAGAAGGATTCCTTGAAATTGAAACTCCGATGCTTGGTAAGAGTACACCGGAAGGTGCAAGAGATTATCTGGTACCGTCTCGTGTTCATCCGGGACATTTCTATGGTCTGCCACAGTCTCCGCAGCTGTACAAACAGCTTCTGATGTGCTCTGGTTATGACCGTTATATCCAGATTGCAAGATGTTTCCGTGACGAAGACCTTCGTGCGGACAGACAGCCGGAATTTACCCAGATCGATATGGAACTCTCTTTTGTAGATGTTGATGACGTAATTGATGTAAATGAGAGATTCCTTGCTTATCTGTTCAAGGAAGTACTTGATATTGATGTAAAACTTCCAATCCAGCGTATCACATGGCAGGAAGCTATGGACAGATTTGGTTCTGATAAACCGGATATGCGTTTCGGAATGGAACTTCATGATGTAAGTGATGTAGTTAAAAACTGTGGATTCAGCGTGTTTACTTCTGCGTTGGAAAATGGCGGCAGTGTTCGTGGTATCAATGCAGAAGGACAGGGCGCTATGCCACGTAAGAAAATTGACAAACTGGTTGAGTTTGCCAAAGGTTACGGTGCAAAAGGCCTTGCATACATTGCAATCGCTGAAGATGGCACAAGAAAATCTTCTTTTGCTAAATTCATGACAGATGAAGAGATGGATGCTCTGGTAGCAGCTATGGATGGTAAAGCAGGAGACTTACTTCTGTTTGCAGCAGATAAGAAGAAACTGGTTTATGATGTACTTGGCGCACTTCGTCTGGAACTTGCAAAGCAGATGGATCTTCTTGATAAGAATGAGTATCGTTTCGTATGGGTAACAGAGTTCCCGCTTCTTGAATGGAGTGAAGAAGAGAATCGTTTCACAGCAATGCATCATCCATTTACCATGCTTATGGAAGAGGACCTTCCACTTCTGGATACAGATCCTGGAAAAGTTCGTGCAAAAGCATATGATATCGTATTAAACGGTAATGAAATTGGTGGAGGAAGTGTCAGAATCCATCAGGATGATATTCAGGAGAGAATGTTTGAAGCACTTGGATTCACAAAAGAAGCTGCTCACGAGCAGTTCGGATTCCTTCTGGACGCATTCAAATATGGAGTTCCGCCTCACGCCGGACTGGCATACGGACTTGACCGTCTGGTAATGCTTATGGCGAAAGTTGACAGCATCCGTGACGTAATCGCATTCCCGAAGGTTAAAGATGCTTCCTGTCTGATGACTCAGTCTCCGAGCCGCGTAAGCGAGGAGCAGTTAAAAGAACTGGAACTGGAAGTAAGACCGGAGGAAGTAACTGAATAAGGATGGAGCTTACAATTCAGACGTTTTTGATTGTATGCCCGTTGGTATTCCTTGCAGGATTAGTTGATTCTATCGCAGGCGGGGGTGGTTTGATCTCCCTGCCTGCGTATCTGCTTGCAGGGGTTCCGATGCACAATGCGATAGCAACGAATAAATTATCCTCGGCAACTGGGACAGCGATTTCAACAGCACGTTTATGTAAGAATAAATTTGTAGACTGGGGAGTTGCACTGCCATGTATTTCCATGGCTCTTGTCGGTTCTTTTGCAGGCGCTCATATTGCGCTTCTTGCCAGTGATAAGATATTAAAATGGATGCTGATTCCAGTACTTCCTATTGTTGCGTTTTATGTAATGAAGAAGAAAAATCTGGATGATAACAGCAATGTAGAGATTTCCCGAAAGAAACAGTGGATTTTGTGTGCGGTGTGTTCTCTGGCTGTTGGCTGCTACGATGGCTTTTATGGGCCGGGAACTGGTACGTTTCTGCTTATTTTATATACAGGAGTAGCAAAACTTCCCGTAGCGAAAGCTTCCGGAACTATGAAACTTGCAAATCTTTCTTCTAATATAATGGCATTAGTTGTTTTTTTATTTAGTGGAAAGATTGTCATATATCTTGGACTTGCAGCTTCTGTTTTTTCCATTGCAGGGCATTATGTAGGATCTGGAATGGTAATGAAAAATGGAAATAAAATCGTAAGACCGATTATTCTGATCGTTCTGGTTTTACTGTTTATCAAAATTATAACGGGGATGTAAAAAGAATAAGACAAAGATTAAAAAGACCACCATATCATAGAATGATTCGGGAAAGGAACATTTCTGTGATATGGTGGCCTTTTTAGTTGTTTAACCAAACTGCGAAGCAGTTATTTGGTTATGAGCAAGTAGCGGAAGCGGATTGCGAATATCCGATTGACTAATCGTTAATTGGAACTGCTTTCAGTAGAAGTATTATCATCTGTCTGCTTATCTGTATCGGCAGAAATATTTTCATCCTCAGAATCAGAAGTCTCGAGAGGAGAATCTGTCAAAGTACCGAAAATAGCATTTCCCAAAGTATTTCCCTCATCCTGAAGTTTCCAGGATACCCCATCATTGATTAGAACAAAATCTACATCATTGACGGTAGTAACGGTATTATCATTGATGCTGTTCAGAAGAATTTCGAAAGACTTCTCGTATCGTTTCTGGGAGCCATCGATAACTGCGTCAGCAGAAGCCAGATATTTATCAAGCTTTTCCTGATAATCAGCCAGGATCGAATCACTGTCAAAGGTTGTAATTTCAGTTGTAACAGTGGCATTGTATCCATTTTCACTGCTGGATTTAATGACATAATTAAAATTTTTATGAATCTGTTCGGCAAGTGCTGAGGCAATGGAATTTTTTGCAGTATCGGATGTATTCATGATATTTACTACACCCAGATAAGATGTCATTTCTTTCAAATCCAGTTTCTGTAGAGTATCAAGATATACGGTCAGGGTATCTTCCGGTGAAAGGATATCCGGATCTGCCAGATCAGCTATAAGACCGCCGACAAGGTCATCTTCCAGAGAATTGGTACGCTGGATCTTCCATTTTTCCTTTTTATCATTGCCTGTATTGACAAGCTGTATGTTACAGTCTGTCTCAGCTGTATCATAGTCATTTGTGTTTAAAAGGTGATTCAGGATCAGATAATGAGCCTCAAGAGATCTGGAAGAATCTTTGATATTTCCTTTTTGTGCCTGGGCTGACTCTGTGATCTGTGTCCGGAGAAGTTCTGCTTTAAAATCTCTGGCAAGAACTTTGGAATCGATTGTGGTCAGTTTGACAGAAACAGTGGCAGAATGATTGGCTGTGCCGATGATGACATCCGAAATTTTGTAATTAAATTTCCGGAAAAAGAGAGAAAAGGTTTCATTGATTTCATCAGTTAAATCAGTATTCTCTGTGGCATCGGGGAACAGCTCTGTATAGGGTATGTATTTTTGCGTAGTTTCTGAATCGAGATTTTTTAACTGATCCAGTTCATTTCTGACTACACTCTTTACATCTGACTCATTTTTGCGGAAACAGCCGCTGCTTACAGATACAGCAAAAAGAAAAAATAAGACAGAGAAAAGAAGAATCAGGTGTTTGTTTATATTCATACGTGTTCTTTCCTTTCACAGTGCTTTCTGTGCAACTGTTTGACAGTTACTTTTCTGTTTATTTTAACAGATTTTGTACTGACTGTCAAAAAAGTGAAAAAGGTGAACGAAATTCATAAGAAAAACGTGAAAAAATTGTGAAAAATGTTGCCATTTAGTTACAAAGCTTTTATTTTAAGACGGAATCTGCTATGATAGGAAAGTGAATAATAATGATATAAAAAAGCAGTAGTGTATAATAGATGTTAGCCTGAACAAGGTGACAATATCAAGGAGGCAATTTATGAAGAAACGTATTATTATCGTTTTGGGAATCCTGATCGCAGCAGGCGGTATCGGAACCGGAGTCTGGTATCACTTTAAAGGAAACGGTCAGAGTGGAACCGGTGATTCTATTGTGTATGTGTCAAAAGTAAGTGTGATCACCGGATCTGAAACAACAGCGGTAAATCGGTTTGCCGGTGTGGTAGAACCGCAGAAAACTGTAAACGTAAAAATAGAAAGTGGACGAAAAGTAAAAGAAGTGGAAGTTAAGACCGGAGAAGAGGTAAAGGCCGGACAGCTTCTTTTTGAATATGATCTCAGCAGTATTGAGGATGATCTGAAGCAGGCGCAACTGGATCTGGACAGATTAAAAAATGAACAGATCAGCCTGACAGAACAGATAGCTACGCTGGAAGCGGAGAAGAAAAAAGCAAAGGCCGAAGATCAGTTGTCCTATACCATTGAAATCGAGACTAACAAAATGAATCTCAAGAAGAATGAATATAGTCAGAAGAGTAAACAGTCTGAAATTGATAAACTTCAGAGCGCAACACAGAATACAGAGGTTCGAAGTGAAATAGATGGTGTGATACAGAAAATTGACACTTCCAAAATGACAAGTGACGACGGTGATTCTGTGGATGACAGCAGTGCAATGGACAGTAGCATGTCGTCAGGTGACGGAAGTTCGGACAGTTCTGCATTTATTACAATTCTCAGTACAGGTGCTTACAGAGTAAAAGGTAAAGTTAATGAACAGAACAGGGATTCTATTGTACCCGGAGAGGCAGTGATCATCCGTTCCAGAGTAGACAGCAGTAAAACATGGAAAGGAACGATGGGATCCGTAGATGTGAATAATGGAACTTCAGATGACAGCAGTAATGATATGTATATGGGTATGGCAAGTACCAGTTCCGATGATCAGACAACGTCTACTTCTTATCCTTTTTATGTGGAATTGGATTCCTCTGAGAATCTGATGCTTGGACAGCATGTGTACATAGAACGTGACATCGGACAGGATGAGAAAAAAGACGGTCTGTGGCTCAGTGATTACTATATTCTGGACACAGATACCAATGAACCGTATGTATGGGCAGCCAGCGATAAGAACAGACTGGAGAAGCGTTATGTAACACTTGGAGAACATGATGATGATCTTGGAGAATATAAGATTGTTGAGGGCCTTACAAAGAAAGATGCGATTGCATTCCCGACAGCGGCTCTGGAAGAAGGCGAAAAAACAGAGATCGGAGATCTGGCTCAGACAATGAGCGGAGGCGCGGACGGGATTACAGATATGGATGCTGATCATGGAAATATGGATGATGAACAGCCAGATTCCGCAGATGGGGAAGCCTATACAGATCCAGATATGGAAGAGGGTTCTGAAGATGACAGTTCGGATGACTCGATTGATCCAAATGAGGAACTTGTACCAATCGATGAGGCACCTGGTATGAGCGCAGGTGAAGACGTGGAGGGGATCGAATGATACTGGAATTAAAGGGTATATATAAAGAATATCAGCAGGGTAAAATGAAAGTTCCGGTATTAAAAGATGTGAATTTCTCCATGGAAGAAGGAGAATACGTGGCAATTATGGGACCATCTGGTTCGGGAAAAACTACTCTGATGAACATTATCGGATGTCTGGACAAGCAGACAGAGGGGACTTTCTTTCTGGATGGCGTGGATATTAAGGCGTGTTCGGAGAATGAAATGTCGGATCTCCGGCTGAATAAGATAGGGTTTGTTTTTCAGAGCTTTCATCTTCTCCCTAAGCAGAGTGCTCTGGCAAATGTTGAGATGCCATTAAATTATGCGAGAGTACCTAAGAAGGAGAGAAGAGAACGCGCTCTGAAGGCACTTGACAGAGTGGGCCTGGCGGACAGAGTAGATTTTAAGCCAAATCAGCTTTCAGGAGGTCAGATGCAGAGGGTTGCCATTGCCAGGGCGATCGTCAATAACCCGAAACTTCTTCTTGCAGATGAACCTACAGGTGCTCTTGATAGTAAATCAGGTGCGCAGGTTATGGAACTTTTCCAGAGGCTGAATGATGAGGGGGTATCTGTATTGATGATCACCCATGATGCGGATATTGCTGCACATGCGAAAAGGGTGGTTACGATCAAAGATGGTATCCTTCAGGAAAAGAGGTGATCTTCATGGGCAAAGTAAAGAAAATCCTCGCAGGAGTGCTTGTGGTGGTAATCGCAGGAAGCGGAATTACAGCGGGATTGATGCAGCTGAAGAAAAACAGCCAGAAAACAGTGGCGGTTACTCCTGTGAGCGGATTACTGCAGGAATTTTATACACCTTCCACCACGCTTGACGGAACCATTACATCCAGTGCAACACAGACAGTAAACGGTGATAAAGACCTGATCATTGATCAGATTTATGTGACAAAGGGAGATGCCGTAAAAAAAGGGGATCATCTGGTTTCTTTTGATACTACTCTGGTGGAAATGGAACTGAATATAGCAAAGCTGAAAAAACAGAAACTGGAGCAGGATTTAAATAAAGCAGTGAACAGACTGAACAGCCTTCAGAATGGCGGGCCTGTAGAGGAAACAGATGCGGGTACAGATGCCGATGACCTGAATTCAACAACAGGAAGCACTAATAATAATACAGGTGATGATGATATGACACCGGATGATACTTTGTCATCCGCAACAGATATGTCCGGTAATTATCTGGCAGCAGCCATGCATCCGCTTTTGTTATCTGCTTTTACAGATGGAGATGCAGTGGATAATGCGAGCTCAGACAATTCTTCATCCAAGGCAGATTTACCGGGAAATGATGCTTCAACAGATACCGGAAATACAGGCGGTTCATCAGACGGAACATCTGCGGATAATGATACTCCGGTATATTCGGATCCCTCAGCGAATGGATTCAGTGACGGAGAGAAGGATGATTTTAATTCAGGAAAAAATGATACACCGGAATTATCACCAACGCCAACGCCAACACTGGATGATCGTACCACATATTTTGATCCTTATTACCGAAAAGGTGATCCGAATATCACAGATGGTGACGAGCCGTTTTATCAAAAACTGGATGCAGATTCCGTTCCGTTTACTGGCAGTGGCACAGAGGATGATCCATATGTATATCTGTGCAGCAGTGCAAAAGAGAAAGTTACTGTGATGGGATCATTTTTTAATAAACTTGCAGGATACAGTTCTGATGGAACAAAAATTGTTCATCAGGGAGGTTACTGGTACCGTCTGGAGTTTCATCAGAATGATACCATAGAAGATTATGATAATCTGAAAACATCCTGTACAGGTTATTATCTGGTAAACGGAAGTCTTCTGGAGAAACCGGTGTATGAATTTGCAGAAGTGGAATTCACACTGTCAGATGCAGATAAATATGACAAGAATCCGGATGATGGAGGCGATGATAATCCGGCCGGTGGTGATGATGAACCTACCGGAACTCCTGTTTCCAGAGCAGATGCCATCAAGTATCAGAAGAGTAAGATTGCCAGCCTGAAACTGGACCTTCAGGAAAGCGATATCAAAATATCACAGCTGGAAAAGAAAGCGAATAAAAAGCTTATCAGTGCAAAATTGGATGGTACGGTTACTTATGTGGGAGATTCCGGAGGTGGTGAGACAACGGATGGGAAAGCCCTGATCAAAGTAAAGAGCAGTGATGGTTTTTATGTGATCGGTTCTGTCAGTGAACTGATGCTGGATGATATCAAAGAAGGCACAAAACTTGACTGCACAAGTTATACAAGTGGATCTTTTGAAGCAGAAGTTATGGATGTTTCAGAGTATCCTGTAACCGGAAACAGCTTCTATGGCAGCAGTAATCCAAATGTGTCTTATTATGCATTTACAGCAGTGGTAAGTGACAAGACACTTCAGCTGGAAGATCAGGACTGGGTTACTGTCAATTATGAAGCATCTGCTACAGAGAACAGTATGGTTATCCAGAAGGCTTTTGTCAGAAATGATAATAATAAAAACTATGTGTATAAAGATGATAATGGTATCCTGAAGAAACAGGAGATTTCTGCAGGTGCAACTGTGGACAGCGGTTACAGTGTGATTGTCAAAGGTGGACTCAGTGAAGATGATCTGATTGCATTTCCTTATGGAAAAGATGTGAAAGAGGGCGCAAAGACAAAAGAAATTACTCTGGATCAGATGTATGGATATTAATTGAGAAAGGAGACATTTTATGCTTGAAAATATACGCCTGGCTTTTCAGGGAATATGGTCACATATGATGAGATCCTTCCTGACTATGCTGGGTATCATTATTGGTATTGCGTCTATCATTGCAATTGTTTCTACCATCAAAGGAACCAGTGAGCAGATTAAGGAAGACCTGATAGGTGCAGGTTCCAATACAGTAAATATTTATCTGTATGATGGAGATAATCAATATGATGCGGAATATGGAAATTCTTCAAAAGCACCGATTCTGACAGATGATGTAAAAGAAGAAGTGAAAGATCTGGACCATGTTGAGAATGCAACTTTTTATTATAACAGTACCAGCGCATCTATTTATAATAACAATAACAGTCTGGAAGGCGGAAGTGTTTACGGGATTGATGTGAACTATCTGGCCACCTGCGGATATGTGATTCAGTCAGGACGGGGATTTGTAAAGGATGACTACAAAAATTACAATAAAGTTGCGCTGATCGATGATAATGCGGCACAGAATCTGTTCCCGTCACAGAACCCGGTAGGGCAGACTGTGGAGATCAATCAGGAACCATATACGATTGTGGGAGTGATCCGGCAGGATGAGAATTATCAGCCGACGATCAACAGTATTGACGAATATTACACTTATTATCAGTCGATTGTAGGAAGTGTAATGATTCCGGACAGTTGCTGGCCGATTTCCTTTAAATTTGATGTTCCTCAGAATGTAATTGTGAAAGCAGACAGCACAGATACCATGAGTACGGTGGGAAATGCAGCAGCAGATGCGCTGAATAATTTAATTGCAGCCCTGAATACAGGTGGAAATACAACCATGAAATACAAAGCTGAAGATATCATGGAGCAGGTTAAGAATATGCAGAAACTCAGTGAGAGTACGAATAATCAGTTGATTTGGATTGCGAGTATTTCTCTTCTTGTAGGTGGTATTGGTGTCATGAATATCATGTTGGTTTCTGTTACAGAGCGTACCAAAGAGATTGGATTGAAAAAGGCTATCGGGGCACGTAAGAAGACTATTCTGGGACAGTTTCTGACAGAGGCTTCCGTACTTACCAGTATTGGCGGTATTATCGGAGTAATAACAGGAATCGGGCTGTCGAAAGTGGTGGGAAAGGTTACCGGTTCGCCTACTGCGATCAGTGTGCCATCAATTGTGATCGCAGTATTGTTTTCTACAGTGA
>OAVO01000508.1_pt1 | contig 24687 bp, 20 predicted proteins | sample 1501411 | NCBI WGS metagenome assembly OAVO01 (sample SAMEA2580081, study PRJEB22360) | human gut metagenome | biome: human gut; feature: human-associated habitat; material: faeces | place: Denmark | collected 2008/2010 | reverse complement strand
CATGCAAGCATGACGCATCAGCTTTTTTGTTCTCAGTGGTTCTGAATAGTTACTTATAATCAATTAATTATAAGAAACCGGGAGGTCGAAATGAGTAAAAAGAAAAAGATAATCATTTCAGTGATTGCAGCTGTGCTTATCATAGCAGTGATTGTGTCAGCTGTTGTCATTGCAATGACAAAGGGAAAGAATGCAGCAAAGGCATCGGGAGTCTATGCAAACAAGGTCGCTGATGTCATGTATCAGGCGGGAAGTACTGACAAGTACAGCGGTGTCGTGGAAGCAGCCGATACCATGGATATCAAGGCTGACAGTGAAAAAACGGTAAAGGATATTCTTGTGTCAGAAGGGGATGAGGTACAGGTGGGCACACCGCTTTTTACCTATGATACAAAGGATCTTGCTGCGAAAAAGGAAAGCGCCACGCTTGAGCTTGAGAGCTTAAACAATACGCTTTCCGGCTATGATGCACAGATAGAGCAGCTCACCAAGGAAAAGAAGGAAGCGCCAAAGGATCAGCAGCTTGACTATACACTGCAGATTCAGCAGGCGCAGACACAGCAGAAGCAGACTCAGTACGATATTGCCACGAAGAAGGCAGAGATAGAAAAGTATGATGAGAGCATCAAAAATGCCACTGTAAACAGCACAATGATTGGTGTTGTAAAGAAAATCAATGAGAATCAGAGTGCAGACACAGCAGATACTGCATTTATGACAATCGTTGCCACCGGTGATTACAGGGTAAAGGGCACAATTGATGAGCAGAGCTTTTTAAACAGTGGACTCGCAGAGGGGCAGGCAGTTATAGTGCGCTCGAGAGTTGATGAGTCAAAGACATGGCAGGGTACCATCAGCAAGGTTGATACTGAGAATACTCAGACTGATAACAGCAATTCCGGCATGTATGATGATGGAAGCAGCGAGCAGAAGGCATCAAAGTACAACTTCTATGTGCAGCTTACAGGCACAGGCGACATGCTTTTAGGACAGCATGTATATGTGGAGCCGGATTTCGGACAGACGCAGGTAAAGGATGGTATTTGGATTGATGAGAGCTATGTCGTAAAGGATGGCGATGATGCATATGTATGGACACTTAATAAAAAGGATAAGCTTGAGAAGACAAAGGTTGAGCTTGGAGACTATGACGAGAATCTCATGATGTATGAAATCAAGTCAGGGCTTACAAAGGATGACTATATAGTATGGGCATCTGATGACCTTTATGAGGGTGAGCCGGCACAGACATGGGAAGAGTACGTTGAAAATGGCGGCGGTGAAGATTCAGTCTATGACGATATGGGTACAGAAGCTCTTGATGACCAGATGCTTGAGGGCACTGAGGGCGGTCCTGTTGATGATGGCACAATGGACGATGGCACAATGGACGAAGGTGCTGCAGATGCCACCGGTTCAGGTGACGCGGAGGTACAGTAGATGATTCTAGAACTCCAGCATATTTATAAAAACTATGACCAGGATAAGCTCGTGGTGCCGGTTTTAAAGGATGTTTCACTCCAGATTGAGGAGGGAGAGTACGTGGCAATCATGGGGCCGTCGGGCTCCGGCAAGACCACTCTCATGAATATAGTGGGTTGTCTGGATCTGCCAACATCGGGCACATATATACTTGACGGCAGACCTGTCAGTGAGCTTAAGGAAAAGGAGCTTACGAGAGTCAGACGGGATACAATTGGATTTGTATTCCAGAATTTCCAGCTCATGCCGAGGGAGAGTGCACTGGACAATGTATGCCTGCCACTCATATATGCCGGTGTGAGCAAAAAGGACAGAAGGCAGATGGGGATGGAGGCATTAGAGCGTGTAGGGCTTTCAGACAGGGCTGATTTCAAGCCAACACAGCTTTCAGGAGGACAGAAGCAGAGAGTGGCGATAGCGAGAGCTATGGTCAATCATCCAAAGCTTCTGCTTGCGGATGAGCCTACTGGAGCTCTGGATTCAAAGTCAGGCAAGCAGGTGCTTGAGCTCTTTGAGAGCCTTAATGAGTCCGGTGTGACGGTTGTCATGATTACACATGACAGAAAGGTAGCCGAGCAGGCAAAGCGCATCGTCCACATCATAGACGGCGAGATAACAGAGGAAGGACAGGAGGCAGGTAATGAAAAAGAAAAAGAGAATTAAGATCATTATAATAGCTGTCCTTGTAGTTGCAGTTGCAGCGGGAAGCATCACAGGAGTTGTTTATTACAGGAACTCCAAGGGGCTTGCTTCCGTCATGAGTGTTTCAATGATCAGCACGACAAACGACTACACATCCATGACCAGTGAGGGAATGGTGTGTGATGATGCATGTCAGACAATCAATTTAAAGGATGGACAGAAGGTGACAGAGGTTTATGTCACAAAGGATCAGCAGGTAAAGGCCGGAGATAAGCTCCTTGCATATGATGTGACGAGTCTTTCGCTCTCGGTTGAGATGAAGCAGCTTGAGATACAGAGTCTTGAGAACCAGCTTGCATCGGAAAAGCAGAAGCTTGACAAGCTAAAGAACACTAAACCGGTTGAAAAGCAGACCGAGACTCCTGTTACACCTGAGCCACAGCCTGACACACAGCCGTCTGCGCCTGAGCAAACGCCTGATGAACAGCATGATGTGATATCTGATTTGTCAGAGGCCAAAGGAAGCGGTACAGAGGACGATCCTTATGTATTTACATGTACAGAAGCTTCATATGTATCAGGGGAGCTTTTGAATACACTCTCAGAAAAGAGCGCGGTAGCGCGGTTTGTAGTAGGAGATGCGGATGCACCTGATATGGAGCTTATCGTAAGAGGAGATAGGCTTGGCGGCTATGATGAAAGCGATGAGATAAAGCTTTTCCTTGCAGGCACAACTACAGCAGGAGATGCTTCTGATGATACAGAAGGAAGTGAGCCGTCAGATACCAAAACAGACAGTGCCACAGAACAGACCGCACAGACAGAAGCTGATACCGCGGCAGAAGAAAAGACATACACTGCAGATGAGCTTAAGGATGCCATAAAGGAGCAGACCAGAAGTGTTGCCGATGTTGATTTACAAAAGAGAATTGCACAGGCTGATTTAAAGGAGCTTCAGAGCGAGCTTGAGGATGGCGTGGTATATGCAAAGAAGGATGGAATTGTGACAACAGTCTGTGATCCTGCCAATCCACCGCAGGACGGTACACCTTTCCTGCAGCTTTCGGGAGCATCGGGACTGTATATCAGCGGAACAATCGGTGAGCTGGATCTGGATACGGTAAAAATAGGACAGAGCGTATCAGCAGTCAACTACATGACAGGTGATACCTATGAGGGCACGATATCCGAGATAAGCAATGTGCCGTCAGACAGCGTAAACTATTATGGAGACAGCAATCCAAACTCCTCATTCTATGAGTACACCGCGTACATTGAGAATCCGCAGAATCTCAAAAAGGGCGATTCACTTGAGTTGACCATAGATACATCATCGGAGGGCTCTGACAGCGGACTATATATCGACAAGTCATATGTCAGAACAGAGAACGGACAGTCATATATATACAAGGATGACAACGGAAAGCTCAAAAAGCAGTCTGTCAAAACAGGCAAGTCGCTCTGGGGCTCATATGTGGAGATAAAGTCAGGTCTGACAAATGATGACTATATCGCATTCCCGTATGGAGTCAGGGAGGGCGAGAAAACCAAGGTGTCGGAAGATGGTATGTATTAGTTTAGCAGGGAGGATTAAAGATGCTTGAAAATATTAGATTGTCCTTTAGGGGAATCTGGTCACATAAGATGCGTTCGTTTCTGACCATGCTTGGAATCATCATCGGAATTGCAGCAATTATTGCGATTGTTTCCACAATTCAGGGCACAAACGAACAGATAGAAAAGAACCTCATAGGTTCGGGAAGTAATAACGTAAAGGTCACACTGCAGAAGGATGGCTATGATATGGATTTATCATATGAAACGGCGCCGGCGGGAGTGACTGAGGTATCGGCTGCCACACTTGACAGCATAAAGGAGCTCGACCATGTGAAAAATGCAGCTCTTTACCGTACAAGACAGGCTTCTAATGCAGTCTATTATCTGAACACGGCGCTTTCGGGCGGCAATATAACATGTGTCGATGACGGATATTTCGATACTGCAAGCTATGTAGTCATGAAGGGTAGAGGCTTCTCAAAGAATGACTATGCAAATGCACGCAGGGTGGCTCTTATTGATGAGAGCGTGGAGAGCAGCCTGTTTTCAGGAGAGAGCGCGCTCGGCAAGACGGTAGAGATACAGGGATATCCGTTTACAGTAGTCGGTGTAGTCACGGAAAAGGACAGCTATGACCTGGTAATAAACTCAATGGATGATTACTATATGTATGCCCATGATGACAGCCAGGGCAATGTATTTGTGCCAAGCGGAACATGGCCGGTTATATTTGGTTATGATGAGCCGCAGAACCTTTTGCTTAAGGCAGACAGCACGGATACCATGGCTACAGTGGGAAAGGCTGCTGAGGAGATACTTAACAGCAATTTAAATGTTACAGACGGTTCTGATGTGACCTACAAGGCACAGGATTTACAGGAGCAGGCAAAGCAGATACAGCAGCTCAGCCAGTCAACCAACATGATGCTGATCTGGATTGCTGGAATATCACTGCTAGTCGGTGGTATCGGCGTCATGAATATCATGCTTGTGTCAGTCACAGAGCGTACCTCGGAGATAGGACTTAAAAAAGCAATCGGAGCAGGAAAGGGAGCAATACTTGGACAGTTCCTCACAGAGGCAGTTGTTCTCACAAGTCTTGGAGGTCTGGTCGGAGTGCTGGTCGGAGTGATACTCTCTAAGGTCATCTCAATGCTAAACGGCACGCCGACAGCGATAAGTCCGGCAGCAGCTATACTTGCGGTGCTTTTTTCCATGGCAATCGGAATCATATTCGGTATGCTTCCTTCATACAAGGCAGCGAACCTGAACCCTATTGACGCACTGCGCCATGAGTAATTTTTATTAAAATTGCCGTTATTGTGAAAAAAATAACAATTCTTTGTATTTTGATGAATACAAGGGTAGAAAAAGTTTAAAAAATTTTGTAGAATGTTCCTAGTAGATAAATACTAGGAGCATTTTTTTAGAGGAATCAGGTCATGTGATATGGGAAGTGTCACATGGTATAATGATTCTTCTAAGTATGTAATTAATTAGGTAACAAAATATACATTATTTTAAGGAAAAGGAGATAATATGTACGCTGACGAAAACGTAATCAAAATCAAACATGCAGTTTTGCTTGAGGTCGCAAAGGCTGCATTTGCAGGTAACCTCGATGAGATCAGAGATGACGTCCCATTCACACTGATTCCGGGACCGACACCTCAGTTCCGTTGCTGTATCTACAAGGAGAGAGAAATCATCCGTCAACGTGTCAGACTTGCAGAGGGTAAAGCACCAAGCGCAAACGATGACGGCAATATCATCCAGGTAATCAGCTCAGCATGTGAGGATTGTCCGATTTCGAGCTACACAGTTACTGAGAACTGTCAGAACTGTCTTGGCAAGGCTTGTATCAATGCATGTAAGTTCGGAGCAATTGAGGCAGGACGTCTCCGCTCACATATCGATCCACAGAAGTGTAAGGAGTGTGGACGCTGTGCACAGGCATGTCCTTACAACGCTATCGCTCATTTAAAGAGACCATGTAAGTTCTCATGCCCTGTAAATGCCATTACATATAATGAGTACGGCATTTCAGTGATTGATGAGAGCAAATGTATCAGATGTGGTAAGTGTATCCACAGCTGTCCATTCGGAGCTATCGGATCAAAGACATACATCGTAGATGTAATCGATGCAATCAAGTCAGAGAACAAGCATGTATACGCTATGGTTGCACCTGCAGCAGAGGGACAGTTTGGCGCAAATATCACTATGAACAGCTGGAAGAAAGCTATGCAGGCAGTTGGCTTCAACGGTTTTGTTGAGGTAGCGCTCGGAGGAGATATGACAGCAGCATACGAGGCTGACGAGTGGCTTGAGGCATACGAGGCAGGAGAGAAGAAGGTTACATCATGCTGTCCTGGATTTGTAAATATGGTTAGAAAGCACTATCCTGAGCTTGCTGACAAGATTTCTACAACTGTTTCACCTATGTGTGCAGTTTCAAGAATGATAAAGGCAAAGGACCCTGATGCAGTTACAGTATTCATCGGACCATGTGTTGCCAAGAAGTCAGAGGTACATGATCAGAAGATAGAGGGCAATGCAGACTATGTACTTACCTTCAGCGAGATTCGTGCTATTATGAAGGCAAAGGGAGTACAGCTTGAGGCTGATGATACCTCATATCAGGAGGGCTCAGTATTCGGTAAGCGTTTCGCAAACTCAGGCGGAGTTACAGCAGCCGTAATCGAGAGCATGAAGGAAAAAGGCGAGGATGTTGATTGTAAGGTTTGCAAGGCAAACGGAGCAGCAGAGTGTAAGAAGGCACTTCTCCTCATGAAGGCAGGCAAGCTTCCTGAGAACTTCATTGAGGGAATGGCATGTGAGGGCGGCTGCGTAGGCGGACCAAGCTCATACAATGACATGGTATCTACCAAGAAGTTCCGTGATGATCTCTTAAGCAGAGCAGATGACAGAAAGATTCGTGACAACATCGCCAACTACCATATGGAGACATTTGAGATGCACCGTAAGGAGCAGTAATAAAATGATTGTTACAGCATAAGCTTTTTAAATCCCCCGACTTGTTCGGGGGATTTTTGTGATTGCGAATATCTGCAAAAAGATATGTGGTTAGTCATATTGAGAACTGAATAGTAACAAATATATTAAATAAATTAATTACTTATTAAGACTGCACCGGAGGTATTCATGATAAAGAAACAATTGTAACATAAATGAAATATATGAAGCCAACATTAAGAAATTCTCAAGGAATTTGCAGTAGCAAAAAAGATTGTTTAACGCTATAATAGATACTGCTTGAAATAATATTATCAGGTTTGAGTAATAATATAGAGAGAATAATTATAAAATGCTAAAGAGGATTGGAAAAATGGACAAAAATAAAAAGATGATTATCGGCATACTTACGGCTGCAATAGTTCTGGTGGTGGCGTTTATAGTATATATCACATGCTTTGACTCACACATTGAGTTCAGCAGCAAGTTCAAAAACGGTATTACTGTTGAGTATGGCAAAAAGTTTGAGGCACCAAAAATCAAGGCGTATGTCAGAGGCAGGCTTATAAATCGGAAGGGAAAAGAGATAAAATGTACTATAGACAGTAATGTCGATGCGACAAAGACAGGTTCATACGAGATAAAGGTAACTGCTCAATACGGTAAAAAAACTGCGACACAGACAATCAAGGTTGAGGTGAGGGATAAGAAGGCTCCGGAGATTACATTAAATGGCGATGCAGAGATGACTGTAGAGGCAGGCAGCGAGTTCAGTGACCCGGGATATACGGCAACAGACAACTATGATGGGGATCTGACAGACAAGGTATCTGTCACAGGAGCTGTCGATACTTCAAAGCCGGGAGACTATGAGATAAAGTACAGTGTCGCTGACTCGTCAAAGAATGAGAGCGAGGTCAAAAGGACTGTGCATGTCACAGATACCACTGCACCGCAGATAAAGCTTTCGGGTGATGATTTTATGTCAGTTAAAAAGGGTGATAAGTACAGTGATCCGGGATACACGGCAACAGACAATTGTGACGGAGACATTACAGACAGTGTCAAGGTATCAGGAGATAAGGTAGATAAGGATAAGGCAGGAAAGTATACTGTGACATATGAGGTCTCAGATTCATCAGGCAATAAGGCTACAGCTACAAGAGTGGTCAGTGTGTATGATCCGGCTGCCACGGCAGACACAGTAAATCCGGGCAACAAGATTATTTATCTGACCTTTGACGATGGTCCCGGAAAGTATACACAGGGGCTATTAGATGTGCTTGATAAATACAATGTAAAGGCCACCTTCTTTGTTACAAATACACATCCTGACTATCAGAACATGATAGCAGAGGAGGCAAAGAGAGGACATACAGTGGCTATCCACTCTGCCAGCCACAAATACAACCAGATATATACAAGTGAGCAGGCATTTTTTGATGACCTTGAGCAGATGAACAGTATCATAAAGGCACAGACAGGAAATGATGCGTCAATCATCAGATTCCCGGGTGGCTCATCAAATACTGTAAGTAAGGATTATTGTCCGGGCATTATGACACAGCTCGTAAATGATGTGACAGCAAGAGGGCTTTTATACTGTGACTGGAATGTATCGAGCGGAGATGCAAACAGCAAGCCAATCAGCACGGAACAGGTAGTGCATAATGTCATTTCAGGAGTACAGAGCCACAACGTATCAGTTGTATTGCAGCACGACATAAAGGATTTCAGTGTCAATGCGGTCGAGCAGATCATCCAGTGGGGACAGGCGAATGGTTACACGTTTTTACCACTCACCACAAGCTCACCGATGTCTCATCATCGTGTAAACAACTAAAATCATTCAAATAAAAAAGCGCAAAAAAGAAGAGTTCGAAATGAACTCTTCTTTTTTAATCATGATTCTTATATCTTATTCCCCAATTAACATTTTTGTAACTATAATTTTACCTAAATATATAATAAAGAAAAAGGTACATAGAAACTAGATTGCCTGAGGGGTCAAAATTATTTAACTACCTCAACGTTAACTGCCTGTGGACCTTTAGCGCCATCAGTGATATCGAACTCTACTGCTGCACCTTCCTCGAGAGTTTTGAAGCCCTCCATGTTAAGTCCTGAGAAATGTACGAATACATCCTTTCCGTCCTCGGCTGTGATGAATCCGTAACCTTTTTGGTTATTGAACCATTTTACTGTACCTTTGCTCATCGAAAGTACCTCCAAATAATAATAATGCTGCTTACGCAACTAACGTTAGAATAGCATAACGGGTTTAAGATGTAAAGCAATAAAGTCAAAGTTCTTTAAAGTTTATGTCATTATTTGCTAAAAATTTCATTACAAGCTTATCCCATTCACCGTCTAAGGTCTTATCCGCTGAAAAAATATTGTATGATATTCCGGTTGTCAGAGTCAGAAGCTGGCTCTGATACCTGATATTTATGAAAAAACCACTGATATCGGACACGGTGAAAGCAGAGTGCAGACTGCTTAGGGTGTGCTCCATGTTTTCAGGTGAAAGCAGAAAGACAAACTTGAATGACGATGGAGTCTGTCTGCCCTTTATCAGGTCAAAGCAGTTTGTGCGAAGCATCCTAAAGGGGAGTATGCTATAGCCAGCTATACCATTTTCCTCAAGCTCTGTGGAGCTGTAAAAGCCCTCTTGCAGGTGACCATCTATGACGTATGAGGCTGCCTTTGTGATAACGGCCTCCTGGAGCAGGAAGTTGTCAAAGATTTCCGTGCGAAGCAGCTTGTTCATAAAGTCCTTTGTGTCTGTCAGTTCAATTGATATCATAATTTCTCCTCATTTTCCACATTGTATGTGACAGCGAATGATTGTTTTAAGTGGTTTTGAATAGTTATCGATTATTATATCATACATCAGATTCGCGGATTATGCCATAAAATAGATATAAAAATAGCCTTAAAAATAAAGCCTGTTCAACTGGAATAATTGTAAAGTCCGTGGTAGAATAAATGCGTTATGCAATGAAAACAGGAGGCAATCCATGAAACAGGAAAAATTATTTGATTTACTAAAAGCGGCTGTTTCACCATGCGAGTGTGTGAAGGCTGCAAAGCAGGAACTTTTGGAAAACGGATTTGAGGAGATAGATTATACAGGTGACTGGAAGCTTGTGCGCGGTGGCAGGTATGTCTTAAATCACCATGATACGACCATGTTTGCGTTTACTGTAGGAAGCGGCTACAACAAAAAGGATATGGTGCGAATAGCGGCAGCTCACACAGACTATCCATATCTTCGCATAAAGCCAAATCCGGATTTTATGACAAACTCATATGCACAGGTTAATGTAGAGGTGTATGGAGGACCGATTTTAAACACATGGTTTGACAGACCTCTCGGAGTGGCAGGGCGCGTGGCTATAAAGAGTGAGGATGTGTTCAATCCGCGTATGGTGCTCTACAGGTCTAAAAAGCCTGTCATGATTATTCCAAATCTTGCCATTCATATGAACAGGGATGTGAATAAGGGTGTCGGGATAAATAATCAGGTGGATCTGATGCCGGTGCTTGATTCAATACCTGAGGATGAAAGGACCACGGATTATTTCCTTAGCTTTCTGGCTAGAGAGCTGTCTGTGGAAAAGAGCGATATCATAGACTTTGAGCTCAATACATTTTGTATGGAGGAGCCTTGTTTTGTCGGTGTGAATGACACCATGATTTCATCACCGAGAATCGACAACCAGTCATCCTGCAGGGCACTTCTTGATGCCATAGAGGATGGAAACAGAGCTGATGGAATAAACATCATAGCGCTTTTTGACCATGAGGAGATTGGAAGTAACAGTAAGCAGGGCGCGGCCTCTATAATGCTTCACGATATGCTCAGACGTATTTTAAGAAATATGGACCTTTCAGAAAATGAAATAGATGAGAGCATATATGATGCCATGCTTTTGTCTGTTGATGTGGCTCATGCGCTTCATCCTAATAAAAAGGAAAAGATGGATATCACAAATAAGCCTGTCATGGGTAAAGGCTTTTGTATCAAGCAGGCGTGTTCGCAGTCGTATGCTACGGATGCACAGGCTATCGCCATTCTCTGTCAGCTGTGTGATGAAAAGGGCATACCTTACCAGCGTTTTGTGAATCGTTCGGACAGCCGTGGCGGCAGCACACTGGGCTCGATTGCAGGTACGCTTCTGCCGGTAAAGACTGTGGATATAGGTATACCTATTCTTGCAATGCACTCAGCCTGTGAGCTTATGGGAGTACGCGACATGAAAGCCTTAAGCGACTGTGTGACGGCCTTTTTCGGGTACCATTAAAGGGCAGATAACCATTATGGGAAAATAAATACAGAAACCTCTTGCATAAGTTTAGTTTTCGTGTTAATATGACGTAGTAATGAAAACTACTTGTTACGGAATGAAATAACTTTTAAAAAAGTAATTTAAACTTTTATTATCATATAGTGCAGGAGGAATAGATATGTATAAGATTATAATAGATAGCTGTGGTGAGCTCACAGATAGCCTTAAGAAGGATGGACATTTTTGCAATGTGGCACTCGAGCTTGATGTTGACGGATACAGAATCCGCGATGATGAGAGCTTTGACCAGCATGATTTCTTAAGAAGAGTAAAGGAGAGTGTAAAGGGACCAAAGTCGTCATGCCCGTCTCCTGAGGAATATATGCAGGCCTTTGAGGGAGAGGCTGACCATGTATATGTTGTCACACTTTCGGGCAAGCTCAGCGGCTCATACAACAGCGCTGTTTTAGCAGTCAATCTGTACAACGAGGAGCATGAGGACTGTGGCAAGCAAATCTATGTATTCAATTCCCGCTCAGCATCTATAGGCGAGACACTAATCGGCATGAAGGTACAGGAGTTTGAAGAGAGTGGACTTTCATTTGATGAGGTTGTAAAGCAGACCGAGGAGTATATTTCTTCCATGAATACCTTCTTTGTGCTTGAGACACTTGATACATTAAGAAAGGCAGGACGATTAAGCAACCTGAAGGCTTTTGTGGCCAGCACTTTAAATATAAAGCCTGTCATGGGCTCAACCGATGAGGGTTCAATCCAGCAGCTTGGCCAGGCCAGAGGCATTAAGAGGGCACTTGCCAAGATGGTAGAGGATGGCTGCCACAAAGGACTGTGAGCACAGGATTCTTGCAATTTCACACTGCAACTGCCCGGAGCGTGCACAGTATGTGAAGGCATGCCTTGAGAAGCTTGCCAGATTTAAGAAGATTGTCATTGTGGATACTGCCGGCATCTCAAGCATGTATGCAAATGACGGAGGCATTATTATAGCAGTATAAGGATATGGTCTTTATTTTATCGGCCGGATATATTATAATGATGGCATGGGAAATTTAGATTACACACAGGTTTTAAACAAAATAGAAAACACACGCCGTTTCGGCAATGAGCCGGGAGTGGTGGTGACAGCACAGGTCATAAAGGTGCTGAGAGAAAAAGGAAAGCAAAAGCGCATAATACCGTATATCCATGTGGCAGGCACCAATGGAAAGGGCTCGGTGTGCGCTTTTTTTTCTAGTATATTAAAAAAAGAGCATATGAGGGTAGGCACGTTTGTATCACCGCATCTGGTAGATTTTGAGGAGCGCATCACGGTTGATGGGCGTATGATAGCTAAGGAGGATGTCACACGGCTTGGAAACTATCTGCTTGATATAGATTTTGGCATAGGACTTACGATGTTTGACTACTGCCTTGCCATGGCTCTTTTGTACTTTGAGGAGCAGCAGTGCGATTATATGGTCATTGAGACAGGGCTCGGAGGCAGACTTGACTCAACAAATGCAATCGGCACACCGCAATGTGCCGTTATTACAAAGATAGGCTATGACCATATGGCTATCCTTGGCAGTGATATAGCGGATATAGCGGCTGAGAAGGCCGGTATCATAAAGGAAAACAGCACAGTGGTGGTGGAACAGCAGGATAAACGTGCCATGCAGGTGATTGAGCAGGAAGCGCAAAAAAGGCATGCACGGATAATTACTGTGGAGCAAAGCGATATAGCACGCTGCAGCGGCTACGCACTGAGGCTTTGTGGCACATTTCAGTGGGAGAATGCTGCAGCGGCAGAGCTTGCGGCGCGGTATGTGCTGGGAAAGCACTATAGCGGGCCGGAATACGAAATTCAATATGATAAGACAGGGCCAAAGAGCGAGAAAACAAACCTGAATGACAGGATAAAGAGTGCACTTGAAGAGGCTGTGTGGCCGGGACGCATGGAGATAGTATCAAAGGAGCCGTTTCTGCTGGTGGACGGAGCACACAACAGCAATGGAGTTGATGCACTTAGGGAGAGCCTCATGCAGATGTATCCGGGTGAGAAATTTTGCTTTTTCATGGGAGTCATGGCTGATAAGGACTACGATGCCATGATACGTGAGATTTTACCTCTTGCTGAGGAGTTTTATACAGTGACACCGGATTCAGACAGGGCACTGCAGGCATCGCACCTTGCTGATTTTATCAGAAAAGAGGGAGTTGAGGCAACAGAGCTTTCAGGAGTTGATGAGATAAGAAAGCACCTGAAAAGAGATACGAAAAATGTTGCATTTGGCTCATTGTATTTTATTGGGGAGCTTAAACAGCACCGGATATAAACACCGGATATAAGAGGATGATTCATGGCTGATATTTTAAGAATTTTTAAAAGAGATATGTGCGGCATATTCCGAAATGTGCTTGTACTCATTATAGTTATTGGACTGTGCGTGCTGCCGGCGCTGTATGCATGGTTTAATATCTATGCCAACTGGGATCCGTATGGCAACACCGGAAATATAGCAATTGCAGTAGTCAATCTGGACAAGGGCTGGACGAAGAATGACAGCGAAACTGTAAATATGGGCGATGGTGTGGTAGAGTCATTAAAGCAAAAGGATACTATAGGCTGGAAATTTGTTAAATCAGAGGAAAAGGCTGTTGAGGGTGTTAAGTCAGGCAGATATTATTCTGCACTTGTCATAGATGAGCAGTTTACCTACAGCATGTATCATGGTGTAGCTGACAATATTGAAAATCCAAGGATTACCTACTATCTCAACGACAAGAAAAATGCTGTTGCGACAAAGATAACGGACAGTGCAGCAAGTGCTGTTAAATCAAGTATTAATAAGCAGTTTATAAAGGTGCTTGCAGAGCAGGTATTTAAGGAGACCAACGTAATATCCGATGACATGAAGGAAAAGGATGCTGTGGGGCAGATGACCGGTAAGCTTGAAGCGGTATCAGAGAGTCTTGCTCAGTACGATGCCATGATAGATACGTTTATTGACGGAAATAAGGCGTTGTCACAGGTGTCTAAAGAAACGGGCGAAGCACTCAAAGATGGGCAGGATAAGCTTGCAAAGGGCACAGACAGGCTTGAAGAGAGTAAAAATGATCTGCAGTCCACCAGACAATCCTTCGACAGCTTTAGTGCAGATATCACATCGGCATTAGCAAAGGTGAAGAGCTCGATTGATGATATATCAAAGCAGATTTCAGATGCAAATCTGTCACAGGATGTAAATACTATTCAAAGTGATGTGCAAAATATTAAACAGTCAGCGGATGCTTTGAAAGGTAATATTGACACTCTTGAGGACAAAATCAACAAAATTAAGCCGGATATGGACGATACCCATGTCGGCACACTTATTTCCAATATAGAGCTTGTCAAGGAACAGACAAAGAGCATGATAGAAAGCACACAGTCTGTGGATTTATCGGGAAAAACACAGAATTCTGCAGAAACACTTAAGAGTGTAATGTCGGCTCTTTCATCGACCGCGTCAGCAGTGAATGATACATATACCTCACAGATAGTGCCACAGGTGGACGGCATGATAAGCAGTATGTCGTCTGTTCTTGATTCAATGCAGACCACACTTGGCAATTTAAGTCAGACATCAGGCTCCATGGCGCAGGTGTTTGACGGAGTGGACAGTACGCTTGATACACTCAATATGAGCATGACACAGCTTAAGGGAGTTATAGAATCAGCATCTGACAAGATAAATACGACACTCGACAGGCTTGAAGCAGCCTCTGAGGATGAAAAAGCTGATATCATAGTGAATCTGCTTTCGGGGAATCCTGAAAAGCTTGGCAGCTTCTTTTCAGAGCCGGTGCAGGTATCAGATAATTATATCTACGAGATAGCCAATTATGGCTCCGGAGTAGCACCTTTTTACACCACACTTGCCATATGGGTGGGCATGACTATACTTGTTTCACTGGTAAAGGTTCACGCGGATGCCAAGGGGCTTGGGAAACTAAAGCCTTCACAGCTTTATTTTGGCAGATATCTGACATTCTTTTTACTGTCACAGGTACAGACTTTTATCATTGTGCTGGGTGATTTATACCTGCTTAAAATACAGTGTGTGCATCCGGTTTCATTTATTGTGACAGGCGCAGTGACAAGCCTTACATTTTCACTGCTCATATATTCTCTGACCATATCCTTTGGTGATATAGGAAAGGCACTGGCGGTGGTTGTCATGGTACTTCAGATTGCAGGAAGCGGCGGCACATATCCGATAGAGGCGCTGCCGGCATTTTTCAGGGCAGTGTATATTTTCTTCCCATTCCCATATGCGATAAATGCGATGAGGGAGTGTATAGGAGGTATGTACGAAAACACACTCGGCAAATGTTATATCACGCTTTTACTTTTTGGCGCAGCCTCTTTGGTGATAGGACTTGTGATACGAAAGCCGTTTATCAGACTCAATCATTTTATAGAGAAGCGTATGGAAGATACTGAGATGCTATAGTTAAATGTACAATTAATAAATTGATAATTGGCATATTAATATGGTACTTCTGATGTGCCGTAAGCTATAAAGCGGGAAGGAAAGTATGCAGGATACAGGTAGAAACAGTAATAAAGATTCCAATATGGATAATGATATGAATAATAATGCAAATAATAGTGTGAATGAGCAGCCGCTATCCGATGATAAGAGATTGCGCGAGATGTACGATAAGCTGGTCGGATATGAAAAGACCATCCATGAGCAGAATCAAAAGCGGATAAAAATAGGATTAAGGTGCATATACATCATTCCGCTCTTTTTTCTTGTGCTGCTGATGATTGTGCCGGACAGTTCAAAAATCATTTTTCTTGTACTGTGGATAGTGAGTCTGTTTGCTATCGCAGTGTATTTAATTGGAGTCGAGTATGTGGACTATAAGCTGCAGGAGAAGATGAATGAGATAAGCGGCTGTGATGTACAGAGTGTGAGTCCTGTCGTGCAGATTGAGGACAGGGTGCAGGAAATAGCCGAAAGAGTGGAGCAGAAATTTGATACGATGCAGCAAAGTACAGGGGAGGATGCCGAGCAATGAAAAAAATATTTCAAATATATCTGGCTGACCTGAAACGCATATCTACAAATGTGGTTGCCATAGTCATTATTATGGGTCTTGGCATCATCCCGGCTTTGTACGCATGGTTTAATATTATGTCCAACTGGGATCCTTACGGAGAGGAAGCTACATCACAGATGCACATAGCAGTATATTCTGAGGATGAGGGGATGAGCGTCGGTGATTTAAAGCTATGTATGGGAGACAGTGTCATAAAGGGGCTGAAGGAAAACGATGCAATTGGCTGGATTTTCACAGACAGCAGTAAAGAGGCACTGGAGTATGTTTATAGTGGAAAGTGCTATGCAGCATTTATAGTGCCGAAGGATTTTTCAGCTGATATGCTTAGCTTCCTAAGCAGTGAGCCGGTCAATCCGCAGATAGAATACTATGAAAACAGCAAGAAAAATGCCATAGCAACAAAGATAACCTCAAAGGTCAAGACCACGGTGCAGCAGTCTGTAAACTCTTCAATGGTGAGCACGATTACGGAGATAGCGTCAAAGTCGGGAGAGCTCATAGTGGGAGACGGTAAATCAGGCGATAACCTGGCCGGAACAGTTGTTGATAAGCTAAAGGATATGGATACGACTCTTTCTACATATGCAGGCATGCTCGATACATTTGCCATGCTCACGGATTCAGCAGACAGCCTGATAGGCTCGACACAGTCACTGCTTCCGAGTGTGCAGGGGCTGATTGATGGGGGACAGTCATCGGTAAGCGGCATGCAGTCATCGGTGCTTTCGGGGGCGCAGACAGCACAAACCATCACACAGATGGTCGACATAAGCTTATCAAACATAAACAGCCAGCTCGATGTGCTGGAAAACTCTATACAGCTCTTAAATGCGTCGGGATTAGCGGATGCCGATACTGCGGATATATCTGTTTCTGTGGCAGGCTTTGATACGGTAGAACAGCTTGCTGAGAATACTCTTGCCGCCATTCAAGGCTTAAAGGGAGTGGATAGCTCGCAGATAGAGGCTGTCAGGAAAAATATCCAAAGCATTAAAACACAGATAAAAGACCTTAAGTCTGATACTGAATTGACGGCAGATAAGCTAAAGCTTCTTAAGGAATCAATAAAAGCCGATGTGTCAGGTGCCAAGTCTGCAATAGATACACTTAAAAATACATTTGACCATAGTGTATCACCGAATCTCACAGGAGCGGTATATGATATAGAATATGCACTTATTGAGACACAGTCCATGCTTGGTTCTTTGGACAACAGCTTCCCGGATATACAAAAAGCACTCGATGATTATTCGGTAGTTCTTAAATCAGGAAATGCAGATATTGTAAATACCAGACAGTATGTACAGCAGATCAGAGATGGTTTGCGGAATGTTATATCAGGATTTGATAATTTGTCAAACGATGAGCAGTTTAATGAGATTGTAAAGCTGCTTCAGACAGATCCGACACTCATTGCGCAGTTTGTGACATCACCGCTGTCTATGGACGAGCAGAAGATATATGAGATATCTACATATGGCTCAGCCATGGCACCGTTTTACACAGTGCTGGCTCTGTGGGTGGGAGGGTTGATAACTGTTGCACTTGTGAAAACAAAGGTAAAGGACACTGACGATATAAAATCACTTGGCAAAGTAAACAGCGTACATAAGTTTTTTGGCAGATATATCACATTTTTTGTGATAGGACAGCTGCAGACACTTGTGACAGTGCTCGGTGATTTGTTCTTTGTCGGAATACAGTGCAGGCATCCGTTCCTTTTCTGGTGTGCAAGCGCACTGACAAGCCTTGTATTCACGCTTCTTATGTACTCACTCACGGCAGCCTTGGGCAATGTGGGACAGGCTGTAGCAGTAGTTATTATGGTCATTCAGGTGGCAGGCGCAGGTGGCACATTCCCAGTTGAGGTGCTGCCACAGGTGTACAGAGCACTGTATAAGTTCATGCCGTTTAACTATGCCATGAATGCCCTAAGAGAGTGCGTGGGAGGCATGTACCGCTTTGATTATTGCAAGGATCTTGCGATTCTTCTTATATTTATAGCAATATCGCTTGTGATCGGACTGCTGCTTGGGCGTCCGTTTGGAAAGCTTAATACAGCTATTGAAAAAAGTAAGAAAAAGTCAGGCCTTATCTTATAATAGTAAAAAAAGCTATATAGAAACTTAAGTTATAGTTATTATAAAAAAATAGTACTAGACATTTTTTTTCTATTGTACTAGAATGAGCATAAATGATAGTAGACCCGATATATGATAACGCTAGGTTATATCGGATCCGTAAAGAAACGGAGGATATAAAGATGGAAAAGAAGGATATCGATTGGTCAAACCTTAGTTTTGGCTACCAGGAAACAGATTACAGCTATGTTTCTAATTATAAAGATGGAAAGTGGGACGATGGACAGCTCACAAAGGATCATACAGTGACACTTAATGAGTGTGCGGGAGTATTCCAGTATGCACAGACATGCTTCGAGGGACTTAAGGCATACACAACAGAGGATGGCAGAATTGTCTGCTTCAGACCTGACTTAAACGCACAGCGTCTTAAGGATTCATGTGAGAGACTTGAGATGCCTGTATTCCCGGAGGATAGATTTGTAAAGGCAGTTGAGGAAGTAGTAAAGGCAAATGCTGCATGGGTTCCACCATACGGCTCAGGTGCTACACTCTATATCAGACCATACATTATGGGAACAAATGCAGTAATCGGTGTTAAGCCGGCTGATGAGTATCAGTTCAGAATCCTTGTAACACCTGTAGGACCATACTTCAAGGGTGGCGCAAAGCCAATCACAATCCGTGTATCAGACTTTGATAGAGCAGCACCTCACGGAACAGGACATATCAAGGCAGGACTCAACTATGCAATGAGTCTTCATGCCATTGTAGATGCACATGCACAGGGCTTTGCAGAGAATATGTACCTCGATCCTGCAACACGTACAAAGGTAGAGGAGACAGGTGGTGCGAACTTCATCTTTATCACAAAGGATGGCACATTTGTTACACCTAAATCAGACAGTATCCTGCCATCAATCACACGCCGTTCACTGATGGTAGTTGCAGAGAAGTACTTAGGACTCAAGGTTGAGCACAGAGAGGTGTTCTTTGATGAGGTAAAGGATTTTGCTGAGTGTGGACTTTGCGGAACAGCAGCAGTAATCTCACCGGTAGGAAAGATTGTAGACCACGGCAAGGAAATCTGCTTCCCAAGCGGTATGGATGAGATGGGACCTGTCACAAAGAAGCTTCGTGACACACTTACAGGCATTCAGATGGGACATATTGATGGACCGGATGGATGGGTTCACGAGATTAAGTGTGATTAATAATAAGAATATACATTTATAATAAAGCACCGGGTATTATGTTACGTCGTAATATCTGGTGCTTTTGTATTATTTTATGTGGCATAATAAGCCGATTTGTGCTAATATACTCTTATATGTATGCAAATGTTTATAAAAGCTTGGAATAGCTATATAAAAGCAAACAAAAGAGATAACCGGGGATAATTAAATGGACGAGTATGAAAAGATAAGACAGAGAAAGCGCGTAGAATATAGAAAGAGACACCGCGCCCAGGTTAGAAGAAAGCAGCTTATTAGCAATGGCATTGTTATAGGCATGATAATACTTATAATTGCAACGATAATCATAGTGGGAGCTTTAAGGGGCAAAAAGGCAAAGCAGGAAGAGGTAAAGGCAGAGGTGACCAGTACTCTTTACAATCCTATACAGCCAAAGCTTGATGTACAGCTGCTGACACCCAATCCGTATTCCAGACCACAGAAGGCGCTAGAGAAGGTAAACGGCATAGTTGTCCATTATACAGCAAATCCGGGTACGTCAGCCAGACAAAACAGAGACTATTTCAATGGTCTGGCAGAGACCAAAAAGACCAAAGCAAGCTCACACTTTGTTATAGGATTAGAGGGTGAGATAGTGCAGTGCATACCTTGCAATGAGATATCGTATGCATCTAATAACAGAAACAGTGACACAATATCGATAGAGTGTTGTATAGAGGATGAGACAGGAAAGTTCAACGACAGCACATACCAGTCGCTCATAGAGCTCACCACATGGCTTATGGGGCGGTATGATCTGAGTGCTGATGATGTAATAAGGCACTACGATGTGACAGGCAAGAAGTGTCCGCTATATTTCGTGGAGCATGAGGATGCGTGGGAGCAGTTTCACAAGGATCTGGATACATACATCGAAGAAAATGGTGTGCCAAAGGAAGAGGCAAGCCAAAACTGACAATATACAATAAATTAAAGGATGATTTAAAAAATGAAGGAAATTATCGGAAATCTGTTAAAAAAAGAGAATGTACGTCAGAATCTGAGCAGCCTCAGACAGGAGATTAAAGATGAAAATGCATTAGCAGAGGCTCTAAAGCTGCTTGCAGGAGAAGATGAGCTGCTTGTGTCGTTTATGGGAGCAGAAGATGCAAAAACCAGAAAGAACGCAGCGCTTCTGATAGGAGATCTTCATATGTCACAGCTTTCTGATGAGGTTTTTAAAGCATACGAGGCTGAACAGATGCGCTTTGTAAAGGGCTCATATCTGGCGGCGCTGTCACAGCTGGACTGCAAAGAGCTCTTGCCACAGCTTATGGAACGTGCAAAAGAGCTTGAGCATATGACGGTCACAGCTGAAAATAGGAAGCATATTGAGGAAGAATTAAACGAGATAAATAAAATCCTGATTAAATATAATGGGATAAAGCACCATACACCTGTGCTCGAGGGAGTAAAGGCTGAGCTGCTTCTGATGACAAACCGCCTTCACAGAGAGGTGGTACGACGTCAGATACCGGTTAAGGATACAAAGCTGCATCCGCTTGGAGTGCTTGTAAAGACTGACAATATACCTCTTATCATGCAGGTGCGCACATTCAGAAAAATGTACTTTACCATACATGCAGCATCGCTTCTGCCAAAGGATGCACAGAAAGCAGCCGGACTTCTTGCAGAGTCAGATATGTATGATATATTAAGACGCATGCACCTAGAGGGTGGTCCGTTTTACTATCGTATTGAGAGCACGGCAGATGCGGCGTACCAGAGCAGGCTTGCGAAAGCTATCGATATGCATTTTGCGGGCAGGATGATCAATTCGCCAAATGATTACGACGTGGTGATTAAGCTCATACCGACAAAAAATGACAATTATTTTGTCTGCATGAGATTATGTTCTATACAGGATAATAGATTTGCATACAGAAAGAATGTGCTTCCTACGTCGATGCATCCGTCACAAGCGGCACTTATTGTTTCACTTGCAAAGCCGTATCTTAAGGAAACGGCACAAATCATGGATCCGTTCTGCGGAGTTGGTACACTGCTTATAGAGCGCGCACATTTAGTTCCGGCACGCGAGATATATGCTACAGATACCTATGGAGATGCAATCACTATGGGCAGAGAGAATGCTGCGTTTGCCAAAACAAGAATTAATTTTATACACAGGGATTTCTTTGATTTCAGACATGACTACAAATTTGATGAGCTGATTACGGATATGCCGGTTCGTAACCGACAGACCAAGGCGGAGATGGAGCTTTTTTACGAGAGGTTTTTCGACAAGGCCGCAGAGCATCTGGTATCCGGCGGAATCATAGTCATGTATTCAAATGAGATTGGGTTTGTGAAGAAACAAATCAGGCTGCGTGTCGAATACCGTCTGCTTCAGGAGACATGTATTCTCGATAAGAATGACTTTTATTTGTTTGTTATCAGATATGAGGATTGATTTGCGTGAGTTTTTAGGAGGAAAATATGTCAGATTCCAAGCTTTTTCAAAAAATACAGGATTATTTCTGCATGGTCAACGGAATATATTTGTCGTGTCTGACAAAAAAGGATGGAGTCATGACAGAGGTGTGTCAATGTAACGATAAATGGAAGAGTATGCTTACCTTTATTGGTGAGGAAAAATACGAAAACCTTCTTTTGAGACTGTCGGACTGCAGGGTTGAGAATCTCATAGATGAACCTCTGGATAAGGACTATATCAGGCTGTATGGTCTGATTGTAAGAGTGGACAATACCCACGATATATATTGGATTATAGCTGCGGTAATTGATGAGCAGATGTCTAATGATGAGAGAAACCTGCTTCCTGATGGCATAATTATTACCAGTGAAGCGCGTCTTAACAGAACAATTGAGTTCCTGGAAACTATGACCAGACAGCTTTTGATCACAAAGAGAGATGAGGATGCTGCGAATGAGGCACTTTCGCTTATCAGGAAGTCAGATGAGGAAATCAAGAAACAGTTTCATATGCTTGAGGCTATCAATTCTGTTATAAAACTGCTTGAGATGGATGGAAGCTTTACTGATATGGCTCAAAAAGCACTGGAGAGTGCAGTTACTACCATAAAGCTTACCGGTGCTTTTATCATCCGCAAAAACGTGGACGGCATGCATTTGGATGTGATTGTAAGCTATGGCAGAAAGCCGTTTGATACAATATCAATTACCGAGGTGCCTTTTTTCACCGGAAAGCCTTACATTATATCATCAGACTCTGTGATGCCGGAGAAATTCCGCCTTTTCATGGAGAAGCAGGCTATGAGGGCAGCTATATTCCAGCCTGTAAATATAGATAACAGGACTCAGATGTATGTGTGCTTTTTTGATGAGAAGGATGACAGAAGCTGGGAAAAATATGATGTGAAGTTTTTAAATGATACGAAGCGCGTCATTCAAAGTATTCTCACAAAAAAGATAACAACCAACTCGCTTGCAGGCTCCTATGCTTCGCTCGAAGCGATACTGGAAAACTCCGGCTGCGGTATATACGTGGCTGATATGTCTAAGTCAGAGATACTTTACATGAATAATTACTGTAAGCAGCTGCTTTCAAATATTATCGAACAGAACAAGCTGGAAAAATATATTTTTTCCCATACTGCAGAGAGCCGGAGCTTTACAGAGGTCTACGTGACGGAGGAGGACAAGTGGTTTGATATTCATCGCACAGGCATAGCGTGGGTGGATGGCCGCAAGGTGCAGCTTGTTACAATGTATGATATCACACAGAAGAAGCGTTATCAGCAGCGCATTGAGAACCAGGCCAATAATGATTTCCTGACAGGGCTATATAACAGGATGAGATGTGAGCAGGATCTGGCTAAGTTTATAGATGATTCAGTGAAAAACGACACCAGAGGTGCGATGATTTATATAGATCTGGATGATTTCAAGCATATAAATGACGGGCTTGGCCATCAGTACGGAGATGTGCTTTTAAAAGCTATATCGCATAGCCTGACACAGGTGAAGGGAATTGAGAACCACTGCTACAGGATGGGTGGCGATGAGTTTATCGTCATAGTGACAGGCAGCTCTGTTGACAGGCTGGAGAGTATCATTAATGATATACAGCAGATATTTGTCAGACCGTGGTTCTTGAAGGGAGAGGACTATTACTGTACAATAAGTGCCGGAGTGGCATTTTTCCCGACAGATGCAAGAACTGTGGAGGATGTCATAAGAAGAGCTGATATAGCTCTTTTCAATGCTAAGAAAGAAGGAAAAAACCGTATAGAGTTCTACAACGAGGGTATTGATGGCACAAGCACAAAGCGTCTTGATCTTGAAAAGCACATGAGAAAAGCCACAATGAATGAGTGCGATGAGTTCACCGTGTACTTTCAGCCGATTATAAACGTGAAGGGGGAGGATGTCTGTGCAGGTGCAGAGGCTCTTGTCAGATGGAATTCAGCAACCATGGGCTTTATAAATCCGGTTGACTTTATACCGCTTGCTGAGTATCTTGGGCTTATAAACCCGATCGGGGAGCATGTATTAAGAGAGGCGGCGAAGCACTGCAGGTACTGGAATGACATGGGACATCCTGACTACAAGGTCAACGTAAATCTGTCTGTGGTGCAGCTGCTGCAGAATGACATAGTCAAGAAAATCAAAGGCATAATTGATGAGGTGGGCATAGAACCGGGAAATCTGTGTCTTGAGGTGACAGAGAGTCTGGCAATCAATGACATGGTGCGCATGAAGCGGATACTCAGTGAGATAAAGGCGCTTGGTGTTAAGGTTGCACTGGATGATTTTGGAACAGGATATTCATCACTCAACCATATCAGGGAGATGCCTCTTGATATCATTAAAATAGATAAATGCTTCATTGAGCATCTTGGGGAGGATGATTTTTCTGATGCATTTGTCAAGATGGTTACAGAGCTTGCCAACACAATAGGAGTACATGTCTGCGTGGAGGGAGTTGAGACTGACAGGCAATATGCTATAATTAAGAAGATGGGAATATATTACATACAAGGGTATTTCTTCGATAAGCCAATGTGCATAGAAAGCTTTGAGGAGAAATATATCTGACGAAGAAGGTGTAACATGCACGAAGAAGATATAGAAAAAAGCACATGCTATTCATTTTGGATATACCAATCTCGGCACAGGTGGTATCTGTAGCTGATGTATATGATGCCCTGACAAGCAATCGTGTGTACAAGAGAGCGTTTTCACATGAAAAGGCAATGCAGATGATTCTGGATGGAGAGTGCGGACAGTTCAATCCTGTTCTCCTACAGTGTCTGGTCAATATACAGGACCGGATAAAGGCGGGGCTGGACTAGCTTAAATGCATAAAAAAATAAAGGGACCAAA
>OAVO01000501.1_pt1 | contig 24999 bp, 14 predicted proteins | sample 1501411 | NCBI WGS metagenome assembly OAVO01 (sample SAMEA2580081, study PRJEB22360) | human gut metagenome | biome: human gut; feature: human-associated habitat; material: faeces | place: Denmark | collected 2008/2010 | reverse complement strand
AGCTGCAGGTGCCATGCCATCCGGCGGCGCACAGGCAGGGATGCAGGGAAATCCACCTGTCGGTCCTGATGGGAAGCCTCTTCCCGTACCGGCAGGGGAGACAGCAGAAAAGCCTGTTTCTTTTGCAGTGCAGCTTCTCATTTTTGGATTGTGTGTGGTAGTTGCAGTTGGTATCACGGCATACAGCATTTTTTCAAATCTTGTTTTAACTTCAGACAATATGACACTTAAAGCTCGTGTTTCTGATTTGTCATATGCACAGAATATATATGATGTGTACAACCAGACCAAGAAGGACTATGACTGGACTAAGCTTCTTGAGAGCGCCTCATCCAACAAGAATGATGAGATAACGGGCTTCGTGGATGAGCTGGAGCAGAAGCTTCCGTCAGAGGCCAAGCTTGTGAATATGTCTGTTACGACTGATGGTGTTTCGATGACCATAAAGACAGGCAGCAAGGATATAGCGGCTGATGTGATTGCACAGCTTCGTACATTTGAGAGTATCATGGTATCCAATGTGTCAACCATTACAGAGGAGGTTGATGAGACCGGTGCTTCAAAGGTTCAGTTCACAGTAGATTGCACATATGTAAAGGCTGATGACAGTGCTGCTTCTGAATCGGCAGATGGCACAGGCAGTGAGCCAGATGATACATCAAAAGATGCGTCATCACAGGCACAGACGGATAGTAATTCATCATCAGATACAGACAGTACAAATCAGTAGGGGGTGTTAGGATGTCAACGAGAGATAAAAAGTTACTTATTATATTAGCGGGTGTTGCCATTTTAGCACTGACATATTTTTTGATTTTTATTCCACAGTCCAATAAGAGGGATTCACTCAAGAGCGAAAACATGAACCTGAAATCACAGTACAATCAGCTTTCAGCACTTGCGGCAAAGGCTGACGATTACACAAAGAAGACAAAGGATATGTCTGATGCCATGCAGCAGGTATATGACAATTTCCCTTCATATTTACAGATTGAAAACGGCATCATGGATGCGGTTGCTATAGAGAAATCTACCAATACAAATATTACAGAGCTTACAGTCGGCTCACCGACAGCTATTGATGTGAATAATCCGACAGGTAAAGCCGGTACAGATTCTTCGTCAGGAAGCAGTTCAGACAGCAGTACCACGGATAGCAGTAGCAGTAATGCAGACAATTCGCAGAGCTCTCAGACCGCTGATGGCAACAGCTCTCAATCACAGACAGGCGATGGCAGTGCATCTGATGGCAGTACATCAACAGGCTCTGCAAAGTCTACGGTTACAGGCTATCAGCTTTATGATGTCAGTACAGTTATGGCATTCAAGACAGAGTATCATGGGCTTAAGGCTATGCTTGGAGAGGTGATTGGTTCATCACAGAAGAAAACTATCAGCACGCTCAATGTGAGCTTTGATGATTCGACAGGCAAGCTGACAGGTGAGATGCTTGTGGATTCATATTTCCTGTATGGACTTGATAAGCCATATGAGGCACCATACATACCTGCAGTACCACATGGTACAAATAATCTGTTTGGTACAACAAACTAACTGATTATTATAATATTAGGTTATTAGATTAGCGGGTTATTGAGACCGTAAGTGATAAATATCAAATGTTAGATTATTGAGTTATGAGATAACAAAATACAAGAGGGGAGGAAGCAGATTTGAGAAAGCTAAAAAACGATGATCGAGGAGTAACACTTGTGGAGATTATTGTGTCGATTGCTATTCTCGCAATAATCGTGCTTCCTTTTTTGAATGCATTTGTCACAGCTACAAAGACCAATGTAAAGGCTAAAAACGAGATGAATGCTACACATCTGGCGACAAACATTATGGAGGGTATTGAAAAGAACTCCATGAAGACACTGGCATATCAGTTTAACTATCCGTCGGAGGGCTTTGATGTGGCGGACGGTTTTAATATATCAGATGGAAGCAGTGCATGTGAGCTTCTTAAGAAGTCGGGTAAGTTTGATAATGTAAAGAGGCTTGAGGATATCAGTGCTGAGATTGTAAACAAGGACGATGTCATCACTAGCTGTATCCACAAGACTGATGCATCAGCCAAAATAAGCGATACATCGCTTTGGAATTTCAGGGAGTCGGATGCGCACAAGTATTATTTCTATATGTCAGGCGTGCAGTCAGGTACAAAGAAATACAATGCTCTTGTGACAGTGGATGCAAAATCTGACGCGACAAAGGTAAACCCTACAACGGGCAAGAAAGAGGCGGACAATAAGGTTACAGAGTACAACATGGACGAGGTGGCAGACATGTCGGCCATGGACGCAAACTTCGACTGCATGAGTGCAGATAAGTATTCTGCTACAAATATTATATCTGCATTTAATAATATGCCGGGTGTCAGTGGAATCACTCAGCAGGATATCAAAAGAACTATCACCATAGATATAGAAAAGTATGGAGCTACGGGGGATAAGGCTACCAAGGTGACGGTGTCGTATTCGTATTCTATCAATAAGAATGGGGTAAGAAAGACTTTTCCGGATCCGAATAGTGCACTGAAGGATGATTATACCATGGTGATTTACGACAATTCTTCAGATACTGTGAATCATAATCTGAGAAATGTCTATCTGTTTTACAATCCATGGTACACATCTACAGGAGCACTTTACAATACCTGCAACGATGTCATTATAATCAATAATAAGGGCAAGCTGGACTGTACGGTAAATATTGTAAAGCAAAAGACTATATCGGATCAGTCAGAGTTGAGCACGAAGGAGAGTACATATAAGGCATATGTGAAGGTAAGTGAGCCGGGAAATCGTACAGGTCATGCTTATACTCATATAGCCACCAATCTGAATGTAAATATGGGAGCACCGGATAATCCACTACAGCCCGATCAAGCTATATATGGCTTTAATAACAATGTAATTCAGAATGATGTAAAGGCAATTGTCGATATAAAGAATCTGACAAAAAGCAATGCATCTGAAAGGCTGTATGATGTGAAGGTGGCTGTATACGAGAGCAAGGCTTCACTGGATGATATATTTAAGGATAAAGACCCGGTTGTCACGATGACCGGAAGCATGGGGTATTAATTATGAAGCGTAATGATAACCGTGGTGCTTCCTTTGTGATGGTTGTAGTTGCAATGGCTATAGTGGCTGTTTTAGCTGTGACTGTGCTGTGGATAGCGCTTATGAACCTCCAGATGAAGGTGACGGATGAAAAAAATACAGATAACTTTTACTCGGCAGAGGGTGTGCTGGATCAGATATGTACAGGTCTGCAGGGAGATATTTCCAAGGCTTACTCAGCAGGATATACCAAGGTTATGGAGAATTACTCTGACAGCAGCATAAATGAGGCCGGCAGACAGAGCAATTTTGCGCAGGAGTATCTGAAGAGCTTAAAGACCAGCCTGGAGTATGATAGCACAGGTATGACGTTTAATATGGGAAAACTCATACAATATGTAGACCCGAAGCTTTTCGAGAAAAAAGATAATCAGCCACGTGCTATTATCAAATCGACCAATGCCGATGTAAACGGCAATGGACAGCTCAAGGTGTACCAAAATCGTGTCGTGCTGAACGGACTAAGGGTAGAGTATACCGATGAAAAGGGATTTAAATCAATAATAGAAACAGATATTTCTCTGGGAGTTCCATCCATGAGCTTTACAGCATCGGGAGGAGTTCCGGAGCTTTTTACATATTCTCTTGTCGGAAATGAAGGACTGGATATTATATCAGGACTTAATAAAGTGAATCTATCCGGTAATCTCTACGCCGGCTGTGAAAATGCGGCAGGCACAGGGACTTCTACTACGAGTGTTACCATTCCAAACAATGCCACACTTGATGTAAAGGATACCAGCTATATGATTGCAGAGGGCGATATAGAGGTGGGAGACTTTGCCGGAAAAGATACTGGTACAATAAAAAAGAATATGGCGGGGGTACACAATAACAGTACACTTTCTGTTGATTCACAGTGCCAGCTGTGGACAAGCAACATAAATGTAAATGGTGCAGCAGTTAAGCTGGATGGCATGACATATGTGGCAGATGACATGACCTTAAAGGGTACAGGCTCAAAGGTCACACTTGGAAAGAATAATAAGAATAACAATGCGAAGTACGTCGGCTTTGGCAACGGAGGCGCTGATAAGGAAAATCCTGTCGCAGGCGATAGCTCTGCTATTATCATAAACGGCAGGGAGGCATCTCTTGATATGTCAAATATCAGGGAGCTTATGTTGGCAGGAACCGCATATATCAATACCCAGGCTATTGTAAACTCAAGTGGTGTGGGTACAGAAAATAGCAATGTGCCTATGGGTGAGTCAATCTCTGTAAAGGGTGACCAGATAGCATACCTTGTGCCGCCTGAGTGCATAGGCACAAGTGGAGATGGTGCGGATGCCAAATCGCTTTACAACAAGAATCCACTTTCCTATAAGGAGTACAAGGATATCACGGCAACCGGACAGGATCAGACAAAGTATACTGAAGTTAATGCTAATGTGGTCAGCACAAAGACAGGTAAGGCCCTCTCGGCATATCTGCCGGAGTCAAAGACAATCGACAAGTGTATAAAGAAGGTCTTTGTTCCTTCTACTGATAATAAGGATGACGGACTTGTATACTATTATGTCAATCTGCCAACGAACAAGGCTGCTGAGTATTACAGTGACTATTTTGGTGCAGACAGTGACAAGCTCAAGAGATACACTAAGTTTTATACTGACAGCATACAGGTAAATGAGGCTGCAAGCATCTATACTGCCGGCAATTACAGCATCTACGATGGCAGCAATTTAAGCCTTTTGAAGGGCATAGCTGATGGTGTGGACATGGATGCACAGTCGGATGCTTTACAGCGCACATATACTGCACTAAACTCAAAGCTTTTGACAAATTATGCGGATTTACCGACAAATGCAGCAAGTGTTTCGCTTTTTACAAATATAGTTAACAATACCAATTTGCTGAAAATAGTGCCAAATTCCGGTAATAAACAAATATTTGAGACTGAGTATCAGGGGAAAAAATACCAGGCAATTGTCAAAAACGGCAATTACATCTATGATGCAAATGACAAATCACATAATGTGGATATAATTGTTGCTACGGGAGATGTGACACTGAATGCTGACTTTACAGGTACCATAGTTGCAAAGGGCAGGATAATTGTAAACAAAGACCAGTGCGAGATTGATAATGGTACTCAGGAGGTATTTAAGGCATTGCTTCTTGAAAAGGTAAGTGATGCAGACGATGCACTGCACCTGTATGATGTGTTCATGGACGGTGCCAACTATCTGGGTAATGTTTCTTCTTTTTCAAATAAGAAAGAGGCGGACACAAAAATAGATTATGCTACGCTCATTACATACCAGAACTGGACCAAGGAGTAGAAAACAAGCGGCTTTTAAGGCGCAAAACAGCTGCGAAATATTTATATTTGGCAAATTTTGACGATATATACAAGGGAGGAATCCAATATGTCTGTAACAGAAAAAAAGAATAATGGCGGTTTCTCTCTGGTAGAGCTTATAGTAGTGATAGCGATATCTGTCGTACTTATAGGTGCGGCAACCATATCCATTCGTTCGGTCATGGGTGTTGAGGTGAAGCAGTGTGCCAGAAATATTGAATCGATAATTAATAAAACAAGAGTCACCACTATGGGAAAGGACAGCGCAGTTCTTGAGATATATAAGGATGCATCAGATGGTGCCTACTATTATAAGACGACTATAAATGGTACAGTATCTGATCCAAGCAAAATCGGAAAGAACAGGATTGATGTATATTATTCCGTGAATGATGATTATACCGGCAAGACACAATTGAACGGCTCAGACAGTATAGTGCTTCAGTTTGACAGAAGCTCAGGTGCACAAAAGCCTGATGCCAATGGTAAGTGCTGCAGCCGTATCTGGATTCAAAAAAACAGCACCGAGAAGGTTATCACGATATACAAGGAGACCGGCAAGGTGGTATGTGAGTAATTTACATAGTTTAATGATGAATATTTTATTTTGACGCAAGGCTGTTATAAGGTTGTATGATGAAATCGGAGAGGAAGATGAACCATGAAACTTTTAAGGCGCATGAACAAATCAAATAATAGGAAAAACAGTGGCTTTACACTTGTTGAGCTTGTCATTGTCATGGCGATAATGGGAATACTGGGGCTGGCTGTTGCAGGCTTTATCGGTACGAGCACGAAGCAGTATAAGTACGCTTCAAAGGACGTAGATTTACAGTATGAGGCACAGCTTACGATGAATCAGATAGGAGACCTGATAATTGATGCGCAAAAGGGTGTCAAGTATGAGCCTGCTACAGTGGCAGCGCCGGTGGAGGTGGCATCAGCAGCCCCTGAGGCCGGTTATGTTGCAACTGCATCAGCGGAAGAAGCGTCATCCGAAGAAGCATCATCTGAGGAAACATCATCCGACAGCAAGCTGATTATCTACAACAAGGATTGTACATACAATATCATATACAGACCATCAGAGCACAAAATCTATCTGCGAAAGGATACACTTGATCCTGCAACAGGTGCGGTGAAGGCAGATGGTCAGGGCAAGGAATCTCTTATGGCAGAAAATGTCACAGGATTTACCACTGATTTAAGCGAGGCAGAAAGCAAGAACTCTGTCGGAATTGTCGTGGACTTTAAGGCAGGAGACAAGAAGTATACATCAAAGCAGAACTTCACTATGCGCAATAAGGTGCCGACAGGAGCAGATGTGGAGTATGTGGCACCGGCAGAGCCTGAAGGAATAAGGATATATTACAAAGGCAAGGATGTAACCAACGGAACAGTATACTATGAGATGAAGAAAACGAATAATAATTTAAAGTTTACTGATAAGATACTTGGTGGAAAGTATGATTCAAAAAATGTAACGTGGAATCATTCAGGAACAAAAAATGGTGGAAACTTTAATGCTAATGGTGATGTATATAATGTAGAACTTATGGATAATGAAACTACAGATCAATTTGTTATCACAGTAACATCCAAAGACGATACGTCATTGACGGCAAAGGTAACTGTAAACGTAGCACATCCAATCAATATTCTGCATTGTGATGCAGATAAGCATTTCAATTTAGGACAGACGCATCAATTGTTTATTGATGAAGGGGAGTTGAAAAATTCTTCATTAAATGGCAAATATCAGATTAAGGATTTTGTATGGCATATGGAGGTAGAAAGTGTCAGCTCAACAGGTGCAACCGAGCACAAGGGAGATATATCCTTTAGAATGGGCGATGATGGCAAGCTGATTTATGGCCCGGAGGGCAATGGTGAGCCTGATGGAATATTTAAGTTTAGTTCAAATGAGATTGCAGGAGAAACAGGAGCACAAGGTAAGCTAGATGATCCTAAATATAAGAACTATCTTAATTATTATATTTTAGGTTATAATAAAGAAATGCATATCACTCTCGGAAATGATTTTCTTACCGGAGAGAAATTAAATATCAGCGTCTGGCTTGGACTTGAGGATATGCCGGAGTTTAAGTCAAATACAATTACGTTTTACACATATCGTGAAACAGAGTAGTTTTTTACAAAAGGAGCAATCGCAATGAGCAAATTAAGAAAAAAAATAGTGGTTCCAATATCACTCACACTTACAGGATGTCTCGTTGTGGCAGCTTTTGTGCTGAATGACAGCCTAACAAAGGTCGATGCAAATGTAGCATTCAATGGAATATCTGATATAGTCAGCTCACATGGCAAGGACAAGCCCTTCAATATAGTGGAGGTGGTGCCTGACAAGAAAATGGCATCCATCGGTTATCTGATTGACGGTCAGGAGCCTGACGATTGGTTTGGAACACTGGCACAGATGTCTGACAAAGAGGGTGCCGGTGTACAAAAAAGGGCTGACTATATGTCAGGTCTGAAAACAAAGCTTGCACCTATTACTACCGAGAAAAAGGATAACACAAAGCCCCTTTACTATGAGCCGTATGAGGAAAGCTATGTCAATCAGGGCAATGACTGGAGTGAGCTTGCCCTTGTAGATATGGATAAAATAAATCAGGGCACCGAAGGCTACAAGATGACAAAGCAGGAGAAGGGTGACTACAAGTTCAACACTGATTACCAGCTTGCTGTAAATGAAGAGGGACTGCCTACAGGTCATTACAGACAAAATGTTGACCATTATGTTTTCATGCAGGGAGAGGATGAGACAGAAGATGGCTCTGAATCTGTGGATACAGGAAAAAGAGGCTACTACAGTGTTGCATTTACTGCAGTCAAATTGCCGGATGGCATGACAAATACCAAGTATCTGGTAGAGACTGATAATTCACAGAAAGCTGATGGAAATACAGACAGCGGTACAGATGGTAACATCGATAGCAGCACAGACAATACGACAGATACAGGCACAGCAGATGACACATCAGACAAGCATGTGGTTTATTCTATAAAGAGCGCATATGCCATTGGTTCTGCTGAGGGCATGCAAAACATAGCAAAATATGACCCAAAGGCATATATTTACAGAAAAGACAATTCAGATATCACATCACCATATGAATTTGTTGCAAGAGCTGACCGGATGGCAAGTCTGCCTGATGGCAGTAAGCCGGATTATGAGAAGTATACATACTGCACGGTTGAGATGGAGTATGTGCCTGCAGGTAAAATCACTGATGACGAGACCTACTACGAGGTGGACACTGAGGTACCTATTGAGTTTAATTACGATGAGACCGGCGAGTATGGAGCAGTGCTTGACTCACAGAATCCATACGAGAAGATAGATGATGGCACACAGGACAATCAGCCGGCAGGTAAGACCGGCGCAGATGATATTTCAGATGACGCTTCAATAGCTGATTCTGCTACAGAGAATAATGATGGTAACACAGGCAGGGTAATCCTCACTGATACAGACGGATATTTTGATATAGTTAAGGACAGCCAGACATATACCTATGTGGGTAAGGGAAAAGGTGACTATATAATGGAGGCTGATAAAAACGGCTCGCTTGATTATCCTGTAAATACCACACGCATATATTATAAGGGTGGTTTCAAGAACAATAACTGGTTCAGAATAGGTGTATTTAACCAGGAGGGCAAGACAGGCGATGCTGATAAGACTGCCAATATGACCTTCAATGTAAAAACGGTCACACCCAAGGAGCTTGAGCAGATAGATGTATCAACAATTGATTTACTCTATCTTTCCGGCTCAAAGTCCGTCCTTTCAAATGATTTAGTAAACGATGCTGCAACATATAAACCTGATAATGACATTTCATGGGACAAGGTAAAGCAGATAGTCCAGCGTGTGCACCAGAGTGGTATAATGATGCCTGTTATAGTGGATAATGGTATTGTGTGGCCTGCTTCAAGTGCAGACTACTCAAGTAATATTAAAAAGCTTGCAGGTCTTTTGAGCTGTAACAATTTCAGCTCGCTGAATTTTACTAAGGACTCAGCTGATAATTTTATTAATTGGAATAATGACATAAAGTATTATAAAGTTGACAGTAAAACCCATACAAAAGGTTTTGTAATTGGCAACGAATATGTCATTCCACGAAACTATAATCCTAGTACGGATGTGCCATTTGTTTTAAGAGATGATTTTGCTTCTGCATTTATTGCAAATGAAGATGAAACTCAATTTGTCGAAGCAGCTAAAAATGAAAATTTTGACGAGATAGCAGAGTATATCAACTCAGAGAATACAAGCAGGAAAAAAGAAAATGATACTCTTGGAAAGGACGAGTATGCATACTATGACAAGGAGATTTCAAAGGCGATAGTTTTAAGCTATATCATATCGTATGCCGATAAAAGAGACATTATAAATCCGACAGATAGTCTGAACATACTGGATATAGAGCCCGGAACTGTAAAAAATGAGTCTGACGCTTTAAATTATGATAAGCTAAAAAATTGGCTTGGATCAAGATGCCCGGAGAAAAAAAAGGTTACAATAACAAGGGTTACGAGTGCAGAATTTATTGGAAGAATAGAGGATCTCAATAATTATGATATGATATATATGGGACTTGTAGCCGATAATCTGAATTATAGAGATGGTCATACAGTATATAATGATTGGAAAATGGATGGGCTTAAATACTCAAATGTTGGTGACATTGTTGTTATAAATCCGAAAGATGTGGTAAATTATTGGGGATATGATATGCTCAAGAATGGTCATGCGGGATTGCTGGATACTGATTATATAAATGATGGAGAGGCGCTTAATACTCAGCTTACATTAAGAGGAAATGGAAATAATGCTGATTATTTAACTGCTCCAAACACATACAGAGGTTCAGGCAATGATATTACTAAGCAGAAGGTTTCAGAATTGGAGGATTATATAAAGGCGGGCTTTCCTGTCGTCTTTTCAGATGGCTTTTTCAGCAATGATAGCAAGTATAAAAGTGGAATTAATGAGGATTACATTGATAACTGTTCAAATGTTTTTACTCTTTTATGTTATGCAAAAGATAAAGACAATGTTCTTAAAGTGGACAGCAAGGGAAATTTAAAAAAACAGTCAAATGAGACAGCTGACCTTGTTACCTACCTGACTACTGAAAAACCTGAAATATTACTCAAGGAGCAGGAAAAAGTAAAAGATACAGATTATGTTGAGATTAGTAATAATCAGATTACATTGGAATTTTCAATAAACAATGCAGGTGGTGCGGATTCTAAAGCGAGTTTTAATGCACAGCTGTTCTTGGATTCAAATTCTGATGGTAAGTTTTCGACGACCAATGAAGGAATAGCTGCAAATAAAATAAAACTATATTGTGATGGTACTATTGTGAATCCGGTAATGGGTGATGATGGTAAATATATGTATAGTCTGAATGCAGGCAATTATAATTATAAACTGGTTTATGATTTGCCGAATGGATTTGTAGGAGTTATGCCTTGGCAGCTTCGTGTGAGTCAGGCTACAAATAGCTACAGATATGATCAGAAATCCGGATATGTGTATGTCAAAAATTCAAAAGGCAGTCCTACAAAAGTCAAGATTCTTCAGATTAATTCAAAGTTGGAGCATAATGAGGACTTTAGGGGAAATTTTGATATGCAGACGCAGAAGAATGATAGCAATACAAAGTTTCATAAATTACTTAGTCAAGTGAAGGATTTTGACCTGGATATAGAAACAGTTCGTTATGACAACGTACCTAAAATGGATGAGGTATGTGATAAGCTGCAGACATACGATATGCTTGTAATTGGATTTGGTGATTGTTATGATATTGATAATACAAATAATCATCTCGATAAAATAAAAGCATATATCCAGTCAGGAAAACCGGTATTGTTTGCTCATGATACAACGTCATTTTGTAATAATAAAAATGATAATAAATATAATAATGTCTGGGGATATAAGTTTAACTCTATAATTCGTGATACTGTCGGACTGGACAGGTATGGAATCTTGTCAAATGAGTATTTAAAGAAGGGCAATACATTACAGAGTACTGATGAGGATTTTGATAAAGCTGTACAGACTGCCAAAAAGAATAATACTGATATTGCATATGAGCCAAAATCTGATAATTCAGTTATTGTCAGACAGAATCAGGGATTTACTTATGCAGATTTAAATCAGTATCAGTGGAAAGATAATGGTAACGATCATGGCGAGTACAGGCTGTATTCAGGGCTAGATGGTAATGATTTTGAAGCTAAGACTAATAAGGCAGTCAAGGTTAATTCAGGACAGATTACCACATATCCTTTTAAGATTGCTGACGAAATAAATATAGCTACCACTCATAAGCAGTACTACCAGCTGGATATGAATCAGGATGCTGATGGTGATGGTGAGAGTGATATTGTTGTATGGTATACCTTGTCAAACCATGGAATTTATGAGCAGTCTCCAAAGGATGTAAGAAATAATTATTATATTTACACAATGGGAAATGTAACATACTCAGGTGTAGGACATTCCGATTTCTCAAATAATGATGATGAATTGAAACTTTATATAAACACTATGATTGCTGCATATAGTGCATCAGTTCATGAGCCGTCAATTTATCTTAAGGAGAATGCAGATACTGATTCAAATGACATAACTACATTATATGCAACTATTGATGATGCCATTGAAGAAGAAGCAGCTAATAAAGCGGATGCCAGACTAGATGGTGCAGACAGTACGCAGGATGTTTATTTTACGGTAAAGGATTCAAACCTTGTGCGAAATCAGATTGATGAAAAAACTGTTGTTTATTTGGATTTTTATATCGAGGATCCGCAAAAAAATCCAAATGATGAAACGATTGGCACCGGAAATGATAAGATTTACTTAAAGAAGGTGGACTGGGATATCTATACACTGAATAATGATGGAACAGAAAATGAACAGATAAATAACAGTAAAGAAAACAGTCAATTAAATAAGGATCCAAGGGACTTCTTTGAAAATAACAAGACATATAAGGTAAAGGTACCATTGAGTGCTTTACCGGAGGGAGCTAATTCTATAAAGATTTATGCCGTAGGATATAGTAAGATTTACCAGTCACAGGTGAGCGGTGGTGATAAAGAAACTACAACAGCAAAGGCATACAAGACCTTCCAGATACAGCGTGTAGGTCTTGCTGATTTGGATTAGTTTTCAAAGGCTCCTGGCTATCACATACTTTTCGTTTAAGCACAATTTATCAAACAGAGACTTATATAAACCATTTATATAGTCTCTGTTTTTTTACTGTTTCTTTATACTTTCTTTATTGAATTATCCGCGCTTATTGATAAAATAGATAGTATGCGCACGATTGCGGATATTTTTGCATTCGTGTATGGGGGATAATTAACCGGAAAGAAAGGAAACGTTTATGAGTAAAATTTTCAAAAACCTGATTCCATACTGGCGATGGATCATATTAATATTTGTTTTTCTCATTGCTCAGGCTTACTGTGATCTGGCTTTGCCTGCGTACACATCTGACATCATTGATGTTGGTATCCAGGATCATGGCATTGAGCATATCCTGCCAAAGGAGATTACATCGGAGGATTATCAGATGGCACAGACATTTATGCTGTCTGACGAGAAAGAAAAATTTACGGACTGTTACGAGGCGCAGGATGCTTCAAAATCTGATGACGGTGTGGCAAAATACAAGCTGACAGCTGATTCGGACACACTTGATAAGCTGGATGAGGAGCTTTTGGTTCCTCTTGTCATGGCATATCAGGCTTTTCAGTCGGGTGAGCAGATGGATGTGGATGCATCGGCTATCCCGCAGGGAGTAGCGCTCGATGATAACATGATAAAGCAGATAAGAAGCAAGGTGCAGGAAAAAATCGATGCGGTGGGTTCAGCTACTTTAAAGTCCATGGGTGTAACTTTTGCGACAAAGTGTGATGAGAATGCAGGAATCGACGTGGATGCCAATCAGGTTGCTTATCTGTGGAAGGCAGGCGCCAAGATGGCAGCCTTTGCAGCTATTATGCTTATAGCAGCATGTGTTGTAGGTTTTGCGGCTTCAAAGGTCGGTGCCGCTGTCGGCAGGGATTTGAGGGAGAAGACCTTTTCAAAGGTTGTAGGTTTTTCAAATGCCGAGATTAACAAATTCTCTACGGCATCACTGATTACGAGAAGCACGAACGATATACAGCAGATTCAGATGGTTACTACTATGATGCTTCGTATGGTGCTTTACGCGCCAATCGTTGGTATCGGTGGTATCATCAAGGTGGCACAGACCAAATCCGGCATGGAGTGGGTGATTGCCATTGCGGTTGCTGCCATCATGGTTTTTATTTTCACACTGGTTGGCATTGCGATGCCAAAGTTCAAGATTATGCAGAGTCTTGTAGACAAGGTAAACCTTGTTTCTCGTGAGATTCTTACAGGTCTTTCCGTTATCAGGGCTTTCGGCCGTGAGAAGGAGGAGGAAAAGAGGTTTGATGAGGCTAACCGTGAGCTTACACGCACACAGCTGTTTACAAACCGTGTCATGACCTTTATGATGCCGGGTATGTCCATGATCATGTACTGCATCACACTTGGTATCGTGTGGGTTGCAGCAGGCAGAATAGACAAGGGTTCTATGCAGGTAGGTACCATGACTGCGTTTATTACATATGCCATGATGATTGTTATGTCATTCCTCATGCTTTCAGCCATGTCCATCATGCTTCCGAGAGCTGGTGTTGCGGCAGAGCGTATCGATGAGGTTATAAAGACAAACAGCACTGTAAATGATCCAAAAGAGCCTGTTACTGAGGCTGATCACAGAGGTGTTATCCGTTTCAACCATGTGGATTTCAGATATCCGGGAGCAAAGGAGGATGTGCTTTCAGACATTGATTTTGTGGCGGAGCCGGGCAAAACCACAGCTATCATCGGAAGTACCGGCTGTGGAAAGTCTACACTTGTAAACCTGATTCCGCGTTTCTATGACGTGACTGGAGGCTCAATAGAGCTTGATGGACACGATATCAGAGACTACACACTAAGCGAGCTTCGCGAGTCAATAGGCTTTGTTCCGCAGAAGGGTATTCTTTTTTCGGGAACCATCGCCTCAAACCTGCGCTTTGGTAAAGCAGACGCGAGTGATGAGCAGATAAAAAAGGCTGCGGATATCGCACAGGCTTCTGAGTTTATCGAGACAAAGAATGACAGGTATGAAAGCTCAATCGCACAGGGCGGCTCAAACGTGTCAGGTGGTCAGAAGCAGAGGCTTGCCATAGCAAGAGCTATCGCAAAGGACCCTCATATTTATGTGTTTGATGACAGCTTTTCAGCACTCGATATGAAGACTGACGCGCGTCTGCGTGCAGCCTTAGCAGAGGTTACAGAGAGTGCTTCCGTTATTATCGTGGCACAGCGTATCAGCACGATTATTCATGCTGACCAGATTCTCGTGCTCGATGACGGTAAAATCGTAGGAAAAGGCACCCACGAGGAGCTTCTTAAAAATTGCGATGTATATATGCAGATTGCACAGTCACAGCTTTCAGCCAGGGAACTTGGAATTGATGATAACAAAAAGGAGGGCATGTAAGATGAGTGAGAATAATAACGAACAGTTTAAGATGCCTCCTAAGAGGCCAAGAGGGCCAATGGGACGTGGCCCCGGAATGGTCACAGAAAAGGCCAGGGATTTCAAGGGCTCTACAAAGAAACTCATAAAGTATCTCGGCAGATACTGGGCTGCTATCATTGCAGTTATGATTTTTGCAGCAGTTTCGACTGTCTTCTCCGTTGCAGGACCGAAGGTCATGGGTAAAGCCACCACTGCGCTTGCCGAGGGACTCATGAACAAGATTGCAGGAACAGGCGGCATAGATTTTGATTATATTGCAAAGGTTCTTTTGTTTACGCTGGCTTTATATGTGGTGAGTGCCATCTTTATGTTTGCCCAGGGACTTATCATGACAGGCATCACGCAGAAGACCTGCTACAGGATGCGTAAGGACATCACGAGCAAAATCAACCGTATGCCGATGAAGTATTTCGAGTCAAGGACATATGGTGAGGTACTTTCGCGTATCACAAACGATGTGGACACACTCGGACAGAGCTTGAACCAGAGTATCACACAGATTATTACATCTGTTGCCACTTTGGTCGGTACACTGGTCATGATGCTGTCTATTTCACCGCTCATGACGCTGATTTCACTCGTTATCCTGCCAGTTTCGATGATACTTATTTCGTTTGTCATAAAGCATTCACAGAAATACTTCAGACAGCAGCAGGAGTATCTGGGACACATAAACGGACAGGTCGAGGAGGTGTACGGAGGCCACCTCGTCATAAAGGCATATAATAAAGAGGCAGAGACTGTAAAGACCTTTAAGGAGGCCAACAATGTGCTCTACAAATCCGCATGGAAATCACAGTTCCTTTCAGGACTTATGATGCCTATCATGCAGTTTGTAGGAAACTTAGGATATGCGGGAGTAGCCATCTCAGGTGGTATACTTGCCATAAAGAATGTCATCACAATCGGTGATATCCAGGCATTTATACAGTATGTGAAGAATTTCACACAGCCAATCCAGCAGATAGCGCAGGTGGCAAACCAGCTTCAGTCGATGGCGGCTGCATCTGAGCGTGTATTTGAGTTCCTCGATGAGGAGGAAGAGGATATAACAGTGGAAAATCCTGTAAAGCCAGACCATATCGAGGGAAGTGTAGAGTTTTCGCATGTACACTTTGGTTATAATCCTGACCAGATCATCATCAATGATTTTTCTGCAAAGGTAAAGCCGGGACAGCAGGTTGCTATCGTTGGACCGACAGGAGCGGGAAAGACTACCATGGTCAAGCTTCTTATGAGATTTTATGATGTAAGCTCAGGTGCCATTCTTGTAGACGGACATGATATCAGGGATTACAACAGAGCCGATCTGCGAGATGCATTCGGCATGGTATTGCAGGACACATGGCTCTTTAAGGGCACCATTATGGAAAATATCCGCTACGGCCGTCTGGATGCCACAGATGAGGAGGTCATCGCGGCAGCAAAGGCAGCACATGCGCATCACTTTATCCAGACATTGCCGGGTGGCTACGATATGGAGCTCAACGAGGATGCATCCAATGTGTCACAGGGACAAAAGCAGCTTTTGACAATAGCAAGAGCCATTCTTGCAGACAATCCAATCCTTATCCTTGATGAGGCTACATCCTCTGTCGATACACGTACAGAAATCCGTATCCAGAAGGCACTCGACAATCTGATGAAGGGCAGAACAAGCTTTGTCATCGCCCACAGGCTGTCTACTATCAAGAATGCCGATATGATTCTTGTCATGAAGGACGGAGACATTATCGAGCAGGGTACACACGATGAGCTTCTTGCAAAGAACGGATTTTACGCAGAGCTGTATAACTCTCAGTTTGAAGAATAGAGAAAGCACGGGTATCGTGCAGTTTTGCGAATATGCGTGGGCTGAATGGTTACATAAAATTAAAAAAAAATACGCTCTCGACAAAATTCGACAAAATGTGTTATCATAAAAGCATACAATTTGTTTTGACATGACAGTAATTGGCGGCATAGGAGATTTTAATGAGCACTTTAAATGTCGCAGTAGCAGACGAAAAGAAAAACATGCAGAGTTTATTAAAGGGCATGGAGTTTTTAGGAACAGCAAGAAGTAGTGATGAAGCATACAACATGATAAACGGTAATGCCGGTTCTGATGTGGTACTTGTGTATGTAAAGAGAGCATCCGGTGACACTGAGCCACTTGATGATACATATATGGAGAAAAAATCCCTTGAGACACAGGTGACGGATATCATTCATGAGATAGGTGTTCCGGCTCATATAAAGGGATATCAGTATCTTAGGACTGCGATAGTGATGTGCGTTGAGGATATGGAAATGCTTAGCTCTATCACAAAGCTTTTGTATCCCACTATTGCAAAGAAGTACAAGACTACCTCAAGCAGGGTGGAGAGAGCCATAAGGCATGCTATCGAGGTGGCATGGAGCAGAGGCAGGATGGATACGATAGACTCCATGTTTGGATACACTGTAAACTATGGTAAGGGCAAGCCTACCAATTCGGAGTTTATTGCCCTGATTACAGACAAAATACGTCTAGGGATGTAAAAATCGTCATTATAGACAAATAAAACCACGTTTTGATAAATTTACTAGGCAAAATGTACTCCCGCGTGATATAATATAGTATACATTCTATTGGTTTCAGGATGTATACTATATTTTTTATCAGATTAATCGTTGTTTAAATAACTGTAATCTGGGGGAGGTTTCAGCATGGACAAAATGAAAATATTAATGGCCGCATCAGAGGCAATACCTTATATGAAGACAGGTGGACTAGCTGACGTAGTGGGATCTTTACCGAAATATTTTGACAAGGACAGATATGACGTGAGAGTTATACTTCCGAAGTACAAATGTATGGATGATAAATTACTGCCACAGCTTAAGTTCGTCTGTCATTTTTATGTCAATCTCAACTGGCGCAGGCAGTATGTGGGGATTTTTACATCGCAGTATGATGGTGTGACATATTATTTTGTCGACAATGAGTTTTACTTTGCAGGAGATAAGCCATACAACAATATATACGAGGATGTGGAGAAGTTTGCTTTCTTTTCAAAGGCGGTGCTTGAGGCTTTGCCGGTTATAGATTTTGCCCCGGATGTGATACATTGTAATGACTGGCAGACAGGACTCTTGCCGGTTTTTCTAAAGACAGTATACGGCTCAGACAATTTCTATGCCGGTATCAAGACAGTCTTTACCATTCACAATATGAAGTTTCAAGGGCGATGGAAGATTAAAGAGGTGGCTGATGTTACAGGACTTCCGGAGCATATTTTTAATTCAGGGGAGCTGGAGTTCTATGGTGAGGCTAATTATTTAAAGGGCGGCATAGTATATGCAGATGAGATTACGACTGTCAGTCCGACATATGCAGATGAAATCTGTACACCTGAGGGCGGAGAGGGCCTGGATGGCCTGATGCTTGAGCGGCGCAGGCATTTGAGAGGCATTGTAAACGGTATAGATTATGATGTCTTTAATCCTATGAAGGATACATATCTGGATAAGCATTTTTCTGTAAGGGAATTGAGTGGAAAGGTCGTTAATAAGCGTCAGCTGCAGGAGAAGTATGGTCTGGCTGTGGATAAGGATGTCATGCTGATTGGAATAGTTTCGCGTCTGACAAAGCAGAAGGGCTTTGATCTGGTGGCATATGTGATGGAGGAGATGCTTTCCACCATGAATGTACAGTTTATAGTGCAGGGCACAGGAGAGCAGCAGTACGAGGAGATGTTTAATTATTTCCATGGCAGGTATCCGCAGAAGCTTGGAGTATATATCGGTTACTCAGAGGAAAATGCACATGAGATATATGCAGGCTGTGACGCATTTCTCATGCCGTCTCTTTTTGAGCCGTGCGGCTTGAGCCAGCTCATGTCTATGCGATATGGTACGCTGCCTATAGTCAGGGAGACAGGTGGTCTTAAGGACACTGTAGTGCCGTACAATGAGTACGAGAATACGGGCGATGGCTTTTCCTTTGCTAATTATAATGCGCATGATATGCTGCATGTCATCAAATATGCTCTTGATGTGTTTGAAAACCATAAGGACAGATGGCAGGAGATGATGCAGCGCGCCATGAGGCATGATTTCTCATGGAAGGCATCTGCGAAAGAGTATGAGAAGCTTTACGACATGCTGCTTGGCAACTAGTACATCGCTCTGCAAATAACAGGCCAATAACTTTCTTGAATTTCCAACTATGTTCTTAGAAAGTAAAATACCGGATACATATCTATGATATGATATCCGGTATTTTGTGTTATCGGGTTATATGATTATCAGGTTATATGATTATCAGTAGACAGTGTCTGTTTTACTATCGTATATGTAATACCTCTCGCCAAGTACTTCCTCGTCGCGTACCTCTGTAGAGTTTACCTCACAGATGAATTCGCTTAGGTTGCAGACATCTATATCGCTATCCAGCGGCATTACCAGAAACTCATGGATACTGCTTGGTATGAGCAGCATATTGCCGCCGAGCTTTTTTGCCAGCGAGCTTAGCACACCCGGGTAGAGTATGGCGGATGCCCCGTTTGTCTGCCTGCTGTTTGTAAGGATATACATAGGCAGGCTGTCAAAATCACAGACTGCGCGCATCTGATTAGCATAGCCCGGACATTTTTTGGCAAGAAACTCTGCCATGTTGATTATTGAGCATGGAAGTATCTTTGGGGTATTTTGCATTGAGGCGCGGATTAGTGTTTCTGTATCTATGCCCCAGCGTGACAGAAGCGCATCTGTGACCGTAATGGTGCCAAATTCAGGCAGCTCGGCTCCTACATATACTTCAAATATGATGGCAAAATCCAGATATTTGATATAGGGCACGTCCTTTAGCTGCTTTTGGTTTTTGTCGTAGCTTATGAGCTGGAAAATTATTTTCTCCTTTACCTTGGAAAAATCATCACAGAAGCTTATGTCAAAATCTTCAGTTGGCTTGAAATCATTGTAGGTGGATAAAATTGCATCGAGAATAGAATCAATGGATACACCATCAAGATACCAATGGTAGTAAGGATTGAGATAAATAGTCGGTGCTATATTGAATTTGGGATTGATAATCACCAATCCGTCGTAGATCATCCCGTTGTTCTTTTTGACAGGATGGATGGTAAGCTTGAAATTATTGTCAAGTCTTGCGGTTATTTCTGTTTCTATAGTATGTAAAAACTCCGTGTATTTCATGAATCTCCTTGCGGAGCATAAAAATATCGGATCTCGTGGAAAAGTAAAACCCACGAAGCAGGGCGCTTCGTGGGTTTTACTCTATCATTGTTTGTTGAAGTTTGCAATATGTATTTTTGTACAATTTTTAGACTTCATTTTTGTGACATCATACAAAATATAGCTGCGCAATTCATTTTTAATCCGATTTAAGCCTCTGCCACAGTGTGTTGTAAAGAGTTGCGTCATCATCATTTAAAGCTCTGTATACTTCACAGTTTTTGAGCATATCGGAAGGCGGATTAATCGCCTCATTTTCCTTCGTTTCTGCATCCTGGTTGTCGATGACAGACTGGATAGGTGATGCATAGTATACATATTCAAAGTTGAGTTGTGCCGGCTCATCACTGCAGATATAATTCAAAAATTCCTGTGCGCCCTCTTTATTCTTGCATGTCTTTGGAATAAACCATGAGTCAATCCAGAGGTTTGAGCCCTCCTTTGGCACGATATAGTCCAGGTTGTCATTTTCAGCCATGGCGGCAGCTGCCTCACCGGAGTAGCACACTGCGATTGCCGCATTTTCAGCAACCATCTCATCACAGGTTTCATCCACGTAGTAGGCGAGCACATCACTGCTTTGTTTGTTCAGTATATCAAATGCTTCATCGAGCTTTGCTGTGTCTGTCTCGTTTATCGAGTAGCCAAGTGTGCGAAGGGCGGGAGTAAAGGCATCACGGACAGAATTAATCATAATCATGTTGTCCTTGTATTTGCCGTTCCACAGGCAGTCCCAGGTATTTAGGTCTGATGCATCAGCCATCTTTTTATTGTATAGTATGCCGAGTGTGCCGTAGAAATAAGGCACAGTATACTCATGTGTCGGGTCAAAGGATGCGGACATATCGATTATATCCTGATTTACATTTTGATAGTTTGGCATTGAGCTGTAGTCTATCTTGTTGACCTCACCCTCACTTATGAGCTTCTCGATGATGTAGTCAGAGGTGCAGATGACATCGTAATCGATGGCACCGGACTTGTACTTTGTGTACATCTCCTCTGGCTCCTCGTATTCCTCGTATTTAACGGTGATTCCGGTTTCCTGCTCGAAGCTGTCGATTACTGATTCATCGATGTATTTACCGTAGTTTAGCACTGTTATGGCATTGTCATTGTTTGTGCTTCCGGCGCTTATCGTAAATACCGAAAAGCAGCCGATTACGAGTACTGCAACAATTGCGATGCTCACACTACGCTTTACGATGCGCAGCTTTTTAGCCCTTGCAGGCTTCTTTGAGGCGCTGACAGGTATCCGGTTTGAGTTGATGTTTACCACAACCAAAAGCAACAGCACTGTGAAGAAAAGTATGGTTGACAGAGCATACAGCTCCGGCTTTACACCCTTTTTCAGCTCTGTGTAGAGCATGGTTGAGAGTGTGTTTACTCCGGCACCCTTCGTAAAGTAGGTGATGGAGAAGTCATCGAGTGACATTGTGACCGCCATCATAAAGCCGGAGAACACTCCGGGGCTTATTTCAGGCCAGGTGACCTTGAAAAATGCATATAGAGGTGATGCGCCCAGGTCAAGTGCGGCCTCATAGGTGTATTTGTTGGTCTGCTTGAGCTTTGGAAGCACATTGAGTATCACATAAGGGATATTGAACGTGATGTGTGCGATAAGCACTGTCACAAAGCCCAGATTCATGAATTTTACAAACAAAAGCATCATTGAGATACCGGTCACGATATCTGCATTGAGCATCGGGATGTTTGTAGCGCCCAGATAGATTGTCTGGTTACGTTTCTTCATGGCGCTTATACCCATGGCTGCGAGAGTTCCTATTATTGTAGAAATCACAGCTGCAAGCAGCGTAATCTGCAGTGTTGTAGAAAATGCCGACATAATCCGCTCACTCTGAAAGCACTTTATGTACCAGTCGAGCGTGAAGCCTCCCCATTTAACCTTGGATTTGGAGTTGTTGAAGGAGAGTACTATTAATACAAGGATAGGTAGATACAGAAACAAAAAAATAAGTCCCATATATACCCTTGATGCTATTTTTTTTACCATAATGCGCTCTGGTCTCCTTCCTTATCAAACAGATTGACGAGTGCCATGCTGATTAACACGAATACCATGAGCACGAGTGAGAGACCGCTTCCTGCGCCCCACTGCGAACCATGGACGAAATCCTGTTCTATGATATTTCCGATGAGCAGGACCTTGCCGCCACCGAGTATCTGTGAGATGGCAAAGGATGTGAGTGATGGCACGAAAACCATTACGATTCCGCTTATGACACCGGAAACTGTAAGTGGCAGTATAATCTTGAAAAGTATTGTGACTTTGTTTGCACCGAGGTCAAGAGCCGCCTCAATCCAGTCGTTTTTGATTCTGGTCATGGAGTTGTATATAGGTAGCAGCATGAATGGCAGAAAGTCATAGACCATGCCAAGCACGACTGCTCCGGGGGTATTCATGATGTTGAAGCCCGGCAGTCCGAGAGTGGTGAGTATCGAGTTGATGACACCGTTTTTGGACAAAAGCTGCTTCCATGCGAGTATTCGAAGCATAAAGTTCATCCACATAGGAAGCATGAAAACAAATACCACAAAGCTTTGGTTTTTAATCTTTAAGCCGTTTAAAATCATCGCAAGCGGATAGGACAGCACCAGGCATATTATGGTGCATATGATTCCAAGCCGTAGGGATAAAAGCAGTGCCTTGATATTGGTGTGCTGTGCTATTGCAGCCACATATTCAAATGTGAAGCCTCCGTCAGAGCCTTTAAATGCATAGTACACAATCATGAAAAGCGGAAGTATGATAAATCCGATAATCCAGATGAGGTACGGCCCTGCGAGCAGCTGTTTCTTTATTTTAGACATCTATCTCCACCGCCTTTTCATCTGAGGACTCAGGCTTGTGCATTACCTGGATATTAAATGGAATCACCCTGATACCCACATGACTGCCGACCTCTACATATTTGGTGGTGTGCACCATCCAGTCGTAGCCGTTAGCCTTTACCTCAAGCTCATAGTGCACTCCCTTGAAGATATTTGACACGACATCGCCCTGCATGTAGCCGTCCTCCGCAGGCACCAGCTCCACATCCTCCGGGCGGATGACTATATCGACAGGCGTGTTCTCACCAAAGCCCTCGTCCACACAAGGCATCTTTACACCGAGTATCTCGACAAGCTTATCCTTTATCATAACACCGTCGATGATATTACTGTGCCCGATAAAGTCAGCGACAAAGGCATTTTCAGGCTCATTGTAAATGTCCTCTGGTGTGCCAATCTGCTGGATATAGCCCTGATTCATGACTACGATGGTGTCAGACATGGTAAGCGCCTCCTCCTGGTCGTGTGTGACGTAGACGAAGGTGATACCGAGCTCATTTTTGAAGCGGATAAGCTCATACTGCATGCTCTGGCGCAGCTTTAAGTCGAGAGCGCCAAGCGGCTCGTCTAACAGCAGTACCTTAGGCTCGTTTACAATAGCTCTTGCAATAGCGATACGCTGCTGCTGGCCTCCGCTAAGAGAATCCACAGAGCGGTTTTCAAAGCCGTCGAGATTGACGAGCTTTAATGCATACTTTATTTTGTCATCTATGTAAGCCTTGCTTTTTTTCTTTATTTTAAGACCAAACGCGATGTTTTCAGCTATTGTCATATGAGGGAAAAGAGAGTATTTCTGGAAAACAGTGTTCAGATTTCTCTCGTTTGCAGGCACATTTGTGATGTCCTTTGAATCAAACATGATTTTTCCCTTGTCCGGTGTCTCAAAGCCACCGAGCATGCGAAGTGTGGTGGTCTTTCCGCAGCCTGATGGTCCAAGCAGCGTCAGAAACTCATTCTCCCTGATGTATAGATTTAAATCGTCGAGTACAACATTGCCGTTGTATGACTTTGTGATATCGATAAAATCAATTAATTTCTTTCCCATGGTGTAAACCTTTCTCATGTAATTATAGTACTGGTAGGAACTGTATGTTTATAATTTGCTGCTGTACACACTAAAAATGCGGCCGGCAGTAATTACAGCCCTATAAAAGAGCTTCTGCAGGGGAAGCGTCAGAAGCTTGGAGGATTGCTGACCCATATGAGCATGGCATCCTTTGAAGACTTATTTTCAATAAAATGCTTCTTACCGGCTTTAAAATAAAAGGATTCACCGGTCTTTACGGTGTGCATCTTGCCACCATAGCAAAGCTTCACTGTGCCCTTTATCACATATCCAAACTCCTCACACTCCTGAGGCAGATATATTTCAGAACTGCCGCCCGGATGAAGAGTGAGCCTGACAGGCTCCATGGAGCGGGTCTGTGCGTTTGGAATGACCCATTCTATCTTGCTGTTTTTTTCCTCGTCAATTTTCTCGAAATAGTCGTTTGCCTTGTATACAATCTGCTCAGGTTCCGAATCCGTAAAAAACTCCGCCGGTGTCATACCCAGGCACTGGATGATATCAAGCAGGGTGCCGACTGACGGTGAATTCTGATTTCGCTCGAGCTGGGAGATAAATCCCTTCGTCAGCTCAGCCCTGTCAGCAAGCTCCTGCTGGGTAAGTCCGTACTGGATACGAAGCTCCTTCATACGATGTCCGATATCCATGTTTACTTCCTTTTCTAATACATTTTATGTTATAGTTGCTGTAGGTTTAATAATAGATTTTTTGTTTACTAAAAATAAACCAACGAGATAATTTTAATATATTTTTTATAAATGT
>OAVO01000472.1_pt1 | contig 26361 bp, 22 predicted proteins | sample 1501411 | NCBI WGS metagenome assembly OAVO01 (sample SAMEA2580081, study PRJEB22360) | human gut metagenome | biome: human gut; feature: human-associated habitat; material: faeces | place: Denmark | collected 2008/2010 | reverse complement strand
TTTTGTTATTTTTATTTATTATGAGTGCAGATATGCACAGTTTGCGCTTTCATCTCGGTAATTGAATTGCCGAGGATTCCCGCTTATTATCCTAAAATTGTTATAATAAGAGTCCGTATGCAGAACTTTTGTATATAATAGACTAAGTGAATATCTGGAAATGAGATTAAAATGCCAGACCAGAAAATAGATAACCTTTTAAATCTTGCAATGGATGCAACACCACAGGAGCGTAGAAAGTCAGGAAATCTTAATGTAGGATATGATCCTGCAACCAGGCTATGGGATGTGATCATAAAGTACAGCGGACCGGAAAGTGGTCTGGCTGGAAATGGAATTCAGGTAGTGCCATTGTTAGGCGGTTATGCAGTGGTAACTTTGCCGGAAAGTGAGATTGATGAGTATTCCCACAGAGTTCAGGTGGAATTTATGGAGAAACCCAAACGCCTGTATTTTGAATTGTTTCAGGCGAAGGGAGCGAGCTGCATCCGCACAGTGCAGACCGGCAGGAATGGACTGACGGGAAAAGGAATCCTGACAGGAGTTGTAGATTCAGGAGTGGATTATTTTCACCCTGATTTCCGAAATGCAGACGGAAGCAGCAGAATTTTACGTTTATGGGATCAGAGCATACAGGGAAATCCACCTCAGGGATATGTGACAGGAACTGAATATACGAAAGAGCAGATCGATGAGGCGCTTGCACTTGGAGAAAACCAGGGCAGGCGTCTTGTTCCATCTTCAGATTACAGTGGACATGGAACTTCCGTGCTGGGAATTGCAGCAGGAAATGGGAGGGCATCAGATGGAGTGAATCAGGGAGTTGCCTGTGAAAGTGATCTGTTGGTTGTGAAAATGGGAATTCCCAGAGAGAACTCCTTTCCCAGAACTACGGAACTGATACAGGGGATTGATTATCTGGTGAGGCAGGCGCTGGCTATGGGAAGACCAATGGTGATCAATCTCAGTTTTGGAAATAATTATGGCTCACACAAAGGAGATTCCCTCCTTGAAACATATATAGATATGGTTTCTTCCATAGGACGTCTGGCTATCTGTACAGGTACAGGGAACAACGGCAATCAGCCTCTGCATGAGGGAGGAATCCTGAAACAGGGACAGACCAGACAGATAGAATTATCTGTGAGCAGCAGAGAACCAACATTAAATGTGCAGTTATGGAAATCTTATGAGGATGAAATGAGTATTTATATTGAAAATCCATCCGGAAATCGGATCGGTCCCTTAGATGAAAAACTTGGTCCTCAGAGGTACAGGCTGGGAAATACAGAGCTTTTAATCTATTATGGCAAACCTGGACCTTATCATCTGACACAGGAAATCTACATAGATTTTCTTTCTGTGGAAACTTATGTGGACAGTGGAGACTGGAAAATCATCTTAAGTGGAAAAAGGGTCAGAGGAGGAGAATATTATCTGTGGCTGCCGGGTGGAAATACCCTGAACAGAGGAACTGGGTTTTATGAACCAAGGGCATATGGGACATTGACCATACCTGCTACCGCCCGGCGGGTTATTACAGTTGGAGCATATGATTCGCTGGTTGACTCCTATGCGGATTTTTCCGGAAGGGGCAGCAGAATGCTGCCATATCTGAAACCTGATCTGGTGGCACCCGGAGTGAACATAGTTGCCCCCGTACCCGGTGGTGGTTACAGAACAGTAACAGGGACTTCCTTTGCAACACCCTTTGTCAGCGGATCCGCAGCATTGTTAATGCAATGGGGGATTGTAAATGGAAACGATCCCTATCTCTATGGGGAAAAAGTAAAAGCTTATCTCCGAAAAGGCGCCAGACCATTACCGGGGTACGAGGAGTATCCCAATGAAGAGGTGGGATGGGGGCGATTATGTCTTGCAGAAAGTATTCCATTATAGTTGAAAAATAAGCCTTTTCGTGAAAAACAGTCGTATGTCTGTTATTATCCGGAAAATTTATCACTGTAATGAATATGCATATCTTCCCAGTCCATGAATAACACATAGAACACCCTTCCGTATTGCTGGCTTTCTACGATTCTTCCGTGATCGAGGACAGAAAGATAGGAGCCGTCAGCTTTTCGGAGGTGAAAGTGAATATAGTCATTTTCATTACCACTATCAATCTGTTCCCAGATGCTGGATTCTATCTGTTTCTGTTCATCTTTCAGGATCAGGTTGCGGAAGCGCTTATTGGTGAGTCTGAAGAGCTCGTCCATATCTTTATATCCGGTCATATGAAGGAACTCATGGTTTGCATAAAAGAGTTCGTCATCGTCTTTGTCCGCTCTGTATATGATAAATGCACCCGGAAGGTGTTCAGAGATATCTTTAAATGCGAATCCCAGTTGTTTACGGATTCCGGACTGAAGACCTTCCCTGTAGGCCATACACCCGTTTTTTCCGTGAAGTTTTATTTCATAAAGGGCTGCATCTGCACAGCGCATAAGCTGTGAACGGCTGGCTGCAAATGTGGGATATTCCGCATATCCCAGAGAAATGTTAAATGACTGTTCTTTTCCCTTGTATGAGAATGCCTTTGGAAGTCCGGTAAATTGCTGCAGCAGTTCTTTTGCATCTTCACAGGTATAATTTTGTAAAAGAATACAGAATTCATCCCCGCCGTTTCTTCCCAGTAATGCATCAGATGGAAAAAATGTTTTCATGCTGTCTGCCAGACTCTTTAATGCTTTGTCTCCATAGGCGTGGCCATAGATATCATTAATAAACTTAAAATCATCGATATCAAGGAGTGCAGCCACAAAATGTGCTTTCGGATTTTTATCCATCATCTTTTCTGCTGATTCGTCAAATCCATAGCGGTTGTAAATACCTGTAAGAGAATCCGTGCGTGCCAGTATCTGAAATTTATTTTTGTTTTCGTTTGATACCAGCCATGCCCTGATAAGTCCCGACAGAAGTAAGGTGATGACAGTAAATATTATACTGGCTTTTGCTCTTAATAAATTGTCTTGCCATCCGCTTTCAGGAGTTAATTCAAACTTCCAGCTTTCTTTCCCTATGGTAAAATCATAAGAAACCGGCTGCGTTATCTGACCATCTGACTGGTAAACGGTTTTATAAGTGTCACTCCAGGGAGTTTCTGTTTTGGAAAGTCTGTACTCATATCCAAAACCTGAAAGTGCATGGATCGAGTCGGAAAAAATATCAGGAACACGCAGGATAAATATCTGTTACAACACCGTCCGGAGCAAGCTGTACACTTTCAATAGAATCAGATATAAGATTTTCTGCAATCGTATCAAATTGCTTGATATCTCCATTTCCACTGATCAGAACCTGTTTCAGAGTATCTGTGATCGCAATTCCATCTGTAATTTCATTTTTAATACGTTCACCGTAGGTTGATACATTTAATTGTGCGGTTGTGCGTCTCTGCCATTTTTCGTGAGTGTCTGTTTTGTATACGATGAAACCAACAAGGCACATGCCCAGTAAAAAAACGATAAGAGGCACAAGATTTTTTTTCTTCACCTGTTTCACCTCATTTTTATCGGATATTTTTATGATGGAACATTATAGCACAGAAATGAAAAAACGTAATGAATTTTTTTCAAAACATAGGTACAAAAACATAGGCAAAATCAGACAAAAGTTTCTTAGAGTGAAAATGTTGTAGATATGAGGAAAACATGTTATGGTATGTATACAATGCGTAAAGAGGAGCAGAAAAAATGAAGTACGAACATATCACAGAGGGCCGTTTCATAGATCGTCCTAATCGGTTTATTGCACATGTGGAGATCAATGGGCAGGTGGAAACGGTTCATGTAAAGAATACAGGCAGGTGCAGGGAGCTTCTGATCCCGGGTACGCAGGTTTTTCTGGAAAAGAGCAGCAATCCGGCGAGAAAGACAGCCTATGATCTGATCTGCGTAAATAAAAAGGGCAGGGGTCTGATCAATATGGATTCTCAAATTCCTAATAAAGCAGCGCTGGAATGGATAAAGGCAGGACATCTTTTTTCGGAGAAGGTTCAGGTAACGCCGGAGAAGACCTATGGAAATTCCAGATTTGATCTTTATGTCTGTTCAGAGAAACGCAAGGCTTTTATAGAAGTAAAAGGTGTCACTCTGGAGTCGGATAATATAGCACGCTTCCCCGATGCACCGACAGAAAGAGGTGTGAAACATCTGAAGGAGCTGATCCATTGTATGCAGGAAGGATACGAAGCCTATCTGCTTCTGGTAATCCAGATGAAGGGAGTTGACAGGTTTGAGCCCAACTGGGAGACTCATCGGGAATTTGGAGAAACATTACAGGAAGCGGAAAGGGCAGGAGTGCATATTCTGGCCTATGACTGCCTGGTAGAACCTGACAGAATGGAAATTCAGGATCCGGTACCTGTATGCCTTGCTTCTGACTGGAAATAAAAAAGTATTCCCGCAATCAGCAGGTCCTATTCAAAAATTGCGATGACTGCCAATGCTTTTGAAGAAGACCGTAAAAAGGCAATCAAAGCGGGTATGAACGCTCATATTGCCAAACCAATCAGCGCAGATATAATTCTGGAAAATCTGGAGAGAATGCGCTAAAACAGAAAGTATTTTAATGAACCTGCTGAGAAAAGTTAAAAACTTTTCAGCAGGTTTTAATTTATCCAAAAAATTACATGCATACTGTCAGAAGTGCTAGTGTAAATATCTGAGCGTTCACGTATAATGTAGATAAACAAAAAATCTTCTCACAAAATTAAGTAAAAAAGAGTCCGAGGAGTACATTAAAAAAGAAAGGAGATGTTTGTATGAGTAAAAAAATGAGGTTGTGGATGGCAGGAACAGTAGGAGTCTTAATGGCAGGCTTTATGAGCGTAAGTGTTTATGCCCTTGAAGAAAAGGATGTTATTGGAACCTGGTATGTAAATGAGCTTTCTATGGGCGAAGGTGCATCCTTTCATCCGGGGGCAATGGGAATGGAAGTGACCGTGGACATTAAAGAAGACGGTAAAATGGAAACAACAAGTTCTGTTTATGGGGAAGAGCCTGAAGTAGATGAATCAGAGTGGAAAATAGAAAATGATAAAATTTTGATGACTCATAATGATCAGACAGGGGAATGCGAGTACAAGGACGGTAAGATAACCTTAACAGCAGATGGAACGACAATGATCCTGAGTCAGGAAAAGGAAGAGTATGAGCCTTATGTACCGGGCAAACCGGTAGAAAATCCAACCATGAAGGATTTTGAAGGAGAATGGAGCTGTACTCTGATGGAAGCATTTGGAATGCAGATGCCGGTTAATGCTGACTTTACAGGATTTGAAATGAGTATGTCTGTGGAAGACGGAAAGGCTGAAATTATCTTAATAGAGAGCGGAGAAGAGACAAAAGTAGAACTTCAGGGCGACGTGGAAGGAAACGCACTGGTATTAAAGGCTGTAACAGAGGATGAGGCAGGAACTATGTTTTTCAGTCTTGATAATATGAAGTTCAATTTACTGGATGATGGAAAACTGTGTTTGATAGCAGAAGATGATGCAGAGGAATCTGATGACGGCGAAGAAGCAGATGATTCTGAAACAGGTGAAGTTGATTTTTCCGTAAAGACATATTTTGAAAAAATAATTGTTACAGAATAAGGTAAAATACTGCCGCACCATTCCGGTGCGGCAGTATGGGATTTCAGATAAAAAAGGAGGATAGGGTATGGGATTATTTGATAAGAAAATCTGTGACATCTGCGGAGAGAAAATTGGGTTATTGGGAAATCGAAAACTGGATGACGGAAATCTGTGTAAGGATTGTGCGAAAAAATTATCACCATGGTTTGAGGAGCGGCGGCATAGTACGGTAGAGGATATCAAACGCCAGCTGGAATATCGTGAAAAAAACAAAAAAGCGGTAATGGACTTTTGTATAACCCGTCAGATCAATACCAGAAATTACAATGTTTTTATTGATGATAATAAGGGGAATTTTACTGTTGCGCGGAAACTGGATGTTAATGAAAACCCGGACATAGTTCCTTTATCAGCCATTGTACAGTGCAGGGTTGATGTAGACCAACAGCAGCAAGAGGAAACATATACAAAGGATGGAGAAACTGTAAGTTATCAGCCACCGGTATATAAATATGAATTTGATTATACTATGCGTATTAAAGTGAGAACCCAGTGGTTTGATGATATGGATTTTCGCTTGAATACTTTCTCTATAAGCAGTGATAACAGAAGGGAATTGATGGAAGTGGAGCAGACCGCTTATCAGATTATTGCGGCACTGACACCAAATACAGCCGGGATGCAGTCCGGAATGTCCGGAATGAACATGACCGGAGGAATGCAACAGAATAACAGTTCGTGGAAATGCCAGTGCGGTGCAGAGAATACCGGAAAGTTTTGTGAATACTGTGGTCAGCCAAGACCGTTTTAAGCAATGGGAAACAGAGTGGACAGGATTGTTCACTCTGTTTGTGATAAAAACTCTGAAAATAGATGATTCTTCTGAAAACTATATGATAAAATGGTACTTTATAGTATAATTATTACAAAAATCGGTTGGGTGTGTTTGAAAAATCATTCCTGCAAATTGTGACGCACATCTTGCGTAAAGCATTTTTCAAACCCGCTCCGGTGAAAGAGGAATTTTCATGACATACAGTAAAAAGAGGGCTCTGTCATATGGAGTGATTTTGATAAGTGTGTTGCTGGCTTATTTCTGCAGGCAGGTGAGAACGGAAAATGTTTTTATGAGAAATCTGGCAGATCAGTGTCGTAGCTGTATTTATCTGGGAATGTACTGTGCCTGGGTGATTTATCTGGGAAAGCATGTAGTACATAAAAAAACGCGCAGATGCCTGACTGCAATTGGCTGTCTGATGGTATTCTGGTTCTTTGTGCGGACAGTAAAATTTCATATTTTTCATGATCCTCTTGGAGAACATATCTGCTGGTATCTATATTATATTCCCATGATTCTGATTCCGGTTCTGGGTTTGGCAGCAGCAATGTTTTTGGGCGAAAAGGAGGAAGAGAAAACGATCAGAAAGATTATAATTTTGCTGACCGTTGCAGCGATATTGATCGTAAGTGTTTTTACAAATGATTTGCATCAGCTGGTATTTCGTTTTTCCAAACAGCCCCCATTTTCGGATAAAGATTACAGCTATGGTATTGTTTTTATGGTGATTCAGGGATGGATCTTGATCTGTCTGACAGGGATGGAAATCATTCTGATCAGAAAAAGCAGAATTCCGGGAAAGAAACAGTTCTGGCTGCCAGTGATTCCGGGAATATTGCTTCTGGGGTGGAATATCGGAAATATACTCCGCCTGCCTTTCATCAAAATCATTGCAGGGGATATGACGGCAGTGTGCTGTCTTTTAATGGCGGCAATTTTTCAGGGTTGTATATTATGTGGATTGATACAGACCAATAATCGATATTTTGAATTATTCCAGACTTCCGGAGGACTGGATGCAGAGATTACAGATTGTTCTTTTCAGCGCTATTATCATTCCGGTGATTTTCCAGAGCTGTCGCCTGAACTGCGTAGAATCATAATAGACAGATCATCCGTACAGGAACAGGGAATCCGGATCAACCATATTCCTATAAGGGGAGGACATTTGTTTTGGTCAGAGGATATTTCGGTACTGTTGGATCAGTATCAGGATATTCGGGAACAGCAGGAGGAACTGACGGCCAGAAACCGTCTGTTACAGAAAGCTTATCAGAAAGAGGCTGAGCGTAGAAAGACAGAAGAACAGAACCGTCTGTTAAATATGATACAGAATCAGACCGTCGGTCAGCTGGAATTGCTGTCACAGTTTATGAATGAGCTGGAGCGGACAGAATCGAGGGAACAATATGATCGGATTCTCGGTAAAATTGTAGTTGTTGGTACGTATTTGAAGCGGAGAAAGAATCTGGTGCTGACACAATATGCATCAGATGGAAATCTGCTTACAATGGAAGATCTCAGACAAAGCCTGGCGGAATCCTGTGACAGTTTAAAATTATGCAGGATCCGGGCAGCTTACTACGTGGAAAATGCGGATGTGCAGCTGAATGCAGAGGATATACTAAAATGCTATGACACCTTTGAATGGCTTGTGGAACGATTGGTTGATATCATGCAGTCTGTTTTTTACCGTGTGTCGCAGATTGATGATGCTCTGCGGATTTCAGTTCATATTGTATCAGAGGTGGATCTGCGTGGATTCATGTCGGAAAGGCCGGAATTAAAAGTGCAGCAGGAAGATGAAAACGAATGGTTTATCAGATGTATCGTCTTCAGAAAGAGAGGCGGAAGATGATCAGTTTTGTGGAATGCAGTATGGCAATGCAGGATTTTCTGATGATTCTTCTTGAAATCTGTATGATTCTGGAATTAATTCTCCTGCTGGTAAGAATCACCTGTTTTTCCGGGAAAAAGAAAATCGTAACGGCAGTGGCTGTCTTTGCTGTTTCTTTTGTATTTATGGGCGTTCTGATGAATGATCACAGATATTGCCTGGGAGAAAGTTCCTATCAGCCAATGCTTCAGGGTTATCCGGTCAGTGTTTTAATGACGGTGGTTATAGGATTATTGCTTTATCTTTGCTGGGCAATCCGGAGCGAGAAACGCAGATATTATCATTCTCTGTCTTACTGGTCTGTGAACGAGGCTGTGAATGACGTTCCCTGTGGAGTCTGTTTTTCGGATCCTCTTGGAAGGATTGTTTTGTGTAATACCAAGATGCAGGAGCTGAGCAGAATCATGACAGGTTCTTATCTGCAGGATTATGACGCATTAAGGAAAGCAATGAGTGGGGAACCTGAATCGGAAGGTCTTTGCAGATTGAGCAAAGACAGTAATGTGTTTTATTTTCCTGATGGTTCCGTCTGGATGTTTCAGGAATATAGTCTGCAGGAGCCGGATTGTGCAGGATATCTGCAGACAGTGGCAGTTAATGTATCAGAAATTTATTACAATGGTGAAAAAATCAGGGCAAACAATGAAAAGTTGGAAATCCTGAATCATAAGCTGGAGGAAATGTACGAAAAAATCGGAGATAAAATCAGAGAGCAGGAGACGCTTGTCATGAAAATGCAGGTTCATGACAATTTTGGACGAAGCCTTCTGTCAATACGAAGAATACTGGAAAGAAAAGAAGACCCGGATAAAATGGATAAACAGTTGTCTGTATTGAAACATCTGGTTTATATTCTTACCGATTCTGCTGTTGAGAGTATGGAAGAAGTATATAAGGATACGATCAGACATGCAGAAGAGCTTGGAATTTCAGTTCAGATCAGTGGGAACTTTCCCATGCATCCATCTTACAGGCTGCTGACAGACAGGGCAATCCGCGAATGTGTGACAAATTGTGCCAGACATGCCCATGGCAGTACTGTTTGGGTGAAGATAGACAAAAATGCAGATGAATATACTGTTCAGATTACCAATGATGGAGAGGTGCCTGACAAAAATGCGGAAGAAGGCGGTGGTTTATCTGCACTGAGAAAGGCAGCTGAATCAGGAAAATGCAGGATGCAGGTTTCTTTTTCCCCTGAGTTTTGTCTGATATTGAAAATGCCACTGACAGAAAGGATGGGATTCGATGGTACGGATACTGATAGTAGAAGATCAGAAGATCATGCAGAAGTATTTTGAATATATTATTATGCAGGAGCCGGAATTCCGACATGTCCAGACAGTTTCAGATGCACGTGAAGCTGTAAAAATCTGTGATTATTCGGCAATTGATCTTATGATCATGGATGTGCAGACGTTTCATAATCATGATGGACTCAGTGCCGGAAAAGTGATCAGGGAGAAGTATCCCTATACAAAGGTATTGATCGTTACTTCCCTGATCGATCCCAAGGTGCTGGAAAGGGCAAAAAGTGGATGTGCAGACAGTCTCTGGTATAAGGATCACGGGGAAGAGGAAATACGGAGTGTGATCCACAGAACCTTAAATGGTGAGCATGTATTTCCGGATATGACGCCGAAGGTGGAGCTTAACTGGATCACAAGCGGCGATATCAGTCCCAGGCAGCTTGAGATGCTCCGCCTGTATATCCGTGGAATGTCATATTCAGAGATTGCAAGAGAAATGAAATGCTCTACCTCCGGGGTGAGATGGAATTTTCAGGAAATGATCGCCAAGGCAGGATACAGCTGTAAAGAAGATCTGATAGCGGCTGCACTGGAAAGTAAGCTAATCGTAACTACGTTAAAATAGCAAGCTGATAAACTACGAAGTTATTCTATTATGAGCAGAAAGCGAAGCGGAGTGCAAATATCCGCTTGATAAGAAGGGAGATGAGAGTATGAAAAAATATTCGATTGCTGTATGTGTTTGTGCGGTACTGTTTTCTGTTGGTATCCATGGCGGAGGTATGAGAGAAGTATTTGCCAGAGCACCTGGGGCAGATGAGAATCTGGCAATTCTGCAGGACATTATCAGGGAAAATGAATGTCAGGCCGGAATGGCATTTCTGGGATATACCTATGAAGGTGCAGAGGCAGCAGAGATACTTGAATATACCAGACAGGGAGAAGTGGCAGCTGCGTATCCTTTTTTACAGGATGGAACAGTGGTTGATGCAGGGGGATATGAAATTTATGCCATTGTCCCGGGGGATGATTGCAGGGTCAGCGTTTATCCGGCTCAGCCTACGGAAGAAGGGGAATATCTGGATGATCTGAACGCCCCATATTATACAGGGAAGGAGAATGAAATCATTATCCTGCGCTGCAATGTGAGTGAGATTCATTCCAATGTGATGGTTTCTGTACAGAAGCAGAATATGAGTATACAATACCATCCTATGGTGTCGTTAAAGGATGGACATCTTGCAGCAGAAACCCACTGCTATGATTTCTCCATATATTATAATTGGGATGAGTATGATCCGGAATATAATCCCGTGTATGAGTCAGAGTACGATCCAGAGTGTAATCCGGAGCATGATTCAGCATTGAATATAAAGATTGCCAGAGAACAGCTTTCTGAGACAGATGAAGTCAGCTATTACCTTGGTCTTGGAATGTCTCTGTGGTATACAGGCACTGATGAGTACATTGAAGGAAGAAATTGTCCGGTATTTGTTCTGGGAACGGATCATGAGGATCATTTTACAAAAGAACATTATTATGCAGTAGGAGACAATGTGGTTTATTATTATGATCCGTCAGGTGACGCATGGCTTCTGCTGGGGGCAGGCTGACAGAAGCTTCACCAATATATCATAGAATTTTGATTAATCAGCGAAAGAGGAAACAGACATGAATGATTTTTTGACAGAAAAAAATAAAAAAGCAGGGGTGTTGGGAAAACTGAAGTGGGTTCTTTGTGGCTTCTGCATGCTTTTATCCCTGGGAGCTATTGGTGCATCGGAGAAGTATATTGGTGAAGGACGCTGGGGAATGGCGGCAACAGAGATTCTGCTCTGTCTGTTATTTTTATATCCGACTTTCAGGGAAGTTCAGAAAGCATTACGGAAGAAAAAAGCCAGGGAAATTGCCTGCTGGTTTGAATCTTATGCCCAGAATACGGTCTCATTTGAGAAACTTGAGCAGGAGCTGGGAAAAGGTGCAGTAAAAAAACTGGAAAAATTTATTGCCAGGGGATATATCCGGAATATCCAGATAGACAGAGAAGGAAATTATATTATGATTACTGCACCAAACAGACGTGTAAATGAAAAGATTTATATTACAGTTACCTGTACCAGCTGCGGTGCAAAGAATCAGGTAATAAAAGGACGTCTGAGCAATTGTGAATATTGCGGACAGCGTCTTAACTCATGATACAAGTACTGAGAGAGGATTATCAGAAGTGTTCATAAAAAGGAGAATAAAAGAAACAGATGTGCTCAATCAAAAATAGCGGCAGTGTTGCCGCTATTTTTATGAGCTGTAATCTAGGAATACTTCAGTATTTTACCATTTTTTATATTAAAAACTATTTTATGAGTTTTTTCTGATGAATCATCATTATTATTCATTTCATACAGGATGGTCATCTGATTACCGGAAATGTTTATTTTATATGGCCAGTAATTATTGGCTTTGGATGTGTTTGTTTTCCAGAGAATCTTTCCTTTTGTGGATATTTTGTAAACATAGTTATCGTAGTATCCGGTTACATATAGATTGTCATTTTTGTCAAATTTGCAAAGGTGTCCTGCAGGACTGACTTTTTTTGCAGTCCATAACTGTTTTCCGTCTTTTTTTCGAAGTACGACGATTTTTGAGCTTTCAAAAACATAAACCTTATCCTTGCGGACAATACATTTTGTCCTTGGAAGCTCTGTAGCAGTATATTTCTTTGTAACGTATTTCCAGACTACTGTTTTCTTTGCATCCAGTCCTCTTACAGTCATGGATTCTTTGGAATTGGAATAGGAAGTTTTGGATTTAACGGTTGTAGCTGCAGGTTTGGCAGCCTGAGTCGGGATTGATATGATCAGTATTGAGAATACAAACAACAGTGACGTCAACAGGATTTGTTGGATTTTCTTCTTCATGTAAACACGCTCCTTTCTGATAAATGAGTGGTTGGGGGATATTGCAAATATTTTCTTTAATTATATCATATCTTTTTGAAGCCTGCATTAGTATTTACTTGTATGGAGAGTAATTATTCCATCACCGAAGGCGATTTCTAAAGATTTGAGTTTGAGAGCGTAACTGTGTGAAGGTGCTGAATCGTCATAGTTGCTATAGAATGTGGTATATTGTATACAATTTACTGATTCCACATCCTTTACAGTACAAATATCTGCACTTCATAGAATTTTAGGATGAAATCATAGAAGAAATTTATAAAATTTGCTAATAAAACTGGATAAAATGTGCATTTTATGTTACATTTAATAAGGTATATGTATTGAACTTATTTATCTGGTTTTATTAGCCCTTTTTTGAGTGCAGAGATGGAGGGAACGGATAAGAACAGATATCATAAGGATAAAATTTTATCGTGAGGAAGGTGAGCAATTGGAAAACTATACTAAGTACAAACTGAAAAGCAGTGATGAACTTGCATCAGTGCTTGACGGTAAGGACAACCTGTTTGTGATTGCCTGCAACAAATGTTTCAAAGAATTTGAAACTGTTGACGAACCGGATTGTGACGAATTCTTGAAATTCGCTGCAGATCAGGGAAAGAAGGTTACAGGCAGTGCAAAATTTGATTTCTTATGCAATAAGATGCACACAGAAAGAAAATTACAGGATCTGATTCCGGAAGGTACAGAGAATGTAGTAGTAATTTCCTGTGGCCTTGGTATTCAGACCGTTGCGGATCTGGCAGGTAAGCCGGTAGTTGCTGCAAGCAACACCCTTAACTACAGAGGTCATCATGGCATGGCACTTACCAAGAAGAGCTGTGACGCATGTGCGCAGTGTTATCTGAACATTACCGGAGGTGTCTGTCCGATCGTTGACTGTTCAAAGAGTCTTGTCAATGGACAGTGCGGTGGAGCAAAGAATGGAAAATGCGAAGTAGATCCGAATAAAGACTGTGCATGGGAGAAGATTTACCAGAGACTTGCAAAACAGGGACGTCTGGAAGAATTCTTAAACCAGCCTGTACAGGTTCGTGATTTCTCCAAAGTTAATTTCAAAGTGATCAACGACTATGTGAAGTCCATTAGAGAAGACAGACTGGACGGATATTACGGCGGTGTTCATCCGTCAGAACGCAAGGAATTCAGTGAGCATATCGCTCTGAAGAAATTCCCGGATCCGAAGACAGTTGTAATCTCCATGTCACAGCATCTGGGCGCACCGGCAAATCCGATCGTTCAGGTTGGTGACACTGTAAAAGTTGGTCAGAAGATCGGTGAAGCTGCCGGATTTATCAGTGCTCCGGTACATTCCAGCGTAAGCGGAACCGTAGTTGCTGTTGAACCGCGTATGCATGGCACACGCGGAAGCGAAGTGATGGCTGTTGTCATTGAATCGGATGGAAAAAATACTCTGCACGAATCCGTACAGCCACATGGTGAGCTTGACAATCTTACTCCGGATGAGATTATTGATATCATCCGTGAAGCCGGAATCGTTGGTATGGGCGGTGCAGGTTTCCCGACCTGTGACAAACTAAAACCTGCCAAACCGGTAGATACCATCCTTCTCAACGGATGTGAATGTGAGCCTCTGTTAACAGCAGACCACAGAGTACTTCTTGAGTATGCAGATGACATTATTTTTGGTCTGAAAGCAGTCCTTAAGACAACAGGTGCCGAGAAGGGTATCATCGTTATCGAGGATAATAAGCCGGATGCCATTGAATTAATGCAGAAAAAAGTTGCTGATATCGGAAACATGGAAGTATTTGTTGCAAGAACAAAATACCCGCAGGGAGCTGAGAAAACTCTCATTAAGCGCGTTATGGGAAGAATTGTTCCAAGCGGCGGTCTTCCGGCAGATGTCGGCGTTGTTGTAGATAATATCAGTACAGTAAAAGCAATCTCCGATGCGATCCAGACAGGAATGCCTCTGGTTGAGCGTGTTGCAACAGTAACAGGCGAGAAGATCAAGAATCCTGGAAACTTCGTTATCAAGATCGGTACAAGCGTAAGAGAGCTGATCGATTACTGCGGCGGATTTACAGATGACGATGTTCTGGTTAAGATGGGCGGACCAATGATGGGATTCCCTCTGAACACACTGGATGTACCGATGATGAAAGGCTCCAATGGTATCATTGCCGTTGAACCGGATGAGACAAAAGAACAGCCGTGTATCAAGTGCGGACGCTGCGTAGATGTATGTCCGATGGAACTTTCACCTCTGTATTTCGTGAAATATGCGAAAGACGAGAACTGGCAGGGCATGAAAGACATGAACGTTATGGATTGTGTTGAGTGCAGATGCTGTCAGTATATCTGTTCTTCCAAGATTCCGATCATTAACAGTATCAAAGCCGGAAAAAATGCAGTAAGGGGGATGAAGTAATATGTTGATTACCCAGTTAAAAGCAAAAGAAGCGATTACATCACTGACAGCCGGAAAGAAAGTTTTCATTATCAACTGTCATGGATGTAAGGAAGTTCGTTTTCCGGAAAAAGAAGCTGCCCGACTTCAGAAGGAACTTGCAGCTGAAGGAAATGTGACAGGAATCATGACAACTGATTACATCTGTAATCCGGAAAATATGGAATTACGTCTTAAGAAACATATGAGCAAGATCCAGGAAGCAGATCTGGTTCTGGTATTCTCCTGCGGTGTTGGTGTACAGACCGTTTCAGAATATCTGGAAGATAAGATGGTCTGTGCAGCCTGCGATACATACCCGGTACCAGGTTTCCAGGGCGTGACACCGTTAGAGTACAAATGTGACCAGTGCGGTGAATGCTACCTGAACCTGACAGGCGGAATCTGCCCGATCACAGCATGTTCAAAGAGCCTTGTGAATGGCCAGTGCGGCGGTTCCAAGAACGGTAAATGTGAAGTGGACAGCGAAATGGAATGTGGATGGGAACGCATCTACAGACGTCTGAAAGAGATCGGACGCCTTGACGCGCTGAAATGTCCGACACAGATTCATAACTTTGCAACAGACGATGAATTAAAATAGATTATAATGATTGGAGCAATGTACAATGAAAATGAAAGAATTATTCGACCGTGGTGAATTTGTAGTTTCTGCAGAAGTAGGACCGCCAAAAGGAATCCACGTAGATGAGCTGGTAGAAGAAGCAAAAACATACCTCAAGGATGTTCATGCAGTTAACGTAACTGATAACCAGTCTTCTGTTATGCGTCTTGGATCTCTTGCAATGTGTAAAGTTCTCAAGGATGCAGGCATGAATCCGATCTTCCAGCTGGCATGCCGTGACAGAAACCGTATCGCTCTGGAGTCTGATCTTCTCAGCGCTGCAATGCTGGGTATTGACAACATCCTCTGCCTTACAGGTGACCATACAAAGATGGGTGACCACCCACAGGCAAAACCTGTATTCGACCTTGACTCCGTATCCCTTCTTCACACAGTGAAGCTTCTGGAATCCGGTGTGGATCTTGGTGGAAACGAACTGGTTGGCGAGCCTCCGAAATTCTCCAAGGGTGCTGTTGTATCTCCATGCAGCGATTCCGTTGACGCACAGCTTGCAAAAATGGAAAGAAAAGTAGCTGCAGGTGCAGAATACTTCCAGACACAGGCAGTATTTGAACCGGAGAAATTCATCAAATTCATGGAAAAAGCAAAACAGTTCGGAAAACCTGTACAGGTTGGTATCATTATTCCTAAGTCCGCTGGAATGGCTAAATTCATGAACAATAATGTTGCCGGTATCCATGTTCCGGACGAAATGCTCGAGGAACTGAAAGCAGACAAAGAAAAGACAAAAGCAGGTATCACAGGTGTTGAGATCGCTGCACGTATCATCAAAGAGTGCAAGCCATACTGTCAGGGTGTACATATCATGGCACTTGGCTGGGAATCCAAGATCCCGGATCTGCTGAAACTGGCTGAGATCTAAGAAAATAAAACTCTGAGCTGTAAACAGTAACATCATTACAGAACAGTACTGCAAATAATTAAAAAAGCTGTCTGGCTTCCGGAGGTATCTGCATCCGGAACAGACAGCTCTTTTTAATTATAGACGATACTGATTTAGAAGAGATAAAATCCTTTTTGAAATATCCTTTTCTTCTACATCATAAAAAAACCATATTTCATCTGTTACATCTATGCTGTTTTTATATTTGGGTGATTTTGAAAACTTTGCTTCTGCTTCCTCAAACAGTCCTGTATCTGGTGGCCTTTTTAAAACAGCAACGTCCGAGAAAGTCTTTTTTAAATAATCAGTGTATGCCTGTTCACTTTCACCTTCGCAAAATACATAGATTAGTGGTTTGGCAGATTTTACTTTACGAGGCATTATTCCACCTCCTCAATCTCAATATCAGGAGTTGCACCATATTTACCAAGCAAATATCCCTTTCTGATATTTTCTGTAGTTCTGGTACCTAATCCACTAATACTATAAAGCTCTGATATCCCATCTTCATTGCTTTTGTCTGCAAAGTACAACTGATCCTTACGCAGGATTTCCATATTCATAAGTTCCGTGTTATGAGTCGTAAAGATAAGCTGCGCTCCTTTTGGGTTAGACTGCTTACTCTGGAATTTTGCCACAACAAAATCTACTAACATTGGATGAAGTTCTTTTTCAATTTCATCAACGATAAGAACTCCGCCTTTTTTCAGTGCTGACTCGATTGCAGGTGCAATAGACATGAGTTTTCTGGTTCCGTCTGATTCATCCGATAATTCTAACGGGTATAAAACCGCTTCTCCATTAGCATTGATACCCTGATGTTTCGATATTGCTTTAACCTCATTCATTTTTAATCTTGTTTCTGAGTTGCTCGACGTATCTGCCAGAATATGCATAAACGGAATCAAGGCTGCTTTTATACCGTCTGGTATATTCTCGGGAAAACTTAGATTGTCCTTAATTTCCTTACTGTCAATTTCAAATTGCATACTTTCAATACCGAGATCCGCAGCTTTGGCATAATCCGAAATCGCCTGCAGCATATTGGCATCATTAGAATAATCCAACAGCTGTTTAGGAATATCTGAATAATCCCTTGAAAAATAAAGCAATTCCCGAAACCACTTCATTGCAGTTGCGCAAATAGCGTCATTCATTGTACAAGCCAACGAAAAGAACAACTGATTCGATGCAACGGTTTCGCTGATTAACTTTCTCTTTGCCTTTTCTTCTGTAAAAATAAATGATTGATTTTCTCTTTTAAAAACTAACGCTTTTTGTCCCTTGGGTGCGTGGTATAAATATTCTTTATATATCTTTTTCTTCGTTGCAGCAAAGGAATACCAGTATTTAATTCCGTCTAGAGTATAGATAAATTCAAATTCTGTTGGTTCATCTTCAGAATAATCATTTAAAGCAAATGGTATTACTGGTATTTTTGCGTTTTCGTGCTGTGTTCTTTGTGCATTTTTAATGAATTGCACAGCCAGCCAAAACGCCCGAATTACATTACTTTTACCTCCACCATTTTTTCCATATATAGCAACGCTCGGTAATAAGTTCAACGAACCATATGAAATCAAGCTCTTTTTGAAGGGGCCAAGCCCCGTTGCTTCCATAGATAGCGTCGCCTCATCACGAAATGATCTATAATTCTTGAACCTGAATTCTATCAGCATAATTATCCCTCCAAATTCATTTTCTATTAGTATATACTTATTTCATAATATATTCAAATAATATTATCGAATAATATGATATTTTTGCTTTGATTTCGAATATAAATCGACAATCATCCGGATGATTCGATGTGATTTTCGAAAATTTATAAAACACCCGCTGTGGACAGATATGCATAATATCTTCCGCGGCGGGTATTTTATTTATACAGATATTTTAGAAATCATGTCCATGGCAGGAACGATAGAACGATAACTGTCTGATATTTTACTTGCGTGAAAGAGCAGAGTATAATATAATAAAAAGAACAAATAGTTCTATAACAACAGAGAAAAAATCCATCCGCGCATCTAAAAAACGCCGGATGGACTACTCACGTACAGAGATTTCGCAGATTGTTTTAATCTGCGAAATGGGCACCGGAAACGTGCATGAGATCAAAGATTAAGAAATGATCCGACCACTGATCTGACCATTTATAGATGAGATAGAAGAAAGCGAATCCAGAATGTTCCGCTTGGTATCCATAGATGGATGGACATATTTATTCAAAGTGATATTTACATTAGAATGGCCAAGCATTTCGCTGACACTCTTGACATCAGCCCCATTGCTGATACAGTTTGTCGCAAATGTATGGCGCAGTGCGTGAAAGTGAGACTTCTTTATATATGCTTTATCCAGATAAGAATAAAACTTGTACTGATAAGTACGGGGTTCCATCGGGGAAAATTTATTCAACACATAAACCCCATCATCCTTACAAGAGAGAAGAAGTGGAAAGAGAAATTCCGGAATCGGGATCTCGCGGACAGAGCAGAGCGTTTTGGGCGTCCCCTCATACAGAATCGTTTTCCAATCCTCCTGCTCGACCTGAATTCTCTGGACAGTCCTGTTAATATGAATCGTTTTTCTCTGGAAATCGATATCTTCCCACTTTAAAGCGCAGATTTCCCCGAGTCTCAGTCCCATATACAGGCATATCAGAATGCCAAGCTTACAGGAATCAAGATCCGAGAGCAGATAGCGGCATAGCTTTTGCTGGTCTGTAGCATTTATTGTTTGCACGGGTTTGGGAACTGTTCGCAGCTTTTCTGTTTTTAAATGAATTTTCGGAGTGCCGCAGTATCGGTTTCCATAAGATAAAATCTGATTCAGTACACAGTAGATACTTTTATATAGACTGGCGGACATCTCCTTTGGCAGGGCTTTCTCTATGATTTCCAGGCTGAGTTCGTCTGCTGTCAGACTGCCAAAAATATCCCGGATATGCATATCATAGATGTTGGCATATTTTCTGTAGGTGGAGTACTTGCGATTATCCTTAATATAGATAAGCCACAACTGACCGATTTCATCAAGACTCATATCAGCACTGGCGTTTAGGGGAGCTGTCTGCTCTTTTTGGGAGAGCAGAGTAATCTCAGATTCTTTCTTGCTGTTAAAGAGTTTCTGTTTTACTTCATTATAAGAAGGGGCATATACGGAACGATATTTTTTGCTTCCATTTATATGGATCAGATATCGGCCTTCCCATCTGCCGTCACTTCTTTTTCGTATGTTTTCTCCTCGTCTTGCCAAAATATAAAACTCCTTTCTAGGGCTCCTGACCACGATTCTGACCCGTAATGGAGATACTTTCCAGCAGTCAGATTGATTTTCTTACAAAAAGCACTAAATAAATTGGTCAGTTTATGTTATAATGTACTAAATAAATAGCCATTTATTGACAAAATGGCTTAATCAGAATATTATATTAACAGTGATTTGATAAGAAATTTAATAAAATTGGGGAGGTTGGCACGTATGTGCCCATTTCGCAGATTAAAACAATCTGCGAAATCTGAATTCCTCTTTTTGTGTACTTTGGAGGAATACCGAAATGAGCATACATCTTTTCAAACACAATCAGGAAGCATATAACTCAGTTACCGCCATGCTTGAGCGGGAGAAAATGGCAGCAGTCATCCACCCTACAGGCACAGGGAAATCCCTGATTGCATTTAAGCTGGCAGAGGAACATCCATCAGAGAAATTCTTATGGCTCTCACCAAGTGAATATATCTATCAGACACAGCTGGAGAATCTCGGAATGGAATTCGATAACATCCAATTCATGTCCTACAGCCGTCTGCTGAAGAACGAAGACAGCATCGAAACCCTGCATCCGGATTATATCATCCTGGATGAATTTCATCGTTGTGGTGCCGCAGAATGGGGCAAAAGCGTCAGGAAACTTCTGACCGCCTGTCCAAATGCGAAGAGACTCGGGCTGTCCGCGACCAATATCCGCTATCTGGACAACCAGAGAAATATGGCAGAAGAGATTTTTGATGGAAAGATCGCATCCGAGATGACACTCGGAGAAGCTATCGTCCGGGGAATACTCCCGGAACCGAAATATGTGATTGCCATGTATTCGTATAAGAAAGAACTGGATCAGTTAAAGAAAAGAATCCAGGCGTTATCGAATCAGGGCCTCATCACAGAGAACCAGAAACTGCTTGAGCAGCTGCGCCGCGCACTGGAACAGGCAGAGGGGCTGGACATTGTGTTTGAGAAGCATATGGAAAAGAAAAATGGAAAATATATCGTCTTTTGTTCCGGTAAAGAACATATGGACGAAATGAAAGAGCAGGTCAGTACGTGGTTTCGCCGGGTAGACCGTGAGCCGCGGATTTATACGGCGTTTTATAACGATACTGCTACAGACAGAGAATTCAGGGAATTTAAGAAGGATAACAGTGAACATCTGAAGCTTCTTTTCTGCATTGATATGCTCAATGAAGGGGTTCATGTGGATGATGTGGATGGTGTGATTCTTCTGCGCCCGACGGTGTCACCAATCATTTATCTTCAGCAGATCGGGCGTGCATTGTCAGCGGGCAGCGGGAAGACACCGGTTATTTTTGATCTGGTTAATAATTTTGACAGTCTTTCTTGTATTGACTGTCTGAAGAAAGAAATGGAAGAAGCATTTGTGCTGTTTCCGACGACGTATGGAAAAGGGTTCCGCTTTAGTGAGCGTTTCCACATTACGGATGAGACGAAAGACTGCAGGATGCTTTTCCAGAAACTGCAGACGAATTTAAGTTCCGCCTGGGAAACCTATTATATTGCCGCAAGGCAGTATTACAGGGAGAAGGGGAATTTGAAAGTTCCGAAGAGTTATCTGACGCAGACAGGGCTTACGCTTGGAAGCTGGATTCAGACGCAGCGCAGGGTTCGTGCAGGTTCGGTGACTGGGAATCTGAGTGAGGAGAAGGTCAGGAAGCTGGATGAGATCGGGATGGTCTGGGATAGTAAGGACCAGAGCTGGAATGAGGCGTTGAGAGAATTGCAGGCTTATTTTGAGGAGCATGGGAATCTGGATGTTAAGGCTAGATATGTGACGGAGAATGGGTTCAGGCTTGGAAGATGGGTCTGTAATTTGAGGACGAAGGTGAAGAATAAGGGACTGGATCAGGCGCTGACGAAGGAACAGCAGGGAGAGTTGGAGAAGTTGGGGATGATCTGGGACCGGAATGGGGAGAAATGGGAAGAGTATTTTCGGGAGGCCCAAGGGTATTATCTGGAGCATGGGGATCTGGAGGTTCCGGTGAAGTATGTGACGGAGAATGGGGTGCCGCTAGGAAGATGGCTCGCGGAGATTGGAAGCCAGGTTGGCGAGAAAAATGCATGTCGGAGTTCATTGGAAGAGAGACAGTTGGAACGGCTTAGGAAGATTGGCTTTAAGACAGAGAAGAAGACTGTCAGACAGTGGAATGAGAAGTATGCGCTGGCGAAAGATTACTATGAGGAATATGGGAATCTGAATGTTCCGGTTTCGTATAGTGTGAATGGAGTGAAGCTGGGGAGGTGGATCTCGAATATACGGGCGAAGAGGAAACATCCTGAGGGGAGCGGGATGGTGTTGGATGAACATAGGATTAGGCTGTTGGATAGGATTGGGATGGACTGGAAATAAAAAGGACAAATAAAAAGAAAAATATGGAGAAATACAAATGAGTAACAGTATGACAAAGATGAAGAAAAAACTGGAACACTGGGAAATCGTATCCCTGTTATTGATGGTATATGACTTTACAGCGATTCTGGTGTCATATTTTGCAGCACTGTGGATTCGGTTTGACTGTAAATTTGGCGGAATCCAGAAAGACTATCTGCAGACATATTTTCATACAGTATGGATTTATGCAATATTCTGCGTAGTGGTATTCTGGCTTCTGCGTCTTTATAAGAGTATCTGGCGTTTTGCAAGTTATGCAGAACTGATCCGTGTGATCATGGGAACGGTATTTACAGGAGTCGTTCATTTAATTGTAGTGAATGCATGTATACACAGAATGCCGATTTCCTATTATGCGTTCGGTATTATCATTCAGTTCTGTCTGACACTGGGAATCCGGTTTGCATACCGCTTTATCCTGTTGCTTAGGGGAAAGAGAAATACAGACGCAGCGTATGAGAAGAGAGTCATGCTGATCGGCGCAGGAAGTGCAGGACAGATGATCTTTCGCGATATTAAACATGCTAAAGAGACAAGTGAGAGAGTTTACTGCTTCATTGATGACAATCCAAATAAATGGGGCAGATACATAGATAATGTTCCAGTATTCGGCGGTAGAGAGAATATCATGGAAGCGGTAGCGAAGTTTGGAATTGAGAAAATTTATGTCGCCATTCCAAGCGCAAAACCGGAGGATAAAAGAGAAATCCTCAGAATCTGCAATGAGACAGGTTGCGAATTGATGAACCTTCCGGGAATGTATCAGCTTTATACCGGTGAAGTATCTGTAAGCAAGATGAAACCCGTTCAGATTGAAGATTTGCTTGGAAGAGACCCGATTAAGACGGATATGGATGAAGTATTCCGGTATATCACAGGAAAAGTGGTTCTGGTTACAGGCGTTGGTTCTATCGGATCTGAGCTTGCAAGACAAATTGCGGCACATAATCCGAAACATCTAATCTTATTCGATATTTATGAAAACAACGCGTATGACATTCAGCAGGAGTTACGGAAGAAATATCCGGATCTGAAACTGGATACCATTATCGGATCTGTTCGTGACAGCAGAAAGATATTCAAAGTATTCGATGAATACAGACCGGAGATTGTATATCACGCAGCGGCGCATAAGCATGTTCCACTTATGGAAGACAGTCCTTGCGAAGCAATTAAAAACAATGCGATGGGAACTTATAAGACTGCATATGCTGCAATGGCACATGGATGTAAGAGATTTGTACTGATCAGTACAGATAAAGCGGTAAACCCAACCAATATTATGGGTGCGTCCAAGCGTTTGTGTGAAATGATTATTCAGGCTTTTGACTATAAGATTAAAGAAGGAAAAGCGAATGAGATTCCGCAGCTCTTCACTCATGGTATGGATGACGTGATCGTGGATCCGAAAGTGACAGAAGGATTAAAAAATGCCCAGACGGAATTCGTAGCAGTTCGATTTGGAAATGTGTTAGGAAGTAACGGATCGGTTATTCCGCTCTTTAAGAAACAGATTGAAGCGGGTGGACCGGTGACGGTTACACATCCGGATATTATCAGATATTTTATGACGATTCCGGAGGCGGTAAGTCTGGTGCTGCTGGCTGGTACATATGCGAAGGGCGGAGAGATCTTCGTGCTGGATATGGGTGAGCCGGTGAAGATTGATACGTTGGCAAGGAATCTGATTAGGTTGTCGGGGTATAAGCCGGATGTGGATATTAAGATCGTTTATAGTGGACTTCGACCGGGCGAAAAACTGTTCGAAGAAAAACTGATGGCAGAAGAAGGCTTAAAGAAAACAAAGAACGACCTGATTCATATCGGCTGTCCGATTCCGTTTGATATTGAAGAGTTTTTGAAGCAACTAGATGAGCTGATGGAAGCAGCATACAAAAACAAAGATGATATGAGACAGAGAGTACAGAAAGTTGTAACGACATATCATCCGGCATAAGAAAGTAAAATTACAAATTGCAGAGGGAAAAGAAATGGCTAATGCAGAAAAAGTAAATGAAGTAAATAAAAGAAATAAAAGAAATATTCCATTTAGTCCTCCGGATATTTCCGAACTGGAAATTGCAGAAGTGGCAGATGCACTTCGCACCGGATGGATCACTACCGGACCAAGAACAAAAGAATTAGAGAGAAGACTGGCCGAGTATTGCCGCGCAAGCAAAGTGGTTTGCCTGAATTCCGCTACGGCATCAGAAGAGTTGAATTTTCGAATTTGTGGTATCGGAGAAGGGGACGAAGTAATCATACCGGCTTATACATATACTGCAACAGCCAGTGCAGCGATTCATTGTGGTGCAAAGGTTATTTTTGCAGACAGTCAGCCTGATTCCACGGAAATGGATTATGAAAAGGTGGCAGAGGCTATTACAGAAAAAACAAAAGCAGTTGTGGCTGTAGACCTTGCCGGAATTATTTGCGATTATGATAAACTTTACGAAGTTGTTGAATTAAAAAAGAATTTATTCCATGCTAAAGAAGGCAACAGCCTTGGAGCAAGAATTCAGCAGGCGAAGGGCAGAGTACTTGTATTTGCAGATTGTGCGCATGCGCTTGGGGCGAGTCGTGATGGAAAAATGGCAGGTTCAATTGCAGATTTTACAGATTTTAGTTTTCATGCAGTTAAGAATTTTACGACAGCAGAAGGTGGCGCTGCGACATGGAGAGATATTGAGGGTATTGATAATGAAGAAATATACCATCAGTATCAGTTATATTCACTTCATGGACAGAGTAAAGATGCATTGGCAAAGACTCAGCTTGGAGCATGGGAATATGATATAGTAGGTCCATGGTACAAATGCAATATGACAGATATCATGGCTGCAATTGGATTGAAGCAGCTTGATCGTTATCCGGGCTTGTTGGAAAGACGTGGAGAAATCGTTAAACGTTATGATGCAATGTGTGACGAATTAGGAGTGCAGCGTCTGAATCATTTTGGAGAAAATTATCAGAGCTCTAAGCATTTGTATCTTACACGAATTCCGGGTACTTCAGATGAGACTCGAAGAGAGATTATTGTAAAGCTGGCCGAAAGAGGCATTGCAACAAATGTGCATTATAAACCATTACCGATGATGACAGCTTATAAAGCAATGGGATGGGATATTAAAGATTTCCCTAATGCATACAAATATTACGAAAATTTGATTACACTTCCACTTCATACGAAGTTGAGTGATGAGGATATTGAATATATTATTGAGAATTTCAAAGATATTGTCAGAGCATATATCTAAAAAGAAAGAACATATAGTTTGTGTTGTATTTGGCGGATATATAGCCGCTGTCCTATGGATTACATTATTTTCAAGAATAGGACAACAAATTAGAGAGTTTTTATGGCCTTTTTATTCTTATGGTGAAATTATAAACGGAAATTTGCAGTTTCTGTATGAGAATATTGCAAATGTGATTTTATTTGTACCATTAGGAATTATGCTGGAATGTGTAGGGATAAAAAAGTTTAAAAAAGCGATGATGATTGCCGTTGTAGCGTCGCTTTTGATAGAAACTTCACAGGCTGTTTTTTCTCTTGGCACGTTTGAATGTGATGACCTTCTTCATAATACAATTGGAGCGCTTGTAGGATTTAGACTTGCTATTACAAGAAGACATTCTTTTCAGTTTAAGTTAAACATTAAGAAATGGGTCATTATTATACTTTCAGTGTGTATATGGTTGTCTATTCTATGTGCCTGGTGTGACTACCAGACCGGTAATTTATGAAATGGAGTAAAGATTAATGCTAAAAAAATGGAATGATTTACCTGATTTCATGAAAAATGAAGAAGTTAAACCATACTATGAAATCTTAAAAAAGAAAAAAATAAGTTTAGTTTTAAAAAGATGTATGGATCTGTTTGGTGGATTGATTCTTCTCGTAGTATTGGCTATTCCGATGGCAGTTATAGCAATTTTGATCAAGGTAGATTCAGAAGGACCGGTTTTTTATCGGCAGGAAAGAATTACCACGTATGGAAAACATTTTCAAATTCATAAATTTCGAACTATGGTAAGTAATGCAGATAAGATTGGATCAGCAGTAACAGTTGGAAATGATAATCGAATTACAAGAGTAGGAGCAAAATTAAGGGGATGCAGATTAGATGAACTTCCGCAGGTTTTTGATCTTATTTCAGGTAATATGAGCTTTGTGGGAACCAGACCAGAAGCAGTAAAATATGTT